>WSSedB1CaDRAFT_10000237_pt1 | contig 25721 bp, 23 predicted proteins | sample WetSurSB1Cattail_FD_9460 | JGI IMG/M metagenome (IMG submission 9460)
ACGTTATCATGAAATTGAAGGAGCATTGCCATGACTGTTATGCGCGATACCGTTGTTAAATCGCTGGCCAAAAACAATATTCAGGGGGATGAAGACGGATTGATACCGGAATATGACGTTCTGGTAAACCAACTCCCCGCCTCCCTGTTAAATGCATTTTCCGAAAGAATTATGGCAGCTGCGCCGTCTGACAAAAAATCAATGGTTGAGGACGGACTTGTCAGGGCAGCCTATGAATGCGGATATCATACCGGATGCGGCATCATAACGTCCGATGCCTTTAATGATGTGGTTCTCCCCATGGTAACCGAAGGGGAGAAGGATATTCTCCGAGGAGCCTTTGCGGCCTTCACCGCTTGGGGATGGGCTAAATCAGGAATTGTGCAGCTCAAACCTGGTGAAAAAATGGTTATCCGCGCCAATGATTATTATGAGGCCGACAGCGGCGGAGAGGGATTGCGCGCATATATGCTCCGCGGTTTGTGCCAGGCATTCTTTGACTTGACATATGCCGAAGCTTACCCGAATGGTATGGACACGTTCATTTGCGAACAGATAAAGGGAATTGAGGTTGGTGACCAGCACGGTGAATTCGTTGTAACCAAGAAATAACACATTATTCATCAATCATCTTTTTTTGCGTATTGCTTACAACCGAAAATAAAATTAGCAGATAGGAGAATCAGGTTGGCAAACATAATTTCAGTTATCAGTTCAAAGGGGGGAGCCGGCAAAACTACTGTTGCCCTAAACCTTGCTGTTGCATTAGCTGAAAAGGGAAGCAATACCTTGCTGGTTGATATTGATCCACTTGGAGCAATAGGATTATCGCTCGCAAAAAGTGACACCGAGTGGACGGGAATTGCGGAATATATCGTTGAAAGATATCCAATAGAAGATGCCATCATTAAAACAAAGTTGCCATATCTTTCAATATTGCCAAGAGGCCGCTTGGACCCGTTGGATATTGCTCTCTATGAAGAGGTATTTTACTCCACTAAAATGCTACAGGACATTCTGAAGACGGTTGAAGACAAATTCCAATATATTATTATCGATACTCCATCCGGCTTGGGAATGGTTACCCGTTCAGCTTTAATCGAGAGCAATTTCGTGCTTATTCCTCTTCAGGCAGAACCTCTTTCTCTCAGGAGTATTTCGCAAACACTCAGGGTGATTAATCATGTCAGGGAGCAAGAAAACGTAACTTTGCAGTTGCTCGGGATTTTAGCAACAATGGTACAATTGCATCAGGACACTTCATTTCAGGTAATGAAAGCGGTCTGGGGTTCACTGTCCAGCGTTCTTGAAACGTATATTCCAAGAGCTGATGTGTTTTCCGTTGCCAGTGAAAAGGGATTACCAATCGCATTTCTGGGCGGAAAATACCCGCCGGAAGCCTTGAGATTTGAATTGCTCGCCACAGAAATCGAAAACACCATTCAAGAACTGGGTGGTTTGACAGGAGAAGCCAATGAGCGACAGCAACGCGACCTCCTATGATTTGCTCCAGGCGCAACAGATCTTAACACTTCTGAAAAAGAACCCATGCCTTATTTCAAAAGAGCGTGATTCAGAAGAAGCTACATCGCCCTATTCAAAGTTATCCAGACTGGCCCCTCCCAAACAGGCCGAGCCATGCAGAACGACGGATACCGCTGAACTTATTCTTCCGGCAGAGCCAAAAAGTGAGGATATCCCTCAAACGTTCACAAGTTGGGAAAATTGCATCACGTGGTGCATGACTTTGACGCGTGCTGAGGCAGCTTTTGTTGTTGATTCGCAGGGCTTCATCATTGCCTGCCGGGGAAGGATTCCAAGCCAGGGATATGAAGGGGCAGGCGCGGAACTGATTTGTTCAATTGAACAATTGGAGCGAATCGCTCCAGATGCCGGAAGACTTTCCTGCATCGATTTAGAGTTTGACAAAAAACGGCTGGTTGGTTTTGTTGCCGCATCTGATGAAACAGCACTTTATATTGTTGGCCTCATGGAGCCTGAGGTTTTAAGCAGCACGGCCAAACACAAAGTTCTGAATCAAATCATCAACAATTTACCAACCATGGATTAAAGAAAAGGCCCTTCGCAAGTCGAGCAACAATTCTTTTTTTTCTGACATAACTTGACATCGTCAGTTACCAACCAAACAAAAAGCGATGCTGTCCCTGAGGGCAGCATCGCTTTTTGTTTCACTTCAGAACCAAAGAAATATCTGGTACGGCTAGACAATGATCCGGGCAAAATCGGCCACCATTTTTACCGTTGCAGGACTGTAGCCGATAAAATCCCCATCAATCTGGATCGGCTTGACACCCTGGATTTCCACCTCGCTGGCCTGGATGCGAATCAGATCATGGTTCATATCAGAACGCCTGGTAAACAGGTCGAAGGCCAGGCGCAGATAGTCTCGACGCAGATGTTTTTTGACACAAACGACCGTGAACTCTGCCGAAAACAGGTCGCTTTCGGGAGCTATGATAAAATTACCACCATAGCGCGATGCCGTGCAGACCACGACACTATGACAGGCAAGTGATCTATCCGGTGTATGGAGAGCAATCATCCCGAGGTCCCAGTTCAGGGCACAGTGGATTGCGGAAAGTGCGTAGGCGCCCTGTCTCAGATGCCGCTTTGCAAAAGGCCGCACATCTCTGACAATCGCTCCGTCAATACCGATACCTGCCATAAGCAGAAAGCGGTGGCTGGCATGTTCCAGCTCCAGCATCCCTACCGGCAGAGGCCGCGTCCTGCCGGCAATGATCCGCTCGACCCCATCCTCCACCGAGCGAATTCCGATCTCGGCGGCCAACACATTCGAAGTTCCCAACGGCAAAACCGCCACCGTTGCCCTGCCGGGTGACAATTCGTTTATGACCGCGTTGACGGTTCCATCTCCAGCTGCGATTATGATGAGAGGTATATCAACGGCTTCACGCATGGCATGGCAATATGCATGAACATCACGAGGTGTTCTCACCTCGCGGAGTTCCGGCTGCAGACCGCCTTCCTGCAAACGTTTGATAACCGAGGCAATGCGACGTGGATCGTAACGGCCAGAAAGAGGGTTAACAAAGATATAAGGCTTCATAAAAGAAACACCTCGGGCCATGATGCTGTCAATGGCTATAACAATTCTAAGGAAGAGGAGGTATGAACTGAATCACCGGCACCATGTTTGCGCACAAAATTTCCCGAAGTGTAGCTTTTACTTCAAGCCGCCGCAACCCTGAACATGCCATAATATATTACGGCTGCAACATTATCCGGGATAAAATACAATGAGATTTTTTAGAAAGTATTTGACAAGGAAGGCAAGAGCATGTAACGGCAGTAGCCCACAACAGTACTCAGATCCCAAAGAAGGAGAAGCAAGCATGAACACCTGTCCCTGCGGAAGCGGCAAAGCCTATGGCGATTGTTGCGAACCGATCATAAACGGCACGCACCCGGCCCAAACGGCGGAGCAACTCATGAGAGCACGCTACAGTGCCCATGCTGTTGCTCAGATGGATTTTATTTTTGAGAGCGTCCACCCTGATCATCGCAAGGGGTACGATCATCAAGGAACAAAGGAATGGGCTGAGAACAGCGAATGGCTGGGCCTGGAAATCATCGGCGCCCAGGAGGGAGGGCCGGAAGATGAAACTGGTCAGGTGGAGTTTATCGCCCATTACCGGGACGGGGGCGTCATCCATGACCATCACGAATGCGCCATGTTCCAACGAAAAGATGGGGTCTGGCTGTTTACCGATGGCGTCAGGGTCCGCCCCAAACCACTCATCGTGGAAAAGATCGGCCGCAACGATCCCTGTAAATGCGGAAGCGGCATCAAGTACAAAAAGTGCTGCGGAAAATAGCCGTTACCGGCGCCGCTGATCCTTGAGGATTGCGGCGCCGTTTCGTTTTATTGGTTTCCGCATATTTTAGTAGAGACCTGAAGAAATTTTCAGTTCCTGCGCGGCACACACCTCCCCGCCAAGAAACATCTTTTTGTGGCAAGCTCCGCAATAAAGGCCCTCATGCACCCTTGCCCAGAGTACCCGGTTTTCGGTATCGCACCAATCGCAACTCCACACATAATAATCTTCATCTATTCTTATCTTCATAATGACCTCCCATTTTTCCAGCAGGATGTCTCTACTATAGGTCATGATTGTTACAATACAATTGCGGCCATAAAAATAGTGTGTGAAATATCACCGAATCAACTTCCTATTAATACTCATCGGCTGAGACCCGCAAAACTTCTACACAATATTTTACAAATCGTCACATGGTTGTAACATTTGTATGTTACAAGTTCATGAACCTTCATACAGTCCGCGACACAACAGACCACCAAGGAGTTGCGCATGAAACAGATCCTGATCATAGAGGATGAGAAGGACCTTGCCGAATTGCTTGCATTCAATCTTGAAAAAGAGGGCTTTACAACCAAGTGTGCCTTTGACGGCACGACAGGACTTGCCGCGGTCCGCTCCGAGTCCCCCGATCTGGTTGTGCTTGACCTGATGCTGCCGGGCATCCTGGGGACCGAGGTGTGCAAAGCTCTGCGCAAGGATCCGGCAACTTCGCGGATACCGGTCCTGATGGTAACCGCCAAGAGCGACGAGATCGATCGGGTAGTCGGCTTTGAGGTGGGCGCGGATGACTATATCGTCAAACCGTTTTCCATGCGCGAGTTGACCTTGCGTATCAAGGCCATACTCAGACGTTGCGAGGCAGAACAGGCGCCAGCCTCCCCAATGCTGACCCTGGGCGGGATCACCATCGACACTGAACGCCACCAGGTGATCAGTTCCTCTGAAGAAATCGATCTAACCTCCACGGAGTTCAAGCTTTTGCAGTACCTGGCCGAACGCCGCGGACGAGTCATCAGCCGTGACCAGCTGCTGCAAGATGTGTGGAGCTACCATGAAGTGGGTGACACACGCACCGTTGACACACATATTACCAGACTGCGCAGCAAGTTGGGGGCACCCGGAGAACAGATCAAGACTGTTCGGGGTTTTGGTTACAAAATCGAGGAGAACTAGTCCCATGAAATTCCGCTGGAAACTGATGCTTTCGTATCTGCTTCTGATTCTGCTGCTGTCTGGCGCCTATTACATAAGCTTTGACCAGAGCGCGCAGACTTATTTTCTGGGCGAAAGCCGTGAGAACCTCGCCAGCCAGGCGCGGCTTGCAAAACTGCTGGCAGAACAGGAAGCCGATGCGATACCGCCTCAGCAACTGGCGGAAAAAATCGGCGCTGCAATCAAGGCCCGTGTAACACTGATCGACCGCAATGGAACCGTAACAGGCGATTCCGATCTGAGTCAGGCCCGGCTTCATCAGCTGGAGAATCACCTCAAACGCCCCGAAGTGCAGGAAGCATTGCGCACAGGAGCCGGCAGCGCAATGCGCTATTCGGATACGCTCAAAACCTCCATGCTATACACGGCTCTCAGCTATGAAAGCAAAACACATAACGGCTTTATCAGGCTGGCACTGCCATTGGACAATTTTGCCAACGCAACCGAATCCCTGCACAGGATGACCGCCAGCGCCGTAGGCATAGCGATTCTGGCAGCCCTTGGTTTCAGCCTGTTTCTGTCCCGGATCACGTCCCGCCCGCTCCGTGAAATGGCGGCAATCGCCGCCCGTATCGGTAAACAGGGGGGAAGCAGGCGTATACCGGTTGCTTCACATGACGAAATCGGTCTGTTGGCCACAGTGTTGAATGATATGGCTGAGCGGATTGATTCGCAGATGCATGGCCTGGCGACCGAGAAAACGCGACTTGACACGATCCTGCGCGGCATGGGCGAAGGTGTCATGCTTGCTTCCCGCGATGGCGTCATCACCCTTGTCAACCCCGCTTTCCAGAGCATGTTCGGGATTGCCGAGATGGTCGAAGGAAAGAATCTGATCGAAATATCACGCAACCCCGACCTGCACGCTGCGTTTCATGACCTGACCGTTTCCAGAAAGGAGCTGACCCGTGAAATCCGGATCCAGCCGGGCAATATCACGCTTCTGACCCACTGGGTCCCCCTGACGATGAATGGCAATGGTGATGGCGTAGTAGCAGTGTTTCACGACATAACCGACATGAAATACGTGGAAGAAATGCGACGGGATTTTGTTGCCAATGTATCCCATGAACTGCGCACTCCGGTATCGGTGATCAAGGGATATGCCGAAACGCTCATGCTTGCCGGCGTACTTGCCTCTGAACCGGAACGGTCAATGCGATTCATTGAAATCATCCATAAACATGCCGAACGCCTAACCACACTGATCAATGATATTCTGACCCTCTCCTGGCTGGAAGCCAAAGAAGCTGTGCTTGAGCTAAACGCCATGGACATCGTCGGCACCATCAACAAATCCTGCACACTGCTAAACGCCCATGCAGCTGAAAAGAATATCCGGATCAACAATGAGGTGACTGGCGACCTGCCCCGTGTACTGATCGACCAGGGACGATTGGAGCAGGTGCTGGTCAACCTGATCGACAACGCAGTCAAGTACACTCCCGAGGGAGGCGCGGTCCGCATCTATGCCGAACAAGAAGATACAGCCGTCATAAGGATTTCCGTGCAGGATACCGGCATCGGCATCCCGACCAAGGATCTGCCCCGCATTTTTGAACGTTTTTACCGCGTCGATGAGGGCCGCAGCCGCGACCAGGGGGGCACAGGCCTGGGGTTGGCCATTGCGAAACATATAGTCCATCTCCATGGCGGCGAGCTGACGGTCACCAGCGTGCCGGGCAAGGGCTCAACGTTTTCATTTACGCTCCGAATTGCCAATAACAATGGTTGATGGCAGGGGCGGATTTCATACCAGTCCCTACCCGACGCAAGCACATCAAGCTTTAACAAACTGTTTCCCCTCTTGTAACATGCCCGTAACAATCGTGTGATACGGTGGCAGGCGTGAAACACAACAAGCACATTCAAGGAGGATTTCATGGTTAAAAAGGCAATTGTCACAGCAGCGTTACTATCACTGTCGGTCGTATCCGCACAGGCAGCGCCAACTCACATCGACGCCAAGATCAAGAAGTATACCCCCACCGCCGGTGTTGCCGGCAACCTCAACAGCGTCGGCTCCGACACACTCAACAACCTGATGACCTACTGGGCCGAAGGATTCAAAAAGAAATATCCCAACGTAAACATCCAGATCGAAGGCAAGGGCTCCGCCACCGCACCTCCGGCACTGATCGCCAGCACATCTCAAGTCGGCCCCATGTCCCGTGAAATGAAAGCATCTGAAATCGAACAGTTTGAAAAAAAATACGGTTACAAGCCGACCAAAATCGGTGTGGCCCTGGACTCCTTGGCGATATTTGTCAACAAAGACAATCACATAAAAAGCCTGTCTTTGGATGAAGCTGATGCCATCTTCTCCAAAAACCGCAAACGTGGGCTTCCTGAAATAAAAACGTGGGGTCAACTTGGTTTGACCGGCAAACTGGCAGCAATGCCGATCAGCATCTACGGACGCAACTCGGCCTCAGGGACATATGGTTATTTCAAGGAGCACGCACTTAAGGGTGGTGACTACAAAAACACCGTCAAGGAACAGCCCGGCTCCGCTTCTGTTGTGGAAGGTGTTGCCCATGATATCAGTGCTATCGGGTACTCCGGCATCGGCTATGCCACCTCTGGCGTACGCGCCGTGCCCCTGTCCGCCAAAAAGGGCGGCCCCGTGGAAGCGGCGAACTACCAGAACGTGTTGAGTGGCAAATACCCGCTGAGCCGCATGCTCTACATCTATGTAAACAAAAAACCGGGCCAGCCGCTGCCCAAAATAGTATCGGAATTCCTCAAATTCGCTCTCTCCAAGGAAGGGCAGGAAATCGTTGTCAAGGATGGCTTTGATCCGCTGACCGCGAACATGATTGATACTCAGCTCAAAGCCTTGAAATAGCCTGAACGGAGTTTTCTTCTCCCCCCTCCCCGTAGCCCTCTGGGGTCTGTACCGGGGGGGGGCTTTTGATCTAACGACACGATTACACGATCCACAATTTATGAAAAATAACTTCTCAAAAAAATCACGGCGTCACGACCGGCTGGCCGAATGGTTCATCAGAATTGGCGGCATACTGGTAATCGTAGCGGTAGTCTGGATACTGGTGATGATCTCACGGGTAGCAATGCCGCTTTTCTACCCGCCCCATGCCGATATCAGCTCTTCATGTTCTCTGACGTCGCAACTGAAAGACATCAAGGTTGTCGCAAGCGGGAGTGACGATTCCCGGCAGCAGTTTTTTCTGCTGGACGACAGCGGATCGTTTCATTTTGTTGAAGCATCCAGCGGACGGCTGGTTGAGTCGATCAAAGTTCCTTCGATTCCCAAAGGCGCAACAAAAGTACTGTCCGTGGATCCTTTCGGAAAATCCACTTATAACCTGCTCTGGAACACCGGCGCCGTTAGTTCCGTTACCATTGCCTTCACCACCTCCAACGATACTTCTGCCAAGCCTTCCATTTCCGCTGCGCTTACCGCAAACGACGACCTTTCCTTTGACGGCCAGGTTCCTGTTGAACGGGCATTTGTCCGGAGAGTTGAAGATAAGGGCGCCATGCGCGTCGATCAATTGGCCAATGGCCACTTTGCCGTATTGCACCGTCTGGTGGAGAAGGATCTGCTGGGTAATGAATCGACCAAAATCACCACGGCAAAAATCGAGGACAAACTGCCCGGAACCATTACAGCAGCCATCCTGGATCAGAAGGGGCACTATCTGTATGCCGGAACCGATAATGGATGGGTGCTGCGCTGGGATGTATCCGAGCCGGGCGCTCCACGGCTGATCGACACAGTTGTCGCGACCGGCGGCGTTGCAGTAACAGCTCTCAATGTGGCGTTGGGCGACATTTCCCTGGCAATCGGTGACGCACACGGCGGCTATACGGCCTGGTTTCCGGTCACCAGCGCGGGCAGTGGCCAGGACAAGCTGCTGACGCGCATCCATACATTCCCGAATCACAAGGGAGCGGTGGTAATGATCGCTCCTTCGTTCCGCAACAAATCGCTTCTCTCACTGGATACCGCCGGTGTCTTGCGCATTGATCACACAACCTCGGAACGCACGCTGATAACCCTCCCCAAAAGCGCATCTCCAGTCCGGCAGGCAACCCTTTCTGCCCAGGGAACAGCCCTGACCGTTCTGGAAACATCCGGCGCCATTACGGTCTGGAGTCTTACTATCCCCCATCCGGAAGTCTCCCTCGGAACGCTTTTCAGCAAGATCTGGTACGAAGGCTACGACAAACCCGAATACGTCTGGCAGTCATCCAGCGCCACCGACGACTTCGAACCAAAGATGAGTCTGATGCCCCTGCTGTTCGGAACCATCAAAGCAACTGCCTTTGCTATGCTTTTTGCCATTCCCCTGGCGCTCTGCGGAGCTCTGTACACCAGCCAGTTCATGGCGCCGCAGCTTAAATCACGCATAAAACCTACGGTTGAAATCATGGCAGCCATCCCCTCCGTGGTGGTCGGTTTCCTGGCTGGCCTCTGGCTGGCGCCGCTGGTGGACAAATCCCTTCTGGCCTTGTTCATGACCATAGCGATTGTACCGACGCTCGTTTTTGTCTTTTTGATGTTCTGGAGAAAGATTACTCCTGCTTCACCATTGGAGCGGTTGAGCCGTGGAAAAGAATTCGTCATCCTGATCCCGATCGTACTGTTTGGCGTCTATCTTTCCTGGCAGCTGTCCGGCCTGGTGGAAGCTTCGTTCTTCTCCGGTGACTTCAAGCAGTGGCTGTACACTTCACTGGGGGTCCGCTATGACCAGCGCAACTGCATCATTATTTCCATCGCCCTCGGATTCGCGGTCATACCGATCATTTTTACCATTGCCGAGGACGCCATTTCCAATGTTCCGCGCAACCTGACCGCCGCATCCCTGGCGCTGGGCGCCAGCAGATGGCAAACCGCCTGGAGAGTCGTACTTCCCTCCGCGCTTCCCGGGGTTTTTTCCGCAGTAATGATCGGTTTTGGCCGTGCAATCGGAGAAACTATGATTGTCCTGATGGCAACCGGCAACACACCGATCATGAACTGGAGCATCTTCAACGGCCTGCGGTCGCTTTCCGCCAATATCGCCGTTGAGATACCGGAGGCACCTCTGGATGGCTCGCTCTACCGGGTGCTGTTTCTGTCGGCGGTGCTGCTGTTCATATTCACCTTTATCATCAACACAATAGCGGAAGCGCTGCGTCAACGCTTCCGCAAGAAGTACGGGCGGTATTAAAACATGAAAACATACCTGAAAAGCGGGGAACCGTATGTGCTGCTGACCGGCGCCGGTCTCGCCGTTGTATTGATCATGACCATGACACTGATTGGGGTGGTCATGACAAACGGCCTCGGTTATTTCTGGCCCCGAGAACTGGTGCGCTACGAGCTCAGGGACGGCACGGTCGCCCTGGGCGAGCTGATGGCAAGCGAGAAAAATCCCATCGACGGATCACGCCGGATCCAGATCAAGGTATCCAATCGTGATGTCTTAGGTCAGGACTTCCGCTGGATCGACGAAAAAGATATCGCTAGCCGCAGCGTGCCGAAAGATGCTGTTCTGATTGAACGCAAGGAACATGGAAACTTCGTCGGTTTTCTGAAAAATGTCCGGACGGAAGGCTTGGTATCCGAAACAGCAGGCGAGCCGTGGAAACAACTCGCCCTAGCCAGACAGGCCCTATTGCCCAAGCTCGAGGCTATACAAAAGCTAAAAAACAGCATGTCGGGCCTGAATTACAGCGCTGAACGCATTCGTCTGAAACTTCTCAAACTGGAATACAACGGCCGGCAGCAAAACGCAGCCGCAATTGCTGAACTGACAACCGATCGGGAAAGCCTGATGACCCGATTCAATACGCTTAACGATCAGGTAAACACGCTGCAGAATGATTTGAGCCGTTTCAAAGCCGAATTTTCCGATGCTTCCGGTGCCGCGAAAGACGTGGCGCTCACGGAAATCGTCCGGATTCAGCGTCCCAATGTCATGTCTTTGTTCGAAAAAGCTGCCGCCTATGCGGGGCGCATTCGTGAACTGCTTTTGGACGATCCGCGCGAATCAAACACCGAAGGCGGGCTGTTTCCGGCCATTTTCGGAACCGTGATGATGGTGCTGCTGATGAGTGTTTTCTCGCTCCCCTTTGGCGTCATTGCGGCTGTTTATCTGCGTGAATACGCCAAGGACGGCATGTTGACCCGCATGGTGCGCATAGCGGTAAACAATCTGGCCGGTGTTCCCTCAATCGTCTACGGTGTATTCGGTCTCGGCTTCTTTGTCTACGGCATCGGCGGAAGCCTCGATAAACTCTTCTTTCCGGAACGTTATCCCACACCGACCTTTGGTACGGGCGGCATTCTCTGGTCAAGTCTGACTCTGGCACTGTTGACGGTTCCAGTAGTAATCATTGCCACCGAAGAGGCCCTGGCCTCCATTCCGCGCGGCATCCGGGAAGGTTCGCTAGCCCTGGGCGCGACCAAGTTCCAGACCCTGATCAAAATCCTGCTCCCCATGGCAACCCCCGGCATCATGACCGGCCTGGTCCTCTCCATGGCGCGGGCAGCGGGAGAAGTGGCGCCGCTGATGATTGTCGGCGTGGTCAAGCTGGCGCCAACTCTTCCCTTTGACGGCCACTTTCCGTTTTTCCACATGGACCGCAAGTTCATGCACCTGGGCTTTCACATCTATGACGTTGGTTTCCAGTCACCCAACGTGGAAGCTGCCAAACCCATGGTCTATGTCACGACCATGCTGCTGATCGCCATCGTCATCATTGCCAGCAGCCTGGCAATTCATTTACGCACAAAGATGAGAAAACGGTACATAACCTCGAATTTCTGATAATTTGTAGCAAGGAAACGACAATGACACAAAACAGGGACGCAGCGGATACAATCCTGACGGTAAAGGATCTGAACCTGCATTACAGTAACAAACAAGCATTGAAAGACATCACCCTTTCCATGGTCCGCAACCAGGTGACTGCCTTCATCGGACCCTCGGGCTGCGGCAAGTCCACCCTTTTGCGTTGCTTCAACCGCATGAACGACCTGGTTGACAATGTGCGCATCGAGGGAAGCATTACCTTCGAGGGGCAGGAGGTCAACACCCCTGATATGGATGTCATCTCCCTGCGCCGTCAGATCGGGATGGTTTTTCAGCAATCCAACCCCTTCCCCAAGTCGATTTATGAAAACATCGTCTACGGCCTGCGCATCGCCGGAGTCAACGACAAGGCCGTTTTGGATGAAGCGGTGGAGCGCAGCCTGAAAAACGCCGCCATTTGGGATGAGGTCAAGGACCGCCTGAACGATTCGGCCTTGGGACTCTCCGGCGGTCAGGCACAGCGTATCTGTATCGCCCGTGCCATTGCAGTCAACCCGGACATTATCCTGATGGACGAACCCTGTTCGGCGCTCGATCCGATCTCAACTCTTAAAATTGAGGAGTTGATTGACGAACTAAAAGAAAAGTACACTATCATTATCGTCACTCACAACATGCAACAAGCCGCCCGAGTGTCGGACGTGACCGCCTTCTTCTACTTGGGCGAGCTGATCGAAGTAGGCGAAACAAAATCTATTTTCACCAATCCCGAAAAAAAACAGACCGAAGATTACATCACCGGCCGTTTCGGATAGCGACATATACATTACACCCCGGGTTGAGAGGAATACATGGAACGAGAACATATCAGCGCGTCGTTTGATCAGGAACTGGCCGCTTTACGAAAAAACGTACTTGCCATGGGCGGAAAGGTTGAGCTGATGATTGCAGGATCAATCAAGTCGCTGGGCGACCGTGATTCCATCCTGGCTGACCGGATCATCGCCATGGATCGTGAAGTTAACGGGCTGGAAGTTGCCATTGATGAAAAGTGTCTGCAACTGTTGGCGCTTCGCCAGCCGGCCGCCAGAGACCTGCGTTTTATCACACTGGCGCTGAAGATCGTCACCGATCTGGAGCGAATCGGCGATCAGTGCACCAGTATGGCCAAACGGGTCAAGGAACTCAACGAGGAACCGCCGCTCAAGCCATACATCGACATCCCCCGCATGGCCCACTGGACTGAAATCATGGTAAAGGAGGCGCTGGACGCTTTTGTACGGGGAGATGTGGATCTTGCCATCAAGGTTTGCAACGACGACCAGGTCGTGGATGATCTGAATGTCCAGGTTCAGCGCGAGCTGCTGACGTTCATGATCGAAGACCCCAGCACTATCACCAGGGCCATCAAGCTTAACTATATTTCAAAATACCTGGAGCGGATCGCGGACCATGCCACCAATATCGCCGAAATGGTGATCTTCATGGTCAAGGGCAAGGACATTCGTCACACAAGCCCCTAAATGGGCTGCAGCATAAGTCAATACCATAATCTCCCCAGTCAGCACGGCCGTTTTTCAAAAGAAGACGGCCGTTTTTTTTGACACAACATAAAGGGAAAATAGCCAAAATAAGATTATCAGCTACAATTATGCATTGATAGGTTTTCATAGTAGAGCAAAAGCGGTTCAATTCAACGATAGCCCGCGAGTCGACTCCGAACCGCATAATCTCATAATTTGTTATCGACAGTTTTCTATTCTCTTTTTTCAAGGATCCCAATCGTGATTTCCTTTCTGGCAAAAGGTCTCGTGTTTGGGGGCACCCTGATTCTCATCGGCTCCCTGTTCACCACGCGACGATTGATTGAGCGATTAACGCAGGGCCACGCGCGCAACCTTTGGTGTGCAATGACGACGCTGATCGCGATCTTTCTTCTTGGCTATCTGGGTTACGCCTGGGCCTTCTGGAGCGCCCACACGCGGCTGTTCGACCTGATTGTCCCAGGGGTATTCTTTTTAGTCGCATGTTTTGTGTGGTTCACTGCAGACCTATCGCTGAAAAACGCCGGGGATGCAATGCGAATCAGTCTCCTTGAACAAGAGAGCATCGTGGATCCATTAACCGGGATTTTCAACCGCCGTTTTCTGGAGCGCAGCTTGAATGAAGAGATCATAAGAGCGCACAGATATGACCTGCCGCTTTCCGTACTCCTGATTGATATCGACAACTTCAAACTGATCAACGACAGACATGGGCACCAAGCCGGCGATCATGTCTTGACATCTTTTGCAAATCTAATCAAAAAACAACTTCGAGAACCGGACATCCTTGCGCGCTATGGTGGCGAAGAATTCATGGTCATCGCCACGCAGACTACTCACCAGAGCGCTGTCGATCTGGCAGAACGGTTACGCACGTGTATCGAATCGCACGGATTTGTCCTACCCGACGAGCAAAACGAAACACTTGAGATTTGTCTGACCTGCAGCATTGGCGTGGCGAGCCTTGGCGTTGAACTGGATTGCACGGAAAAGCTTATTCACTCTGCCGACGAAAATCTTTACCGTGCGAAACGTGAAGGACGCAACCGAGTCAACGCCGACGAGCCAGGGAAAGCAGAAGAATCTGCCCTCCTTGTGGAACACATATGCAAAGAACTTGGCAGAGAATGAAAAGCTGAAACAAGATAACCAACCATGATTAAATATTGAAATCACCTCATAAAGCCCGTATCATCCCCTCACATTAAAGCCGCCTCCCCAAAAAACAATCTATCTCACCTCAATCATATTAATCGTGTGGAGACCTCTATTGTGCCCATTCAACTTCCCGCATTTCCAATGACTTTATCAAAAAGACAGCATGGTCAGATCACAAAGGTAATTGAATATTGGCATCAAACCGGAACAATCGATCAGGAAATGACAGACAAACTCAGCGGATCGATCACTGCCGCTCCCTTTGACTGGAAGCGACTGGCAAAATATTCCTTTATCAGTGCCATATGCTGCTTTGTAATTGCTGTCGGCGCGACACTGGCCGATGATGCTCTGCTGGAACTGCTTGAGCATCTGTTCAACTCTCCGCCCATCGCCAAAACGTTTTTATTTACCGTAATTGCCGCTGCCGTCTTTCGTTTCGGGCTTATTCGCCGAAAACGGTTTCCGCACAAAACATACAGCAACGAGGCCATCTTTTTCATCGGAGTTCTTGCGGTTGCCGCAGCTGTCGGTTTCTGCGGAGTAGCGTTTGACACGGGATCGGGGCACTACTCCATCTTGTTCCTGCTGGCAACACTGCTCTACCTGCTTCTTGGCCTGTGGTTCCCCTCGAAACAAGTCTGGGTCTTTGGACTTTTGTCTCTGGGCGCCTGGATGGGGACTGAAACCGGCTACGTTTCCGGCGGAGGCATGTATTTCCTGGGAATGAACTATCCGTTGAGATTCGTGATCTTCGGCACTGCATTGACCGGGCTGGGAATGTGGGGCTGGCAAATCCTCGATAAAGAGTCTGATGTGAACCACTCGTCGGGTAGTTTTCTTCAACGGATGATTCTTTTGTCTCCACAAACAAGAGTCATGGGGTTATTGAACCTGTTCATTGCGCTTTGGATCATGTCGATTTTCGGAAATTACAGCGACATGGAGATCTGGCACGAAACGCCGCAGTACGAACTTCTGCACTGGTCACTTCTTTTTGGAGCAGCGTCAATTGCTGCCGCCTGGTATGGCTTGCGAAATGATGATTCTGTCTGCCGGGGCTTTGGCCTGACTTTCTTCTTTATCAATCTCTATACGCGTTTTTTCGAGTACTCCTGGAACACCATGCACAAAGCACTCATCTTTGCGCTACTCGCGGCAAGCTTCTGGTATCTGGGCACCAAAGCCGAGAAAATCTGGCGCTTTGGTGAAAAGAGTTGCCGGGAACGCGATGCACAGCAAAAAGAAAACGGTGAGGGAATACCGTGATGTATGAGGATTTCGAACCGGAGACAACTCCTCCATCTCCCGCTAATTCAGCGTTGCAGTAAGGTGATCATGTGAAAAAAATACTTTTCCTGTTCATGACTCTCGCGGCTATTGGGCTGATTCTGAGCGTTGTTGTTCATCTGTATTCGCTTCTCGGACCAAATACTCTTTTCAAGAAAAAAGCCTGGGCGTTGCGTGAATGCCCTAAGTGGATGAAGTATTTGGCCTATTTCCTGCTTGGATATGCATCTATCAATTTCATGCTTTTAATTGTCGGTTTGGAGACAGTTCCGATAGAGGAGATGGAAGTGCGATCCTCGGGATACTGGATGGCGTTTTATTCAGCAGCCATGGCTATTCTGTATTCAGCGATTCACCATGAAGCTTCTGACGAAAACCGAGCAAAACAATAGAGTCGCATCAACATTATCTATTTTTCAATAACATGCAGACTTCCTTCACATTCCATCTCGAATACTAAAACATGAGAATAACCCGTCGCCAATTTCTGAAGCATGCTTTCTCGCTGGGGTCCATCGGGCTTCTTGCCAGTTATCCAATCTTCATCGAGCGCTACATCGTCCTGACGAACATCTACCGCATCTCCATGCCCAATCTCCCAAAGGCATTCTCGGGATTCAGGATAGTTCAACTGTCGGACCTGCACTATGGTTTGCTTGTCCCCCTGGAACTCATTCATCATGTCGTAGAGCGAGCAAACCGGTTGAAGCCGAATATCATCGTCTGCACCGGTGATTATGTGCATGAGAGGAATTCGACAACGCAAATCGACCAGATCTGGCCTATCCTCTCGAAGCTGAGCGCTCCGTCGGGGGTCTATTCCGTGCTGGGGAACCATGACCACTGGGCTGACACGGAACGCTCGGATTACTGGCTGAAAAAAACTCGACAAGACCTCAGACACAAAGTGTTTCCGATTCGGCGGGACGGGCAAAAACTTTGGATAGCCGGGGCAGGCGACTTGTACGAGGATCACAAAGGCCTGGATTTTGTACTTGGGCAGATCCCGGATGCGGACTGTCGCATCGTTCTGGCTCACAATCCGGACTCGGCAGACACAACTTTCTCAAAACGGATTGACCTGATGATTTCAGGGCATACGCACGGAGGACAAGTGAATATTCCGTTTGTCGGCCCACCAGTCTTGCCAGTCCATAACAAGAATTATTCAAGCGGATTGAAACGCTCGCCACAAGGCTGCAACGTATTTATATCCAAGGGTATCGGCTGGGCAATCTGTCCTGTAAGGTTCAATTGCCTTCCCGAAATCGCAGTGCTGGAATTAGTCCCTGATACAACAGAAATGCCACATTCAACCAATCAAAAAGCTTGAAGGAACACACAGAAATGAACTCCGATAAAATATCACTCTTCGCCTCTTCCGCTTCCCGAATAGAAGGCGAATCACTCCGCCAGCTGGAACGGGTAGCCGCCCTCCCCGGCATGCTCAGGGTTGCAGGCTTTCCCGACCTGCATCCGGGCAAGGGCTCTCCGGTTGGCGCTGCCATGCTCTCCAAAGGAGAATTTTATCCCTATCTCGTCGGTTCGGACGTGGGATGCGGCATGGGTCTGTTTGCCACCGATTTGCCGGTAGCCAAGGCAAAACCGGAAAAATGGTCCAAGAAACTGCGGTATCTGGAAGAACCCTGGGATGGTGATTCTGCTGCCTGGCTCGCAGAACGGGGAGCGCAGGGAGACGGCCATAATAGGTCCGTGGGAACCATAGGCGCCGGCAATCATTTTGCTGAACTCCTTCGCACGAAAGAGATACATGACCGGGAAGCATTCTTGGCTCTGGGACTGGATGAGGCCGCTATTTCCCTGCTGGTGCATTCCGGTTCGCGCGGCCTGGGAGAGGCTCTGCTGCGGTCGCACACCGATCGCTTCCGCGACGCCAGCCTGGCCGCCGAAAGCGAAGAAGCCGAGACGTACCTGGAACGGCACAGGAACGCTATTGCCTGGGCAACAGCCAATCGGGAGTTGATCGCCCATCGCCTGCTTGACCAGTTGGGGAGCGGATACAGGAAGGTGGTGGACCTGGTTCACAATTCGGTGACGCCGCTTGCCACAACCGATGGCCCTTGTTATCTCCATCGCAAGGGAGCCGCTCCCTCCGATGCGGGCGCGGTGGTCATACCCGGCTCCCGTGGAGCAGTCAGTTATCTGGTTATGCCGAATGGCGAGCAGGAACGGAACCTCCGATCCGTTGCCCATGGCGCCGGCCGCAAGTGGAATCGCTCAGAGTGCGCGGGACGCCTGCGGGAGCGCTACAGTGCCGATTCGTTGCGCAGAACCGGTTTGGGGAGTTACGTCATCTGCGAAGACAAGGGCCTGCTCTACGAAGAAGCGCCCCAGGCGTACAAGGATATCGAAGCGATAATCGAAGACATGGTGTCGTTCGGACTGATCAGGGTCGTTGCTTCGTTTACGCCCCTGTTGACGTATAAGGTGCGGGAGCGATGAATACAGAACTGATACAGATAACATCCGGCCGGGGGCCGGTGGAATGCGCCTGGGTGGCGGCGCAACTGGCAAATGCGCTGGTTGCCGAGGCGCGTGGGGCTGGCCTGCGCGCCGAGTTGATCGAGGAAGAACAGGGACCGAAAAACGGCACACTCCTCTCGGCTCTGGTTCACCTGACCGGCAACGGAAGCAACACCTTTGCCGCCGGTTTTGAAGGAACTGTGCAGTGGATCGGCTATTCCCGCTTCCGGCCGGGACACAAAAGAAAAAACTGGTTTGTCGGCGTTCAACGGATTCCGATACCGGCAACAGTATCATTTTCAGACCAGGACGTACGGATCGAAACCATGCGCGGCTCCGGCCCCGGCGGACAGCATGTCAACACAACGGAATCAGCCGTACGCGCCACACACATACCTACCGGGCTGGTGGCCATAGCCCGCGACGAACGTTCTCAAGTATCCAATCGCAAACGCGCCTTGGAGCGGCTTTCCATCCTGGTGGCCCGCCGCGGTGAGCGCCAGCTGGATGCCGCCAAACAGCAGCGTTGGGAGGGGCATAACGAACTGGAGCGGGGTAATCCGGTGCGAGTGTACGAGGGAGCGAATTTCAGAAGGAAAACGTCATGAAAAACCTGTTCCAGCACAAAATCAATTTCACCGAACGCTTCAAAAAACGCCATTCCTTGCGCTTCCATATGTCGCTGATCCTCTTGGCGACTATATGTTCCGGACTTCTGGCAACACGCATCATGCTTACCCTGCACCTGGACAACGTGGTGCTGCGCTACCCCCTTGCTGTTGTCTTTGCCTATCTCGTCTTCTTCATATGCCTGAAGTCATGGCTACACTATATTGCACCCTCACCTGCTGCCCAGAGAATCCATGACAATTCACCCGATTTAGGAGATTTGCTGCCCGACATGCCCATCTCGGATTCAGCAGACGGTTTTTTTCACGTTGGTGAAGTATTTCAAGGCGGCGGAGGCAGCTTCGACGGTGGTGGCGCAACGGACAGCTTTGGTGAAGCAGTTGGCAACAGCAGTTCGGACATTCTTTCTGGCGGCATTGACACCGGCGGCGGCATAGGTGACGCGGTTGGTGATGTGGCAGGAGAAGCAGCGTCGGCGCTCGGCGAGGAAGGTGGAATCGTAGCCATGATTGTTTTAGCGGCTTTGGCGGCGATCATGGCCGTGGTCATCGGCGCCGGTATCTATCTGGTCTACGAGGCCCCCTTCATTCTGTCCGAAGCGGCCTTTGAATTTATCCTTGCTGCGAGCCTTGTACGCGGGACACGGCGAATCGATAAAGCCGACTGGATGGGGAGCGTTTTCAAAACAACGTGCAAACCTTTTATGGTAACCCTGATTCTGGCGTTCCTTGCCGGATATCTCATGCACCATTACTTCCCGGATGTCACCCGTATTTCCGAACTGTTTTCACGTCTGTGAAGGACGCGGCTCTGCCAAATTATGTGATGTAATTTGGGACAAGCCTACGAAGGAGAGAACTTCAAGAGGAGGTAACAATTTGAAGAGAGCACACATCATATTGATAGGTTGTCTCATGACGCTCCTGTCGTGCAGTTCCCTCTTCGCCCAAACCGGCAGGCCGACTACCCGTGAAGAACACAAACTCATCATCGATGGAATCGAAGAGATCTGGCAACTTGAATGGGCAGGCGCCACAAGCCCCGTATGTGAACCGGAAGGCGCGGATTGGATCACCTGCCCATGCTCCGGCTTTGCATTCGGTGAAAGCGGCGATCTCTATCTCGTAAGAAAGAGAACAGGGCAAAAGGACGAGCGGCTTTCACTTACTCAACTCTTTTCATACGCCGATGAGTCCCCCTCCGGCCAGGCCGTCTTACGCCGGTGGGATGTTCTGGATGAAGATCACGACCTTTATGATAAGGCTGGATTTGCCGAACGCGTGCGAAAACGAAAAATCACGCAGGTAATGAACTTTGCAGACTATGACCATGATGGGAGATCAAACGAATTCATACTGCAAATTGGAACACTTCCCTGCGGCAAACGGATGAGTGTTGTTGTAGGGATTTCCAAAAGCAATCCGCATCTGCACGCTTTTCCCAGTGCCGGACACCCGCAGCAGCCCTTGATCATGCAAGCCCATCAATGGGAATCGTTACGCACAACCAACGGCCCCGTAAGAACGATCGGTTGGCAATGCGGCGATCATGGCGGCGAAGAGGAATATGAACTGGAGCTGCATGCGCGAAACGGCAAAATATTCGCCACACAGCGGACATACACCTGCCCGGAAACCGGGCGGGGCAAGATGATCGGGCAAGAGGAGTATTAACAATTTAAAGAAGCAAACCATCGGAGTTTTACTGCGCTTGCACTCAGGCATCTCTCATTTCCACAGGGAGTAATTGAACATATCAAAACTGCTGAGGTATGTGGTGTTGATCGCATTCCTGTCCATCTCGCTCCATTCAAAAAGCCCGCACGAAATTCAAACGGCTGTACAACATGAAAGCATATTCCCAGGCTCGGGCAAAGCTGGAGCCGATGCTGAAGGACTGCGCAAATTTGATTCAATGGTATGATATGGGGTGGATACGTAACGACCTGACCATTACCCGGTTCAAGCATGATAATGCCGATCACCGGCGGGTCACGAAGAAGCACCTCAGCGAGATTCTCAACAGCAAGGAGGATGACAAACAATGGGAAATGATAACGGATTGCCATCAACTCCCTCAAAGTCGCGATGCCTTGCCGAAGAGCGGTTACCCTCTGGAAACAACGTAATCAGACCTTCCCTGCCGGTTGAAGAATCACAAAGGCTTATCCACGAGCTACAGGTTCATCAGATCGAACTGGAGATGCAGAATGAAGAACTTCGGCAGGCAAGGGACGAGAGGCAACAGATGGAGGTTCTGCTGGGAAAATGCAGCGATCTCGATGACTTTGCTCCGGCGGGTTACTTTAATCTTGACCGCGCAGGGATAATCCGTGCAGTCAATCTCACCGGCGCAGGAATGCTGGGAGTCGAGCGTTCCTTGTTGATCAACCAGCGCCTGGATCTTTTTATCTCCGATGAATCTCGGCCGATTTTCCACTCCTTCCTTGACAAGATATTCGCAAACGAGACCAAAGAAACCTGCGAGATTATGTTCCAGAAAGAAGGGCATTCTCCGCTCTTTGTACAGGTCGAGGCGATAGCCTCCGAAGCGAGGGAGGAGTGCCGTGCCGTGATTATCGATATCACCGGGCGCAAGCAAACCGAGGAGGCGCTCCGGACGGCCCAAAACGAGGCGGAAAGATATGGAGCAGAAATGGCGGCGCTGATGGACGCAGTGCCGGCGGCAGTCTTTATTGCCCATGATGTTGAATGTCTCCACATGACCGTCAACCGCGTCACCCAGGAAATGACGGGACTGCCCGCCACCGCCAATTTTTCCAAATCCGCTCCTCCTTCTGAGCGGCCGGACAATTTTGTCCTGATGAAAAACGGTCGGGAAATCCCTGCCGATCAATTGCCTGTTCAGATGGCCGCTCGCGGACAAGAGGTTAGGGATTTTGAGTTTGACCGTGTCTTCGCAGATGGAACCATACGTACGATGTTGGGCAATGCCGTGCCGCTGCTCGATAAATGTGGCCGGCCGACCGGGGCCATCGGAGCGTTCATCGACATCACCGGGCGAAAACGGATGGAGGACGCGCTACGCGAAAGCGAACAACGTGTAAGACTGAAACTGGAGAGCATCCTCACCCCCGAAGGTGACATAGGAACCCTGAATCTGTCCGACATAATCGACGTGAAGGCGATTCAGCCACTCATGGATGATTTTTTCAGGCTTGCCCATATTCCCATGAGCCTGAGCGACCTCGAGGGCAATGTGCTGGTTGGTGTGGGATGGCAGAAAATCTGCACTCGATTCCATCGCAAACATCCCGAAACAAGCCGTTACTGCATTGAAAGCGACACACAGCTCTCTTCCGGCATTCCCGAAGGAGAGTTCAGGTTGTACAAGTGCAAGAATAACATGTGGGATATTGTCACCCCTATTATGGTGGGGGGGAAGCACATCGGCAATCTCTTCATGGGGCAGTTCTTCTTCGATGACGAACAGCCGGACTATGAGCTATTTCGCTCCCAAGCCGCACAATACAGCTTCAACGAAGCGGATTACATGGCCGCCCTCGCTGAAGTGCCGCGCTGGAGCAGGCTTTTCGTGGAAACGGCCATAACGTATTTCATGAAACTTACCTCTATGATTTCCCAAGTCAGTTACAGCAACATCAAACTGGCCCGATCGCTGGCAGAACGCGATGCATTGATGGATTCACTGCGGAAGAGCCAGCAACAGAATGAATTCCTGGCTGATATCGTCCGGCATGCCGCCCAGCCATTCGCACAAACCTACCAGGATGGGCGGCTTGGGCTTATCAACTATGCGTTCGAGCAGCTTACCGGTTACGCTTACGATGAACTGGTGGCGTTCGACTGGAACAATGCCTTCACTCCGCCGGAATGGTGTGAATTCGAGCGGGAGAAGCTCGAGGAACTTCGTCGTACCGGCAAGCCGGTCAGGTACGAGAAGGAATATATCAGGAAGGACGGCACCCGCGTACCCATCGAACTCCTGGTCCATATCGTGACGGATACGGAAGGAAATCCTTACTATTACTACTCTTTCATCACCGATATCACCGAACGAAAGCGAGCCGAGGAAGCACTGACAACATTGAATGAAGAGCTTGAATTGCGTGTTGCGGAGCGGACAGAGGAACTGAAGTTCAACAACCTCATACTTTCAACACAAAATAAAACCTCTATCGACGGCATCCTCGTTGTGGATGAGGGCGGCACCATCATATCTTACAACCGGCGGTTTGTTGAATTGTGGGACATCCCGCCCGAACTAGTGGAAACCAAGGATGATGCGCCGGTTTTGGAGCTGGTTGCATCGAGAGTAGCCGACAGGGAAGACTTCCTGGTGCGAGTGAAGTTTCTCTATGATCACAGGGAGGAGAAAAGCAGGGAGGAGATCATTCTTAAAGATGGCAGGATATTTGACAGATATTCTGCGCCGATGCTGGGAGATGACGGAAAATACTTTGGAAGAGTCTGGTATTTTCGCGACATCACTGAGCGTCAGGTAGCGGAAAGAGCCCTGCGGGAGGAGACTATCGAACGGCTGCGGGCAGTGGAAGCCTTGCGCGAAAAGGAACAGATGCTTATTCAGCAGAGCCGTTTGGCGGCAATGGGAGAAATGATCGGCAATATCGCCCACCAGTGGCGCCAGCCGTTAAACAATCTTGGACTCATTGTACAGCAATTGCCGTTATTTTATAAGTTTGGCGAACTCACTAAGGAGTCTCTGGACGAAAATGTGATGCAATCCATGAATATTATCCAGCACATGTCCAAAACCATTGACGATTTCAGGAACTATTTCCGGCCGGACAAGGAAAAAGTCGAGTTCAAGGTGCGCGAAACAATTGATAATGCGTTGTCACTTATTAAAGACAGCTTCAAAAACCAACAGATCATCATTGATGTTATTGCCAAAAATGATCCCATCATCTACGGATATCGGAATGAATTTGCGCAGGTACTCCTCAACATCCTGAACAATGCCAGAGACATCTTAACGGAACGGGCCACTGCCAATCCAAAGGTGACGATCACGATATTCAGTGAAGGCAGCAGGGCTGTAGTAACAATTTCCGACAACGCCGGCGGCATACCCGAGGAAATCATGGGCAAGATCTTCGACCCCTACTTTACCACCAAGGGGCCGCAGGAAGGAACGGGGGTCGGCCTGTTCATGTCGAAAACCATCATAGAGAAAAATATGGGCGGAAAACTTACCGGCCGCAATATTACCGATGGTGCTGAATTCAGGATCGAGGTCTGAGATAGCATCTCATATCTCATCCAAATCCATCGTTTTCAATACTGCTTGCAGAAGATGAAAAACTCACTATTATAAACGCACCCATGAAACCATCCACCACCCTGCGAATCAGCATTCTTGTGACGGTCATCGTCGCCATCAGCCTGCTGCACTATCTGACACCGCTGCACCTTCCCTTCCTGCACGACATTTTCCAGCGGCTCTATTACCTTCCGATCATCCTGGCCGCACTCTGGTTCGGACTCCGTGGCGGATTACTCTGTTCTCTAATGGTCAGCATTGTCTATGCGCCTCATATTCTTTTTCAGTGGAGCGGAGAATTTGTGCTGGAAACCGAGAAATACCTGGAAATCGTGCTCTACAACATCGTCGGAGCAGTGACCGGCCTGCTGTCCCAACGCGAACGCGAACGGAGCCTTGAACTACAGAAGACCGCCAAAGGGCTGGAAGAATCCTATCGGAAACTGCAACAGCAATCGGAGCAAATTCTGGCTATTGAAGAGCAATTGCGGCGGTCGGAAAAGCTCTCTACCTTGGGCGAAATGGCTGCTGTTCTGGCCCACGAGATCCGCAACCCGTTAGGTTCGATTCGGGGCACGGCCGAGATTCTCAAGGACGACTACCAGCCGGGTGACCCCAAATACGAATTCATCGATATCCAAATCAAGGAGACCGAACGGTTGAACCGGGTGGTGGAGGATTTTCTGCGCATGGCCCGGCCGCAGCCACCGCATATGAAACAATGCTCCATCCGCGATGAGCTGGAAACAATTGTTACCCTTGTGTCCAACAATGCCAGGGAGCGCAAGGTCGGACTCGTACTGGAACCATCGACTGGCGATGCAATTGTCATGGCCGATGGTGAAAAACTGCGCCAGTCATTTCTCAACATTATCATCAACGCACTCCAGGCAACGCCGACAGACGGAAACGTGACCATAGCACTCTCTGAAAATGCCGAGGGAATCTGCGAAATTGTTTTTCGCGATAGCGGCCAGGGAATCGAACCGGAAGCGCTGGCAAGAATCTGCGAGCCGTTCTACACCACTAAACCGGACGGCACCGGACTAGGGCTGGCAATAACCAAGAAAATCATAGAGGGACATGGCGGGACGCTGGAGGTGGAGAGCGAGGTTGGGCAGGGAACGATTGTCACCGTCAGACTACCAATCCTGCAGGTTGGGGAACCAGTATGAAACCCAAAATCCTGATCATCGACGACGACGCCTCGTTGCGGCGTGTGCTGGAATATAACCTCCAGCAGGCCGGTTACGATGTGACCGCAGCCTCTTCGGGCGAAGAAGGGTTGCGTTTGTTCGCCGAGGTCTCCCCGGCTCTGGTGATCACCGATATGAAGATGCCCGGCATGGATGGCATGAAGGTGCTGAAGAGCATCAAAGAGCAATCAACGGAAACGCCGGTGATAATCATTTTAGTGGACCCTTTGGTCAAGACAATAATCCATTGAGTTTAAGATGGTAGTCACTGCTTTTGATTTTGCTTCTACCTCTAAACACGTTTTTCGTTCT
>WSSedB1CaDRAFT_10000239_pt1 | contig 25482 bp, 10 predicted proteins | sample WetSurSB1Cattail_FD_9460 | JGI IMG/M metagenome (IMG submission 9460)
GGCAGCAGCACGACGCGCGATTACGGCTATGAGTTCACCTATAAGGGGCTTGAAAAGGACACAAATGGAGTGCCGCAGTATTTTGCAGAACAGGAGCAGTGGACAAATCCGGGTCCTCTGCGTGTGTCGAATGGAACATCTACAGGAGTGTCTGCGAGCCTGAGCGCAGGTGTCGGATATGGAACAAGAGTTGTTGATGTACGTGTTACCGGCGGCGGGCAGGCTTCAAGTACGAGCTCTGAAAGCTGGACGGGGGATATGCTTTCAGATATGAACGGCGACGGGAGGCCGGACCATGTATACCAGAAGGGTGATACGCTTTATATAGCATATAACACGGGAACCGGCTTTTCTGATGCAGAGGGAGTGCAGGTTGAAAGCGGCGACATAGACGCGGAAACGGGCAGCTCGAACTCATACGGCTGGAATGTGTACGGCGGTGCGGGTGTGTGCCTGTACGGAATCGGAGCAACAGCAGGTGTTTCGACGAGCCAGGTATACCAGTCGGGTTCGTCGAGCGTAACGCGGAGCATCATGGACATAAACGGGGACGGGCTGCCCGATATTGCAGAGTCAGGGCAGAACTATTACCTGAAGAACAACGGTGCGTCAGGTTCCGGCGGAGCTGTTTCGTTTACAAAGACATATTACGGCGCGGGCAGTGCCGTATCCGACACGAGTGTGGCGCTGACCGACGATGAAATAACAAACTACAACGCAAACTACTACGTGCAGACGCCGTTCCGTGTGTGGCGTGCGCCGTTCGACGGCACGGTAAGTATACAGCAGACGGTGACGGGAAAGTCGGCAAAGATACGGACGCTGCTTTTTGAGGGAACGGATACGGCGGGCACTGCGCTGGTGACGGGCGACTGTCAGACGTCCGGGGAAGAGACGTTCAGTACGGCGACAAGCGTGCAGACGTACAGTGCGGCGGCGGACAAGGAATTTTATTTCATAGAGGACACGGGACGGGACACCCGGAAAAAAGACACAGACTGGAATATAGACATAACGTATACAAAAATAAAGCCGCTGTCCGTATCTCACGTGCCTGAATATTTTCCGCAGTCGGCAGAATCTTCCCTGACGAAGACGGTTGAATCATCTGACACCAAAACGTCATCATACCCGGCTGCAGCGGACATACTCGGCAGCGAAGCACTGGTACCGCTGTACAGCGTGAGCTGTGCAGATCCTGTTACGGAGTCGGGCAGTTCAGGTTCTGCGGTAAAATACGATCTGAAAACGACGCTCACGCTTAATAAAAACTGGGAGGACAGCCTTACGGACGGACAGCTTGATGCAGCATGCAGCGAACTCATTGCAGAAAAGCGGTTTGTCCCGGCCGTCCTGAACAGCACTGATTTTGCCGCAGTGAAGGAAAAGTGCACAACTGACGAAGAACTCCAGTATCTTGCGCAGTCGTACGAATATGACTGCACGACTGCCCTGTATTACCTGAAGGGCAGCGATACGGCAGGAGAAAAACTGCTCGGACTGTTCCCGGACGATGTACTTGCAGACGCGGTACAGCTGTACAGCCTGTACGACGGCATTATACCATTGTGGTGCGGTAAAAAAGTGCTGTATGAGAGCCGGCCTGCAGAAGAGACAACGGGAAGCAGGACGGAAAAAGGCACGGGCAGCGTGCTCGAAAAGGGGACGGTCATACCGCTCGGGGAGTTCAACGGGAAAAAGATACGGTTTGTAACGGCTGATGACGGCAGTACAAAAGTGGAAAGCACCGACGGTACATACTCGTGGAATGCGGAGACGTCCGTAACGGACGATACGGAGCGTATAACCGCGCACGACGGGGGTATGGATATCGTATTTACCCTGAGCGGGTACAACAGTCGGACGGAGCCGGTGCTTGCATCAGAAATGAAGGACATAGAGAGCCAGAGCAGGTTTGCAGTTGAGGATACGGACGTAACGGCGGCAGCATGGCAGAAGGACTTTACCGCGGCAGATGCACTGCCGGCATTTATAGGCGGGTTCAAAAAGGCAGACGGCTCGGCCTATTTCAGTGACAGCGGCATAAAGACGATAGAAGACAGCCTGTACACGTATACGGAAGTTGCTGCAGAGGACGGCAGCAAAACGTATTACTGGAAACTGAAGGCGGCGGGAGACCAGGACAGGGAGACTGCACAGAACCTGCTTTCAGGGTATGCAGATTACGTTTTTTTCAAGGAACAGTTCCCGTACTATACGGTAAGCAGCGACGGGACATACTACACGCTGAACGAAGAATGGCGGACGGAAAAAACACAGGATGATTTTATGATTTCAAAGCTTGATTCAGACGGGAAAACCGTTTATGTGCTTGACAGCGATGCATGGTCGGCATATGAAAAAGAGGATGAACCGCTTGCGTCTATGCTGGAGCTTGAAAAAATCGGGCGGTACGGAACGGTCAGCAAAAAAATAGTCTATGACAGCGATTATGAATATGACGTGAGCAATAATACGTTCACCATGGAAATACTGGGCGATGACGGATTTGAAGAGAAAGCTGAGCCGTTCGGGTGTGTCGGGGAATACGGCATTACCGGGTACGGCGCTGAATGGAACAGCAGCACGGGCTTTTCTGACGGGAACCTGGTTGTAGCACCGGAAGTGGGGACGATAACAAAAAACGGAGAACAGACGGCCCTGTGCGTGAACACGAAGGAAAGCCTGTACGGTGGAAAAAACGGCTGGTACTATGGAATATGGAAAGGCACTCTCAGCGATAATCCTTTTTCTGCAGAACGTTTATACAGCAGCACAAGCAGCGCCCAGTCAACAACCGGAGCCGGTTTTGACAGCGGCAAAAACACCGATTACAAAACAGCCGCAGAAAATGCGACTGACAGTACGGCAGGGGGCAGTGTAGAAGAAAGTCTGTATTACCTGCCTGCAAAAAATGAAACGACAATAGCAACCGGGGATGATAAAGGCAATATACAGTCATCAGAAACCGGCATAACGATGACAAAAGAAGAAGAATCAGGAAAGACATTCGATACAGGCACAAAAATCCTTCTGGGGAATGTCGCAAACGTTGCAAAAAATACAACACAATGGACAGGCAGCGGGGAGAGTGCGGTACGCTCCACAAAAACAGAATCGACAACGTATGCACCATTTATAGAGGGGGACTACATACACTGCAACAGGGCAGGAGGCTCTGCCTATTACGAAATACCGGGAATTCCGGAAAACGGCACAGGCAGTACGTCGACAGCGGGTACCTTTACAATGCCGACGCTCAGAAAAAGCAGCAGCAGCGGAAAGGATGTCACCTACGGTGCTTCATTTGATTGTGGATTGTCCGCAGCCAACCTGGGAAAGACAGTAGATGAAATAATAGCTGCTGTAAAGTCAGCATCGCCGAAAGGGCTGTCGATAGGTGAAACGAATGGAACTAATACCGGCAGCAGCAGTATGCTCCAGAGTGTACAGGATGTGAACGGTGACGGTGTGCCTGATATCCTGCAGGGAAACAGTTCCCTTTCCGTCATATACGGTTCCCGGGACGAGGACGGTACAGTCTCATACGGAAAAAATACCGGTACGGTAAGCTCAATAGGTGTCATAGATTATAACGAAAGTGATATATCAACCCAGGGAGGAACAATCAGTCCGGGAGGTTCAATAAGCCCCAAGCAAAACGCAAAAGGCCAGACAGTCGGCGTAACCATTCACGGAGGAGGAAACGGATCCGGCGGGTACGTGTATTCACACGGAACAAACACCGAAACAGCAGGTTTTACCGATATAAACGGCGACGGACTGCCTGATTACTATAACGGCAGTTTCAAATACAATACAGGAGATACATTCGTCTCCCAGCCGTCGTGCAGCACATTCTCTTCCGGCAGCCTGTCCGGCAGCACGAATGAGACATACGGAGCGAACCTGTCGTTTGGAAAAGCATTGACACAGGCAAACAGCCTGAACTGCGGAGTGTCAGGAGGACTGGGACTGAACTATTCGGCAAGCGCATCAAACACGGAGACAATGCTGCTTGATATAAACGGCGACGGCCTTGAAGATTTGGTGACAAAAAAAACAGGATCGGGAACAGCGGTATCGGTACGTTACAATACGGGAAGCGGATTTACAGATGCGCAGACAATCACGATACCGGCATGGAAAATATCAAGTGATATGGAATCAGCATTCAGTCTGTGCACGGACGGAAACCTTGGAGCAAATTTCCTTTCCGGAATACCGATAGTCGGTTCTGTACTCGAATCATCGCACGTCCTGGATGGCCTGCCGAATGTGGCGCTGAACCCGTTCGGACTCGCGCTTGACAAATATGCGGACAGCCTTGATTTTTCAACGACGCTGAATTTAGGAGTAAGCGGAAACCTGTCTGTAAACTTCAATTACGGAATAGACATCGTAGTTATGTTTGTGTACTTCGGAACCATAAATATTACAGTGGATGCAAACGGCGGGGTAAGCGGAGGGGCAAGCCTGACCGGAGCAAGTGTAAAGATGCAGGACATGGACGGAGACGGGTACGCAGACCAGGTTATGCGCATTCCCGGAGACAACGGCGGGCTGTGGGTGAAACGCAACCTGATGGGCGGAGCCGATTTAGTGACGGGCATAGCATGCAGCACGGGAGAAACATGGGGCATCGGGTACGAAGTGAAGTACGGGACAAGCGACATGCCGCAGAGTAAGTACGTGATGAACAGCGTGACCGTCAGCGACGGGTGCGGGGAAAACGGACTTGCAGCGCTCCCCCACGGTGAACACAGCATCACGACAAAATACGCATACGGCGCAGGCTATTACAACCGCATGACGAAAGACTTCTACGGCTACGGCAGCGTGACAAAGACAGACGCAGACGGCGGATATGTTGTGACGAATTATTACAACGATGAGTATTACCGCAAAGAAATGGTGAAGGATGAAAGCACATATACAGCAGACGGCACGCTGCTGAAATACAGTGAACAGACACTGTACGATTCACCCGAAGCGCTTGTAAAGAGCTCACTGAATGAAACATACGAAGCAGGAAGCAGCGGAAAGATGACGTTCCTTGACGAGTACGAATACGATGAATACGGGAACGTGACAAAGATAACGGAGACAATGAACGGCAGTGCATACCGCACGGCAGAGATAACGTATTGGGACGACGACAACACATCGTCATATACATCACCGTACATCTACCTGCATAACCATCCCGAAACAATCAGCGTGTACGGCGCAGACGGGACGCTCCTCCGGAAGCGGACAGGGACATACAACGATACATACGGGACGCTGAAATCGTTGAAACAGTACCGTGACAGTACGAGTTACCTGACGAACAGTTTTACGTACGACGACTGCGGGAATATGAGCTCAATGAGCGATACGAGCGGCGTAACCATAACATACACATACGACAGCACAGACCATCAGTATATAACAGCCATCAGGCAGAAGGGGGCGGGGACAGCGGCATCGTACACGTCGGGAGCGGACTGGTACCACGAGACGGGAGCGAAGAAGAGCGAAACTGACATCAACGGGAACGTGATGCGGTACGCATACGACGCACAGTGGCGGCTGACGGAAGTATGGAGCCCGTACGACACGGGCAGCATGCCCGCAGTGCAGTATGCATATTACACATACGACAACCTTGACAGTTCAGGCACGCACGCCCTGTGGTATACCGTAACGGACAACAAAATCACGTTTGACGCAGGGGACAGCTCCGTGATGGAGACGGTCGTAGTGAGTGACGGGATGGGACGGAAGGCACTGACGGCGAAACGCGGCGAGAAATACGAGACGGGAAGCGGGAGCCGTACGACAGGGTGGAACGTAAGCGGCTGCATGGAGTACGATGAGAAAGGCCGTGAAGTAAAACAGTACATGAACAGGTTCGTGGAAGGTGATTTGTCTGATCTTCTCTCTGCAGTGTACGATGACCCTGACGGAGAGCTGTACACGGCAAATACGTACGACTCGCTCGACCGGGTGACTGAACAGACATTACCCGACGGCTCGGTACAGAAGACGGAATACGCCGTAAGTGACAGCGGTGAACACATAACGACCGTGACCGACCCTGAAGGGAACAGGAGCGTGCAGTATGCAGACCCCGTAGAAAACATCACGGAGACGGAGCGGGAGGACAAGACAGGAAAGGAACTGACGAAAGCCTCTTATGTATACGACGAAATGGGCCAGATGACGGAAGCATACGACGCGCAGAAGAATGCAGTGACGGCCGTGTACAACATGCTGGGGCAGAAGACAAGCCTTGAGAGTAAGGACACGGGCAAGACTAACTGGTATTACGACGACTACGGACGGCTGCTGCGTGAAGACAATCCCGTGCTGAGAGGGAAAGGCGAGCAGATAAAGTACAGTTATGATGCATTCAACCGGCTCATAAAGACAGATTACCCTGAGAGCACGGACATCGTACAGGAATACGGAGCGTCGGGAGCTGACAACAACGGGGCAGGAAAAGTCATAAGCCGGACCGATGAAAGCGGCACGATAACGTATGCGTACGGGAAGCTCGGAGAAATGACGCAGGAAACCCGGAGCATCGTACGGGCGGGGGGGTACGATTCGGTAACAGCAGTCACCGGGTATGAAAGCGACTATCTGGGAAGGATGCAGCACGTCTCATACCCTGACGGGGAGACCGTGACGTACACGTACGACGCAGGCGGCAATGTACAGACCGTAACCGGAGTGAAGGACGGATACGTCGATTTCAATTACGTAAAGGACATCGGCTACGATGAATACGGGCAGAGGGTGTACATATCATACGGCAACGGCACGCACACAACATACACATATGACCCTGCCAGACGGTGGCTGAAGTCACTGGTGACGGAAAGTGAGGAAGACGGAGTCATCCAGAACATGCAGTACACGTTCGACACCGTGGGGAACGTGGAAGGATATACCAACAGCTGTAAGGGATGGTCAACAAGCCAGGATTACTCATATGACTCACTCTACCAGCTTATAAAAGTGGAAGGCAGTACCGAAAATAAATATGCAACGGCAGACAGGCCGTCATACAACGCATCGTATTCACAGTCATTTGCATTCAGTGATGACGGCCTGTGCAACATGACCGGCAAGACGAGCAAGGAAAGCGAAGTACTTGAAGACGATTTGAACTACACGCTTGCATACACATACGACAGCAGCTATGCACACCGGGCCGTACAGGCAGGGAAAAGGTATTACAAGTACGACGCAAACGGCAACCTGATACGCGAGCAGGACAAAAGCTTTGCGGATACTGATTCAAGTGATGAAGTAACGTACCACCTGATAAAGACCGAGGCAGATAACGTATATTCATCGGACTATGCATGGGCAAGGATGAAAGGCGGGAGTACTGCATATGCGGGCACAAAGAGCAATTACTACTACCGTGACTACACATGGAATGAGCGGAACCTGTTGTCAAAGACGAAGGACGACAGCTACACCACCGAATACCTGTACGGAGGAGATGGGCAGCGTGCAGTAAAACGCAGCAGTGTAAGCGAGACGTTGTACTTCAACAAGTTCTTTACACAGCGGTACGATGACGCCTACCAGGGAGCGGGCGGAAGGATGAGCAAGCACATCTTCCTGGGCAACGACCGCATCGTAACGAAACAGGTTGCACTGGGGACGGGCGAGACATATGATAATGCAGATACAGCTGTAGAAAAGCTGTACACGTATTACTACCATGCAGATCACTTAGGCAGTACGTCTGTCGTAACTGACCGTGACGGCGAAGTGTACGAACGTTTAGAATACACGCCATATGGCGAAACGTGGCTGGATGAAACGAGCGGGAATACCTACTTTGACACGCCGTACCGGTTCAGTGCAAAAGAAAAGGATGAAGAAACAGGGCTGTATTACTACGGAGCACGGTACCTTGACCCGAAGTACAGCAGATGGATATCTGCCGATCCGGCGCTGGGTGAATATTTACCGCAGGCACCGATTAACGACGAGGCGAAGAAACACAACCGGAGTCTGCCGGGTGGCGGAGGTGTATTCAATGTCATAAACCTGAACCTGTACCATTATGCAGGGAATAACCCGATAAAGTACACAGACCCGGATGGAAATTATGTATGGCTGGTTGTAGCGGTAATTGCAGTTGCTGCAAGTTGTTTATCAATACAATCGGATGTTGCGCCTACTCCTGAACCGGTTAATACAACTGCAGTAAATAATTCTCTTTCAGGTATATATTATAATGATGGTAAAAATCAAACAACTGTTATGCGTAATCCATATAGTAACGTGAATTCATCGTCAATAACACTGGATAGTCATCCGATTATTGCACTTGGAAGTGCTCTACCGAGAGGAATGTATAGTGAAAGTGATTATGAAGATAAAAATCAATTGAAAGGTACAAATGTCCAAAATGTAAGTACGGTACTGGGAGGGTTAGGTTTGATTGGGTCGATTATGGAAAATTTGTCAGAGGGGCATGCGGGGGATGTGAAATTTAATTATACAAAAACAGATGGAAAATTGACAAGTTGGAATTTATCTGTAACTGTATTAGATCCATTGTCAAATAAATCAATTAAGCAAGTATTAACAAAGGAACAGGCAATGAAATTTTTGAATGATAATAAAGAAATTTTAAAGAATATGGGGGAGTACCGTGAAATATCATCTATGCTTAATTAGTAGTTTGTTTTTTATATCCTTACTGCTCGGGTGTAGCAATAAAAAGAAGATTATATGGTCTGATTATAGAAGTGACGAAAAAAATGAGAAAATAGAACTTATGTTTGGTAAAAATAATACTACCGCACCGATAAGAAAAAATGTAGTAATTTCCGATTTTACGAATTATATCATTATTCCGAATGGTTATTCATTGATAGGTCAAAGTCATGATTCTGGATTTTGTGTGCATGTTTACCCAACTTCATATAGTAAAATAGATAAATTTGAAATATTTTTATATGATACTCGAAAAATTAGTAAAGAGCAATCAAGATACACTGTTGATAAAAAGGAAAATGTTCTGGCTTATTTTTTGGATTGTTATGACGTTAAAAATAAAAAGCATTATACCATTGTTTCAAAAGATAATTTTTTTTATAACCGGAAAATAGAAATGCGTAATACGAAAACAATTATTGAAATACTTGATGTTATAAATAAAAATGATTATGCCTTTTATACAGATGATGATTATTATCAAGATATGCCATATAACGGATATATTGTAAAAAGTAATATTGATGGGAGCATTATTTGGTTGTCGAGTAGGGATGTGTATTAAATGTAATTTTGAGAGATCTAATGCGGAGCGAGCATTATGTAGTTAAAATTGTATAAAATGTTAGAGATGGATACTTGGAATAATACAGGTAGCAGAATAATTTACTGTACCTGATATTTTTATATAATAAAAATCATCAGAAAAGGGGGAACACATGAAGATGATGAAAAAAATGGAACTGCTTTCAGCAGCAGTGGTGTTTGCATTGGGTATGGCAGGATGCAAGGCAGAAACAGGAGATGATCCGGCTACGATAGAAAAGGCAGTTGTCGGCCAGATATACTACACAAACGGAACGGTGTCTTCTGCATATGACAGCAGCCTTACACCGGCAGGAATAGTCTGTGCGCTGAAAGATGACGGCAGCGTCAAGTCAATAGTGGCTGTTACAGAATCAAGTGAGGGGCTTAAATGGGCAGATGCATATGGGGCGGAATACAGTACCACATTTAGTACGAGCACAAGCGACGGCAGCGGCAACTGGGCAGTGATATGCGAAGCAGATACAACAGCAGGAACGAATGCAGCAACGGAGTATCCTGCATTTAATTATTGCAATACGTACAGTGTCAGCGGGCTGTCAAAGACTTGGTATATGCCGGCAAAAAAAGAGCTTGATGACCTGTACAAAAACAGGACAGCGATCAACGCCGGGCTTACAGTACTGACAGACGGCGGATACAGCGGAACAGTAACGCTGTTAGGAACAGGCGTATACTGGTCGTCGTCGCAATCCCCGGCGGAGGGCTATTATGCGTATGACGAATATTTTAGTTACGGACTTGAATATGAATACGCAAAATCCTCAAAGTGCGGGGTACGTTGTATAACAAGTTTTTGAATATCATTTACTTAAACCATTAAAAAAGATAACAGGGAAAAATCAGGAAGTTTTTTATGAAAAGAATTACAAAATTAATAACACTTTTCTTAGGGATAGGAATCATGACAGTACTGAGTTCGTGCATGACGTCACCAAAGATGACCTATGATGTGTCCATGGGCACGCCGCAGAATTCAGTGCTTGTCTACGGAATGGCAAACGGAATCAGCCATATAACGTTTACAGAAGTGACAAAATCGGGCAAGCCTGATGTGATGGATTACAAAGTGAAAGGGAACCTGGTGTTCTGCCCGAAACCGCTTAAGATGGGGACACAGTATAAAGTAACTTATATGGAAGGGACAGGGAACTTTAGTTATTCCGACATGCACATGGGAAACATGACAGTACATTCAACAAACAGGACGCTTGATACGTATGATGAGAATTCAGAACAGGTGAAGGATTTTGCGTTTACGGTACCGAACAAACCCGGATTATATTTTTATGGGATACGGTTGATAAAGCATCCTGGAGCAGGAGCTGCACAAGGGACAATAATGATTGGAACACCCAGTGAAGCGGAGCAGAAAAAGATGTGCCTGAAGAAAGCTATAAAAGTTTATGCGGGTACAGTATGGGAGCCGGTACTGAGAAAGGAACTGGAAGCAGTAAAGTAACAGACACGAGTAAACGACAGATTCAGCAATGAATCCGGGTGCTGCAGCAAGTTTCGGCGGCGCAGCACCCGGATAAATTTCCGCGTGATCAGTGGTACGTGTAGAACATGTCAACCTGCACCGGATGCAGCAGCTAAGGCACTACCCGCCTACGCCGGATTGTAACAGCGGGCGGAGCCTGTTGCGGAGCAATGGATGTGAGGTGCTTTCACCGATGAACTGTGGGAAGCCGGACAGTAAATACTGTTCCATCAAGAAGAAGATGGAAACCAGCACGGTGTGAATTACAGACGGCGAAGACGGCTGTAATTCACATGAAGCAGGATTGTGAAACAATCCTGCGGCCTTACCAGGGTGCGGGCGGAAGGATGAGCAAGCATATATTCTTAGGCAACGACAGGATAGTGACGAAACAGATAGCGTTAGGAACAGGAGAAAACTACGACAACGCAGATACGGCTGTAGAGAAACTGTACACGTATTACTACCATGCAGACCATCTCGGAAGCACGTCTGTAGTAACTGACCATAACGGCGAAGTGTATGAGAGACTGGAGTACACGCCGTACGGCGAAACATGGCTTGACGAGACGAGCGGGGACACGTACTTTGACACGCCGTACCGTTTCTCTGCGAAGGAGAAGGACGAAGCACGCACGATACTACGCCAAATGTATATGACGACATGCGGAAGTAGTCTCAATACGAAATCTTGCAGTAAAGGAAAATGAAAACTGCCTGGCAAAATAAATTACTTGCTAATTTTGTCCGGACACGCTATATTAAAGTTAAGAAGACTTTGCACGCCTCTATACTCCGGTATATGCGCACCCAGCGAGGTTCTTTTTTTTGTCTGAATGGATTTCGGAAGGACATAATGAGTAAAAAATACACGAAGCCGGCCTTACCGCTCGACAAACAGTAATGACTGTTCAGATTCACCTTTTCTTTCCGGTTCCTGCTGGAGTTATATCTGGAACGATTATATGTTCGACCTACAGCTGAGAACCCTTCTTTTTGAAGCTATCGGACAGATTGAGATAGCATTCCGTACACAACTGGAATTGTGCCTATCGCTTGCATATGATTCCCATTGGTATGAAAACAGGAGTCTTTTCCATAATGGAAGGACGTCTTACTCAGGACTTGAAAGAATTACAGGGACATTGGGATCGGTCGTGAGAAATATTTAAGGAACATTATGAGAGTGAATATGATACATCTGTTTCTCCGCCGTCATGGATGATTTTTGAAACTACTACATTCAGTACCGTTTCAAAATTTTTTTCGAACCTACAACGTAGTCTCCCTGCGAGAAGTCGGGTTTCTGCGTTTTTCGGTTTTACTAAATCATCTGCAAAAGTTTTTATCAGCTGGATGCAGCATATAAATCTGGTACGGAATATCTGTGCACATCATAGCCGTCTGTTTTCACGAAGTTTTATTCGTGCGGAGGGTTTAATACCCCGCCCCTTGGGGCGTATGAAGGGTATTAAATCCCGACTGCAATACCTTTAGAGAACTCCATACTCCGATGCTTGCGTCGGGGTTGGTGATTATCAGACCATTGATCCCTACTACAAAACCAGCCAAATGGGTATCTTCATGGCCCGCACAGGACCGGTTATATGCTTCCATTTGTATAATTACCAATTTGCTCGATATCAGCGCCCCTGGTTATGATTCCAGACAAAAACTAAATCAACTGATGAAGCTGATCCGTCCCGGGCAGCTTCCATCAATGCGGAATGGGATTCCCTGCCGGTTGGCAAAGCGAACCTCTTTTTTCACGGTAGGAGCAAAAAAACATTATACTGCATAGTTAATACTCTCTGCCTTTTTTTTCTATTTCGCTTTTTATCTTAGTTTTATAAAATGTTTCTATGGAACATGCCATCCTGGCATTCTTGTCCTCATCAAATCCATCCCTACCACTGTGTACGACGAAATGGGCCAGATGAAAGAAATACGGGATGATGAGGCTGATTATTTGTTCTGCAGTTTATAATATACTTCCGTATAAAGAAAATATCGGAACAATAATTGTAATAACAAGAACAAGCAGCAGTACGCCAACCATGACGATGAGAAATGGTTCTATGAGAGACATAAACCACGAAGTGTATTTTTCGATGTCGTTCTGAAAAAAAGTACGAATCTGTTCAAAGACCTGTTCCGTTTTTCCTGAGCGTTCGCCTACCATAAGCCATCTGCTCATATAAGACGGAAATTCCTTATGCTGGGAGAAAGCTTCCGAAATTGAAATACCTTTTACGATATCGGACGTTACTGCGGTGAGCGCGTTTCTGTATGCTTCATTCGTGACAACGGCTTTTGCTTCGGAGATTGCAGTCTCTATCGTAACGCCGCCGGCAGTGAGTGTTTCCATTGCGAATGAAAAATTAAGCGTCTGCCATTCTGCATTAAACTTGCCGAGCAGCGGAATTTTCAGGCTCAACGCATCTATGCTGGTTTTTACGCTGTTGTTTTTCTTTGCTAGTTTTCTTATGCTTAATAAGGCGAATAGTATAAGCGACAGACAAATGATAACGATACTGATTCCTTTCTGCAGGTTATGTATATTGTTCTGAAGAAGTGTCGCCGCTTCGCCTCCGAATTCAGAAAACATTGTTTCCAGTTTCGGAAAAACGAAAACAGCAAGACCTATTGAGCCTGCGACTGCAATAAAAAATACCATGCAGGGATAAATAAGTGCGCTGACTAATTTGTCATGAAGTTTTTTATTTGTTTCAAGGTACAGGCGCAGGCGGGGAAATATCTTTTCCACAGAACCGACAAGGTCACCGACGCCTATAATACCACGGTATACTGAAGGAAACGTTGCGCTCATACCGCCGACAGCTTTTGCGAATGTAACTCCTTTGCGGATTTCCGAAAGCAGTTCTCCCGCCAGTTCTCCGCAGTCGCCTTTTTTTACTCCGATGAGAGAAGTTATTTCAAGAGCGTCCTTTATGGAAAGTCCTGAAGCAAGAAGCGTCTCCATCATCTGGGTAAATTCGAGAACCGTTTTAGCAGTTTTTTTTGATGACTGATTTGAAGCTTTCGATGTAACAGGCTCGATTTTTACCGGTATGTAACTGCTGCCGGAGAAGGAATTTATGATCTCGTTTTTATTTGTGCCGGAACGGTACAGCGTTTTTATTTTTCCGCTTTTATCGGCAACCGTGCATTTATATGTATAAACCGTACTTATTCCTCCGCAATCTGTATTTCCCTTTCAGCTTCTTCTTTTGTTGTAAGTCCTGCATTTATTTTATTTTTTGCATCGTCTTCAAGGAACACCATTCCCTGTTTTGCCAGATAACCGGAAAGTTCCTCTTCCGATGCACCATTCAGGATTATATTTTCCATATTTGAATCCATGAGAAATGTTTCGGAAATGACTATGCGGCCTTTAAAACTCTTTTTATCTTCCGCGCATTTTCTCACAAGCCGCTGGGCTATAGCCCCCTTCAGCACGGAAGCAATAAGATACGGTTCAATTCCCATGTTGATAAGACGCGGAATTACGGAAACTGCATCGTTCGTATGCAGCGTGGACAGAACAAGATGTCCGGTGAGCGCCGCGCGAATCGAAAGCTCTGCTGTTGATTTATCGCGTATTTCGCCTACCATAATCACGTTAGGATCCTGTCTCAGCACTCGCCTGAGTATTGTATCAAAACCGAGATTGATCTGGTCGTTTATTTGTATCTGGTCGACACCGTCGACAAGAAATTCTACAGGATCTTCTATTGATATGATTTTTATTTCGTCGGATACAAGTTCCCTGAGCATTGCGTTAAGAGTTGTCGTTTTTCCGCTTCCGGTAGGGCCTGTGACAAGTATGAGTCCGTGGGGAATCGCCAGCATGGAACGGATTTTTACCAGCTGATCTTCTGAAAAACCGAGGCTGCCCAGATTCTGCGGAGCGGACGATTTTCCCAGAATACGCATGACAATAGATTCTCCGTATGCTATCGGAATTATTGAAACACGGAGATCTACTGTCTCTTTTCCGACCGTGACAGTTATGCGCCCATCCTGTGGAAGCCTCTTTTCCAGAATATTAAGGTTCGCCATTATCTTGATACGGGATGAAACTGCCGCAAATCGTTCCGATTCAATGGTGCGGACCGTCTGGAGAATGCCGTCAATCCTGTAACGGACACGGGCATGAGTGCTGCCTGCTTCGATATGTATGTCGGATGCACCGCTTCGTATTGCGTCGATACAGATTGAATTTACCATGTTTACGGTTGGAGCGTCATTTGCAAGCTTATCCAGCAGCATGGTATCTTCATTGCTCTTCGTCTTTTTTGTATCCGATGTTATTTTTTCTTTTGAACCTTCCCCGAACTTTCTGCCGAGCCATGAGGATAATTCCATCTGCTGTATAGTGACGAATGTAACCGGTACTGAATGAAAAGTGCGGATTGTTGCAATGACATCAGGCGATGTCTTTTCCGTTATGCCGACAGTAACATCCGTTTCTGAAACTGCAAGGATTATGGCTCCTGTTGCCTCGATGAATTCGGCCGGATACTGCTGAGAATCTTCCGGTATATGTGAGAATGTTTCCAATGATAAAACAGATTCTTCAGCCATTATTTTACTGCAACAAAAGATTTATAATAACGTTCAAGACGAAGGTCGTCATTGCCGCTTTCTTTTGTTTCCTGAATGAGATGCGGTACAATATAGATGACTATTTCCGTTTTATCCTTTGATTTTGAAGTCTGCCTGAAAAGATATCCCAGCAGAGGAATGTATCCAAGAACAGGAAGTCTCTGTACGGTAACAGATGTGTCATCCTTTATAAGCCCGCTGATTACAACAGGTTCCCCCGATGGTGTCCGGACCTGCGTGTTGACAACCCTCTCTGATGTTGAAGGTAATGTTGTTACAGACGTGGATGAGCTTGACGAAGATGTGTCACTGTTCTGCTTTGAAACGGTAGCATTTACCGTCATCGTTATCATATCGTCTCCCGAAACCCAGCCGTTTAAGCTGACAATAAGACCTGACGTAATCTGCTGTGTTACCCCTGTTCTTGTAGTGGTGCTTGACGATTCATCAACTTCGTATTCAATGTACCTGTAGGTGTCCGTATTCTGGAATTTTATATCCTGCCCGGAAAGGCCTGTGAGCGTCGTGTCCGTGAATACGTTTGCCGTGTTATCCGAAATCTGCGCATTGAGCGTTGCTGCAAATTCGTAGCCGAACTTTGCGATAACATCGAACGTAAGAGTCATTATGTTTGAAAGATCGCCTGAAAAAACAAAGTTGGGACTCTCCGAGGACTGCTTTATGGTGGCAGAGGGTTTAAATGATGACGATTTTCCTTTTGTGTATTGTATTACAAGCAGCTGATACCGTATTTGCGGTTTTGGACGGTCAATCAGATTGAGTTCGTGCATAAAAAGTTTACAGTTTTCATCTGTTCCTGTATAAAAAAGGAGATTCGGGTACCCGGAATCGACAATCATGTCTTTTGTCAAAGACGGAGGCAGATTTTTTAATACGTCAGCGGCCTGAATATATTTTAGATGGATGGGGACACCGGCTTTTTTTATATCTATATCAGCTATAAAAGTTGCAAGACCATCCAGCGTTTCTTTTGTACCTGATGCAAGAAGCGAGTTTGTACCCGGAATCTGGACAGGCTGTGTCTGAATCATTTTAGAAGGTATAAGTGGTATAACTGATTTTACGTCAAGATATTTTATATCAATGCGTTTATACTGCAGTCCGTTAAGAGGCACATCCACCTGGCGGATGAATTTTTCTATCGGCTGGATTTCTTCCGGCGTACCGGTGAGCAGTACGGAGTTAGTGTTTTTATCTATGCGGAGCACCGAACCGGCTGTAAGATCAGCAGGCAGAAGAGACGGAATATCCTGTGCCTGAATCCACGACAGTTGTACGATATCCGTCGATTTCAGTTTAGAACCGATCCCTTTTTTCTGCATGTCAATTATGTAATATATGCCGTTCTGTTCTATATAATCTGCATTGCCGTGTTCAAGAATAAGGCGGAGCATCGTATCAAAATCTTTTCCTGCAAAGTACATATTTTCAAGCTGTATATCAGACTGTACGAAAAGCGAGTATTCTTTGCCTGCAGCGGAAAACAGCGAGGTGAGGGTGTCAAGAAACCTTCCCCGGTCAAGAGACAAAGAATATATATCACCGTTCCGTTTTATTCCGTTTTCTTTTTTCTCTTTTGCCGCTGCTGCCGTTTCTTTCTGTTCCTTTTTTATGTAGAAATATGAATCACCTGTTTCTATCGTGTAGTCGGGGAGTCGTTTTATACAGATTCCAAGAACATCTTTTACAGGCAGGGCATTTATGTCGACGGAAATAGAAATAGCCGGTAATGTATCATATAACACCGTCTTTCCAATCGCATGCGACAGAGAACGAAGCAGCGATTCAACAGGGACACTGTCTGCTGTTAGTGATACAAGCCCGCCGGCTGCATCGTAGGAAGATTTTATACGCGAAACTTTTATGACGGAGCCTTCTTTTGTGTAATACATTTTATATGTAGAAAGAAAAAGAGACAGCGCATCTTCAAGATCGGAATCGGAAAAATAGAAAGAGGCCGTTCCTGTCACTGTTTCGTCCGGAATGATTGAGGTGCCTGACGTCTGTGCGAGAACAAGCAGAATGTCTGTTATCTGCTGGTCATGAAATTCCATACTCTTTATTTTCTGAGCAGTGAGAGCCAGCGCAGCCAGATTAAAAAAAATAAAAACAAAAAAAAGTCTTTTTTTCATGTATGCTAGTATTTTAATGTAAAAAAAAGAAAAGTCAATTCCGGTGCCTGCAAAAATCAACATAATTCCATCGAAGTCGGCAAAATAATGTTAAAGCTGTCCGAAATCACTCATGAGCGGATTTCTACGGCAAAATTGTATAATTTATCCGTTTTTTTTTTCATCCTGTTTTGCTATGATTAAAAGCATATTCAGGGACTGTATGGTGCCTGTAGAGAGGAATGTAACATGAAGGAAAGAGTTTTTGGTTTTGCGATGCTGCTTGCAGGTTTTGTACTGTCTGCAGGATACGGGCTGACGTTTTCAAAAAAAGGCGACCTTAGCGGGTATCAGAACGGAAGCGGTAAAAATTACAGTCTGTCAGTCAGTATGCCCGATGCGTCCGTTTACGAGGGAGAAGATGCCGTCTATATAAGAGATGGTACCGTCCTGAATATTTTATATTCTTCGGCGGAGACGTCATGGAGCTGGGAAAGCTCAGGTTCAGGACCGGGCAGCTATGGGGAAGGCGGCGGCGGCTCCTGTAAAACCCGGCTTTTTATTAACGGTAAAGAAAAAACTGACGGTTCGTTTACGTATACTGCCGGCAGTACGACAACAGTTTTATTAAAGTTTATGGGCGGTGAAGGAGACAGTTCCGGACATAGTTCCAGTTTTGACTATTCTGTATGGTCAAAGACGTTTACAGTGGACAGCACCGGTCCGTCTGCAGCCGTATCGGCAGTAACAGAAAGCGGGGCTGTTTATACGGAAGGTGCGTGGGCTGGCGAACCTGTCATATTAACGTTCTCCGGTGATGACACAGGCGGATGCGGCATTGCAGCATACGTAGTGGAAAGCCTTTCCGAACCGGTATATGTTCCGGACTATACCGTCAATACTACTCAGAATGTAAAAGTCCGTGCAGTTGATAATGTCGGAAATGAGGGAGCATGGACAAGCTTCCGGGTTAATATAGACAGAACGCCTCCCGTTATCACGTTTACTGCAGACGGATACGAAGCGGGCACATGGGTAAAGGGACCGGTAACTGTCGGTGTCAGTGCTGAAGATGACAACAAAGTGGAATCTGTAGTGCTGTATGCTGACGGGGACGTCAGTACCGGCGTGTTTTCGGTGGCCGCAGGCAGTGCCGGAGTATATGATGTCTCTGCCGCCGCGGTCGATGAATCGGGAAAGAGCAGTTCCAAATCATTCGGAAGCGTAAAACTTGACAGGAAAGCTCCCGTTATCGGAACTGTCGGGCTCGCTTTTGAGGCACCTGCGGACGGGAAGCTTATGCAGTATCTTGCTGTTTCGGGTAATGTCAGCGATGCAGGTGTTAATTCGGGACTTGCGGAAATTACCGTACAGTACAGAACCGGCTCAGGCAGTTTTATATCTGCGGAACATACTGCCCTTGCGTCCGTATCCGATTATGACTGCAGCTGCAGGATACCGCTCGACGGTATAGACCGTTCGAGCGATAAAACAGTGTATGTGCAGCTTACTGCAGAAGACGCTGCCGGCAACAGCAGTGTGCGGACAGCCTCCATTCTGCTGCCTGCCGCAATACATGCGTCGGCCGACACTGCGGATTCGCGCGTTGCAGGCAGCCTTATTAAGACGAAGATAACGCTTGGTGCCATCAGTCCCGACAGTTATGGCACAGTGAGATACAAACGGACTTTTCTTGCGGGCAGCGTTGAGATAACAGAGGACAATTTCAATACCTTTTTTCAGGAGAATGAGCGTTCCGTGTGGCGGAACCTGACCGGAATGCAGACACTGTCCGCGGCTCAGTTCGTCAGCTCTGAAAACGACGGAGTGCGGACATATTATTTCGAAGACACCATCGCATCGGACCGCGGGTTCGGACATAAAAATATCAGATACACGTTTTATGAAACTCCCCTGAACTGCAGTTTTACTGAGTACAACGGCGGCCCTGCGGCCTTTCTGCTTGCGGATAATAAGGGAATTATAACGTGGAAAATTACGGGCCGGGGCGGAAAGGAGCTTATACTTGGAGCGGACGGGAGCGAAAGCCGCAGGGATAAGGATTTTGTACTGCCTTCTAACGGTATGGTGCAGATAGCTTTCCGCGTGCAGGACTACGATATGGAGCCCTACCGGCTTGTGTTAAAGCAGGTTACCGGTATTGACTCCGGTAACGGCGGTACCTATTTGCTGCGTCAGCAGGTGGAAGGTGCTGTTTCGGATGGTGCTACCGGCGGATGTACCGGCAGTTCCGGAAACGCTGACGAAAGCGGCCTGCGGCTGTATTCGGACGAGGCTGCCGCCAGCGGAGAGGGCTGGGTCATGTTTCAGGAACCTGTCTATCTGACATACAACAAGCCGTCGTGTTTTATACTGACCGCAAGTGAAGGATACGCCGGCTCAGAGTATGAAAACGAAACTGCCGTAATAAAACTGACGGCAGCCGCCCCTGATCTGGGCGGTTTTACGCTTTCCGTAAGTACCGGAGCCGATTACAGTTCGGGCGGCATTACGGTCAGGCCGTATCAGGCTGCCGCTCTTGAAATAGAACCTGTTTCCGGGGAAAGTACCGGAACCGTATACGGATGGAATTTCGGGGACGGAAGTACCGCGGACGGATTGTCGGTGTCGCATGCGTTCAAACAGGATTCTGCCCGTACGGGTGATACTTCGACTTATTCTATGCAGATAACGGGGAACGGCAGTGCGGCAGCCCTCATACCGGTACATGTAGTCGATTCCCGGTACGGGACACTGTACGGAAATGAAACGTGGGTAGGCAGACACGTGCTGCTCGGCACTGTCGTTATACCTGACGGAATGACACTTACAATCGGAGACGGAAGAGAAATTGAGGGAACGGACGTCTTGTGCTGCAGCGGAGCGGATATGAACCCGTTAAGCGGCATACGGGTGAAAGGCGGAGGGAAATTAATAATTAATAACGGCAGTAAACCCGTTACCGTTACCGAAGCGGAGAATACCGGTGCGGACGGTTTCCGTGCTGCTGATGAACAGGTGTGCGGCTGGGGCACACTGTATCTTGAATCCGGAGCAGAAGCCTCCATAACGAACAGCCTCATTCAGTATGCGGATCAGGGGCTGGAGGTCTGTCAGGGAGCGTCGGTGACCATTAAAGACAGTACTCTGAGCGGAAACAGGACGGGACTGCATATATTCGGCGGTGCATCTGCAGTACTTAATGACTGCACCGTGACCGGTAACCTGGTATACGGAATAAAAGAAGACAGAACTGATAACGGCAGCAAAATCACTATAACAATCAATACAGCAACAATCATAAGCGGTAATGAGGCTGATTATTACAAGTGGGATACCGGCGTGCTGACGGCAGAAGAAATAGATGATAAAAAGGCGGCGGAGAGATGAGAGACGGACTGAATAAAAAAATAAAAACAGGAAAACTGCCGGCAGTCATTATCAGTATTGCCCTTTTCTGCGGGATGACACTGTACGGACAGGATACAACGTGGGGCGACAGTCTTACGGATGGTGTGAGGGAGTCAGCGTCGACCGGCATGTACACGCCGGCACGGTATGCCTTTGACGATGATGAAGCGACGTACTGGGCGCTGGGCAGCGGAGAGACGAAAGGCTGGGCGGAAAGTTACTGGGATTCGGTGCACTACATAGACGGGGCAGATGTTATACTTGATACGGGTGCGGAAACGACAGTCAGGATTTTTTACGAAGAAGAGGGAACCCTGATACCGGTTGAGGGAGGTATAATCCGCGGGGCTGTCAGCGGGAGCGTGAGTCTGCGTTTTACGGAAGATTTGCGGAGCACAAAGAAAATGCTTGTGACGGTTGAAGGCAAAGACGCGGCGGAAGCAAAAATCTATACCGTAACGTGGAAAGAGCAGGCTGATACAGTCCGTTACGGAAAGATACTGCCGGAATCATACAGCTTTAACCAGAAGGAATATATAAACCTGAAACCGTCACGGTTATGGGACGGAATCATTTCGGAGACGTGGTATGAACCTGTCTGGTCCATTCCCTGGGAAATACAGCAGGCACCCTTTAAAACGAAAGTGACTGATGTTTTTGCAGCGGCAATGGGAAATCCGTCGAAGGATGGTGAAATAATCTGGGAACTTGACGGAACGTATACGGTGGAGACCCTCAAAGTTTACTGCAGCGAGACATGGAGGAGCATCGCGTTTGAGTTCTGGGACGGAACGGCGTGGAGCGGAAAACAGACATTCAGCGGAAACTTCAGGACGGGATGGCAGCGGCTTGATATAAGCGGCGGCATCCGGACAAAGCGTATAAGGATAACATTCCCCGGCGGCTGGGAGCTTGCGCGGTATATCAATCAGATAGAAGTATGGGGAGAAGGTACACCGCACGCTGCCGTCCGTTCTCCCGTATACAGCGGAAAAGACAGCCGGGGGCGGTACGGATTCAGTATGTCCGATCCGGCAGGGAAACAGTATGAAGCTGAATATATCGTCAAAGGGACTGACGGAGACAGTATCAGCGGGAGTATAAACGGGAAAGAGTATACCGTATTCCCTTCCGCGTACATCGGAACAGAAAGTGTGTATACAAAGAAAATAAACCCGGATGAAGAAAAAGCCGGTACGCAGTTTTTTGACGTTGATACGGGAGGTGCGGAACTTGAGGGAATTATTCTGCGCGGGACATGCGATGACGGTTCAATACAGCTGGGTGCACATTACAGCGACGGCTTTACAGGGGCGCCTGTAAAAACGGACGAAAAAGCCGCATCCGAAAAGACATGGAAACTGGACCGGCAGTACGAACTGGAAAAGATACGGGTATATGCGGACGGACTGAACGATCTGTCGCTGTATGTTCAGGGCAACCGGTGGAATACAAAAAGCCTTCAGTACGATGAGCGCGGATTCTGGGAAGCGGACCTGAAAGGACTTGCTGCGGATACGGTAACGCTCGTATCTGACGCTGATTTTTTATGTAACGAAGTACAGCTGTACGGCAGCCCCCTGAGCGATAAAACGGTATCGCTTGAACTGTGGTGGCCGGATGAGTCTGTCCTGATAACGGGACAGGGGCGGAGCGGAGACTGTCTTATAGGATGGACGGGCAGCTGCCTGACTAAGCCTGTCATTAACGGACAGTATTATCCGAGGCAGATGGGTAACGTGTTCTGGATGCCGTTGAACCAGATGGAAGCGATTGCCGGTACGGGCGAACGGTATACGGTAAAGGGAACGCTGGGAAACAGTACTGCGGTAAAAACAATTACCGCCCGCATGGAAAGCGGTTCTGCGCAGTTCAGCCTTGACGACACGTCGTGCGAATATACAAAAGGCGGTTACGTTTCCGTGGGCGGAACGGTAACACTCAGCAATACAAGATGCTTCATCGGTGCAAAGGAAGTTGAAATTACAGACGGCCGCTTTACCGGTACAGCGGCCGTTCATGAAGGATATCAGGTACTGGAAGTGACGCTGCGGGACAAATCTCTGCGGAACGAACTTGCAGCTGCGGAGAAACCCGTCTACAGGGCAGCCGGAAACGTACAGCTGACAATAGACGAACCATGCGGAGATATATGTACGCAGCGCAGCAGCATGACTGTCAGCGGACGCGCGGGGAGTGGTGACGGATTAAGCGTTACCGTCAACGGAACGGCAGTCCCGCTTAAAGATGACCGGTATACCGTAGACGTACCGCTCGAAGAAGGTGTACAGACGGTGAGCGTGTGCGTTACCGACAATATGGGCCGGACGGACGAACAGCAGGTGACAATACACCGTGACAGTACGGAGCCTGCAATAACACTCCTGACCCCGTCGGAGGGGCAGTACATTGCGCAGTCCGGTGTGGAATTTAAAGCGGACGGTCATGCAGACGAACAGCTGTGGTGGCAGTTCAATAATGAACCATGGGAAGAGGGTACCGGATATATAGAGAAAAAAATCTGTACGCTTGCCGACGGATTCTACACGTACACGATACGCGCGGAAGACCGGTGCGGAAACATCAGCAATACGGAGCGTGTCCGTTTCTGTGTTGATGTGACGCCGCCGCAGGCTTTTGAAATAAAATCAGACGTGGACGGGTGGACGAACAATACCAGTCCCGTCCTGACATTTGCATCGGAAGACGGTATGTCAGGTATAGATCACTATGACTATAAAATCGACGACGGCGCATGGACGGAAACGGCAAGCCCGCTGCAGCTGCCGGAGCTGAAAGACGGCATACGGACAGTCACGGTGCGGGCAGTAGACCGGGCGGGCAACATTACGGAATCGGAACAGAAAGAATATATCGATACATCGAATCCGCCGGAACCGCAGAACGTCCGTCCCGTACCGTCGGACGACAGCATAACGATGAAGTGGACGGGCATTGACGACGGGGAATCATATCAAAGTTACAGGATAGAGAGAAAGCCGGCCTGGAGCGATGGAGTGAGGGAACTGACCGGCCGGACATACGGCGCAAACACGTATACCGATACCGATGTCGTAAAGGAACAGCTTGTTTATTACCGCGTGTGGGCTGTTGACCGCGCCGGGAATGAAAGCCCGAAAAGTGCATGGTTCGGCGCTCAGGCGGGAATTGCAAGCGTCGGCATAGCGGACAGCGGAGATACCGTTGCCGAATACGACAACATCACGCTGACAATACCGCAGGGCGCAACAGCAGACGATATCATCAAAGTACAGATCAACGAAGTACCGCTCAATTCCATTTCAGTACAGCCGGTGCAGCCGCTTGTGAGCGGCATTTATTCAGTGACGGAAGTACGGCAGAAAGGTGAAAAGACGGAAACAACGAACCATGCCGATCTGAAAAAAGACGCCGTGCTGGAGATAGCATACAGCCCGGAAAAGATACCGGACGGGTACACGGAATCGGATTTAAAGCCGTTTTATTATGATGACCTCTGGGGCTGCTGGGTGCCGGTTGAAAACGGACATGCCGACACGGCACGTCATGTAATGCTCTTCCCCACGAATCACTTTACCGACTTTTCGGTACAGGCAACGAAGGAAGAAGTATTAACGCCGCAGCAGATGAGGGAGGGAGCATACAGTCCGTTTAAGAGCGGCATAGGACCGGGAGAGGTTCTTGTCTCAAACGACGGCGTTGTGTCGACCCGCTTTACGGAACTTGCCCTGCCGGGGAAAAACGGACTTGATTTTGCTGTACAGCGGGTGTACAGCACGACGAGAGCGCAGAAGGACGGAAAAGAGACAGGCGGTTCAGACTCGAACGGCAGCAGCGGTATAAAAATAGACGGAGAGAGCCCGTGGAAAATAGCGGAAGGCTGGAAGATGAATATGCCGTATCTTGCATGGAACGGTTCCCAGCTGTGGATGGCCGATCCCGACGGGAATACGGTGAGCCTTGCACAGATGGTGCTGAAGGATACGGTGAAGGATGGAGACAACCTGACGCTGGTGATGGAAAATCATGAATACACCGACGAGACAATCGAGTTCACTTTCCGGAAAAAGGTGTACTATCTTTTCGGATTCATAACCTGGATACCGCTGGGGTCATCATATTCATATAAAGGCGCAGTGTTATACCAGAGCGGCGGGAGGAAAGTAACATTCGACAGCAGTGGCTGTGTTACAAAAATGACCGACGAAACAGGAAAGAACAGCATATCGTTCGATTATCAATCGGGCGGAATTACCGCGACAGATTCGCTGGGAAGGATTATCACATTCGGGTATACGTCGGGGAAAATCAGCTCGGTAGCGGTACGCGGCGGTGTGAGCATTTCCTATACGACTGAAGACGGAAAACTGATTCGTACCGAAGATGCAGGCGGGAGAGTCTGGACATACGGATATACGCCGGAAGAACTGACGACAACGACCGAACGGAAGAATCCCCCCGTCGGATACGGGCAGCCCGAGCCGAAAACGAAAACGGTGCAGGCATTAA
>WSSedB1CaDRAFT_10000241_pt1 | contig 25397 bp, 24 predicted proteins | sample WetSurSB1Cattail_FD_9460 | JGI IMG/M metagenome (IMG submission 9460)
GGATACTTTATATGGCTGCATAAAAATAGAAAATAGCGAGGGGAAATCCCCTCGCTAAAAATTCACTTTATGTTTTTACCCCAACACTTGACAAAGAACCCAAAAATCCCGACTGCTGATTTGTAAAAGAAATCGCAGTCGGGATTTTTGTATATCGTATATCGCTTAATGATTGATTGCTGTATTGTATGTTTTAGTGGAAGTTACTCGTATATGATGGAACAGCAGAGCAAAAACAGCAAGGAAAAGCAACGAGGTGACCCAAAAGATCGAGGTGATGCCAAGAAAAATAGAGAACAGACCGGCACAGAGCGGGCCGAGGACGTTGCCCATGAGGGCCGCTCCGCCAGTTACACCATAAGCTGCGCCGCGCTGTTCTTCCGGGATAAGGTAGGTGACGATGGTGTTGGCACTTGGGATCATCATACCAATGCAGAAGCCGTTGACTGCACGCAGCAGGCCGAGCATAATAACATTTGTTGCAGCGAGCTGGCCGATAAAGCTGATTGCGCATAGCATAGCTGCAACAACTAAAATTTGATAGTGGGAGAATTTCTTCGAAAAGAGGCCCATCGAAGCAGAAGCGACAGCACTTGTAATCCCGCCAATGGCGATGATCGTCCCTGAGATGCTGGCAAGTGTATTTGTTCCACTGACCACCATGCCCTGAATATAAATCGGCAGAATCGGACCAATGCTTTGCATTGCAAACTGTGCAAGAAAGAGTACGATGAGCATAAGTCTGAGATCTGTTACCGACCAGAGGTAGTGCAGCGTATCTTTGATAGAGTTTTGATCCTTTTTTGCGACAGGCATAAAATGTTCATGTACAGAGAAGCGAATAATGATAAGGGTCAGCAGGCAGAGTATACCGAAAGCGATGAAGGGCAGCCGATAGCCGCAGGCATCGGCAATGATACCACCGAGCATTGGGCCAACTGCACCGCCAACGATGAGGGCAGTCTGGAACATGCCAACAGCAAACGGAATTTTGTGCTTTGGTGTCATGCTGATGCCAAGTGCTGTAGCTGAGGCAACAAAGCCGCCGCAAAGTCCTTGAAAGATACGCAGCAGAAGTAGTTCGTAGACATTCGTGACGAAGGCCATACACATCATAAGCAGACCAAAGACAAACAGAACCTTTTCTACCATCATTTTGCGTCCTGTGCGGTCAGCAATAGCACCCCAGTAGGGATTGGCAACAGCAGCACAGAATGAGGTCGCGCCCATAAGAATGCCGGCCCAGAGCCCAAGTGAGGAGGTGTCTGTGACACCGAGCTGTGTGACATAGAGAGGGAGAAAAGAAACAACGCCCGTAATCGCACTCATGCCAATGAACTGTGCAAGCCACATCACTGCAAAAGTTTGCTTCCAGGCGTTGGAAGATAATTCATTATGTATCATAATAAGACCTTCTTTGAGATAATATAAAAGAAATTGCAATTTCCTCTTGCGAAACAATTGCAAGTATAGCACAATAGAAAGTATAAAAAAACTAACTTAAATACATATATGCTATATTTAAAAAGAATAGAAAGAAGCGTTTTTATGGAAATTAAAGATATGCAGTCTTTTTATGCAATTGTTGAAGAAGGAAATATTAGTCATGCAGCGCTTCGGCTCGATGTTGCTCAGCCGGCATTGAGCCGACAGATGAAGCGTTTGGAAGAATCTCTCGGAGTGCAGCTCTTCGAGCGCGGCAGCCGGCGCATTCGTATGACTGAGGCGGGGCGTCTGCTCTATGCAAGGGTCGAGAACATTCTTGGTATGGTTGATGGTACGGTGCGTGAGATTACGGCTATTGGCTCAGGAGTTGCCGGATCTATTACACTTGGGACGATTACGACATCGGGAGCTATGCTGCTGCCAAATCTGATTCGTGAGTTCCATCGCCGCTATCCGCTGGTGACGTTCCAGCTATGGGAAGGTGAAGGAGCACGCATACTCGAGCTTCTCGACAATCGTATTATTGAGATCGGTATTACGCGTACACAAGTCGATCCCAATGTATATGAATCGATTACACTGCCACAGGAACCGCTTGTTATGGTCATGCATAAATCGCGCTGCATCTGTGGTGCTGCACCGGATGTGGTACGTGTTGAAGAGCTTCGTGATCAGCCGCTTATTATTCCTTTGCGCTGGAAGACGATCTTTTTCGCTCAGTGCAGGAAGCTGGACTTTGAGCCGCAGGTGGTCTGTGTAAGTGACAGTATTTTGCAGAATGTTCTTTGGACAAAGATCGGAATCGGGATGGCACTTGTACCGGCATCATCACAAAGTCTTCTGAGTGAAGAAAACCTTGTGTATAAGAAGCTTATTGAACCGGAAATATCGACACATACGGTTATTGCCTGGCTAAAGAACAGAACATTGTCAAGCAGTGGACAGCATCTGTTGATTTTGCTTAGAAAAATGTTTTTGCAGGAAACGGAGAAATAAAAAAGATTTAAGAAAAGGAAGAGAGGCTATTAGAGTGGAAATTGATATGAAAGTTGGTTCGATGAATGAAGCTGTAGTTGTGGTTACGGAGAAAAATACGGCACTGGCGATGGGCAGTGGGACATTGCCAGTCTATGCAACACCGGCAATGGGGGCTCTTATGGAAAAGGCGGCAGCAGATATGACGGAGGCGGCATTGCCGGAGGGCTGGACAAGTGTGGGAATTCGAATGGATATTCAACATACGGCATCTACTCCCATTGGTATTAAAGTGCGGGCTGAAGCGGAACTTACTGCTGTTGAGGGGCGCAAGCTGGTATTTCGTGTAGCAGCTTTTGATAAAACAGAAAAGATCGGCAGCGGTATACATGAACGATTTGCTGTGCAGAAGGAAAAGTTTCTGGACAAGGCATTAGCAAAAAAATAAGGAAAGTATTTTTTATAGATTATAGCAGACTTAGAACTGTATTAGAATTGGATTAAATTTAGGCAAAAGGCTTTATATTCACTGCCGGTCGTTATATAGTAAGGATATGGGATAGAACGGTAGGGGGGATTTATATGGCAGAAGAGGCCACGAAGATATTTATTGTTGAAGATGAACGTAAGATTGCACGATTCTTGCAGATGGAATTGGAGCATGAGGGTTTTCAGATCGCGATGGAAGCGAATGGACGTCGTGCCTTTGAGCGTATTATGCAGGAGAGCTATGACCTGATTTTACTTGATATTATGCTGCCGGATATGGATGGCCTTACGATTTGCCGTCAGGTACGAAAGTTATCGGATGTGCCAATCATCATGCTTACGGCAAAGGATGAAATTGAAGATAAAGTAAGTGGACTTGATATTGGTGCGGACGATTATCTGACAAAACCGTTTGCTATTCAGGAACTTTTGGCGCGTATTCGTGCGTCACTTCGAAAGCATGAACCAACAAAGGACGAGCCGGAAGGTGAAGTGCTCGCGGTGAAGAATTTGCTGCTTTATCCAAGCCGCTATGAGGTAAAGGTAAACGATGAACGCGTTGAGCTGACAAAAAAAGAGTATTCACTGCTGGAATATCTTTTGCGCAATAAACGAAATGTCCTTACGCGTGAGCAGATTTTACAGCAGGTATGGGGCTATGACTATGTAGGTGATACGAATGTAGTTGATGTTTATATTCGTTATTTGAGGGCTAAGCTGGATGAGCATTTCGCTGAAAAATATATTTATACGGTGCGGGGAATAGGCTATGTCATCAAGGATTAGAAGGATAAAGCAGAAGCTTTTTCGTCTGCAATATATGCCGATTTCCTTGAAGCTGACACTTATTTATGCATCGATTTTGAGTTGTATTTTGATTTTGACAAGCCTTTTTACACTTGCCGGACTTTATTATGTTTTGTATCATCAGGCTGAGATGGAGATTCAGGGCAGCTCGGATCGCTTTATTGAGCAGCTGGAAGGCGGAATGCCGCTTGGCCCGGGACTGATCCATGAAGACATTCTTATGCCGGGGGTTGTATTGCGTGTGAAAGATATGAAGAATGGAAATATCATATTTGACAGCGCGGAGCACTATCCGTCGATTGATGTTGCACAAAAAAATATGGATACGGCACCACCGTTTTTTGCGAACAAATCACTGCAGGTGGTTACACTGCGCAATATGCAGCTTTACTACAAGAAGTGTGAGGTTGTGCAGAACGGAAAGAAATATGAACTGCATTTTTTTAAAATGATCACGGCTGAAAGACTGCTTGTCCAAACCCTTGTGGATAGTCTGATTTATACGAATTTACTTGGGCTTTTTATTGCACTTATTGCAGGGTTTCTTATAAGCCGGCGAATTCTGCAGCCAATACGAACGATTACAAAAGCAGCAAGGGCCATCGAAATAACGGATCTTGATAAACGTATTGAGGTATTGCCGACACACGATGAGCTGGCAGAACTGGCAGATACATTCAATCATATGCTGAACCGCATCCAAAACGGTTTTGAGCAGCAGCGGCGCTTCGTATCGGATGCGTCACATGAGCTCAGGACGCCGGTAACCGTTATCAGCGGTTATTCGGATATGCTGAGCCGCTGGGGCCGCCGGGATGAGGCTGTGCTTGATGAAGGTATTGCGGCGATAAAGTCGGAGGCTGTTGATATGCAGGGACTGATTGAAAAGCTGCTTTTCCTTGCGCGTACGGATCAGAAACGGCAGGTACTGCATAAGGAACGTATTGATATACAGGACCTTCTTGAGGATGTTGTGAAGAAAACGCAGCTTATTGCAAAGGAGCATCATGTTACACTTGGTAATCATATATTTGCCGAGGTTTATGTGGATATTATTGTCATGAAGCAAATGCTGCGGATTTTCCTTGAGAATAGTATTAAATACACACCAGCAGGTGGAGCAATTACAGTATCGTCTTCATTGGAGGATGATCGACTGAAAATTGTATTGCAGGACACAGGGATTGGCATTGCCAGAGAAAATCATGAAAAGGTCTTTGATCGTTTTTATCGTGTTGATAGCGCACGTACCAAGGAAGAAGGCGGCGCTGGTGGTACAGGACTCGGTCTTTCAATTGCAAAGTGGATTGCTGAGCAGCACGATATTGTGCTGAACATTGAGAGCGAGCTTGGCAAGGGGACGAAAATTATATTGAAAGTTCCCTTGTATAAAGAATAGAGCAGGCAAACGAGGCAAAGCAGTGACAATCGATTTGTAATCGCCATTGGACTTTTGTCCGGGTTTATCATATAATCTAGAAAAGATGGCTGTAGAGCTTCTTTATGGAGGATTTGATTATGTATCATTGTAATCTGCTGATAAAGGTTTTTAGTAAAGAGATTTTTTTACAGGATGAGATAAAAAAGGTGAAGCCGCTAGAACGGTTTACACATACAATTGTGGCTTATACGGAGCTTTTACCTGAGTATTTGCGGGACGGTGACATTATTGTTGTGGATTTGCCGCTTGCACAGAAGGCAACAGTATTGCGGGAACTTTGCAAGAAAGGCGCACATATTGTTTTTTGTACAGATGCAGCATTACTGTCGCCGGAAGATCTTGCAGTTCTCGATGACGTTTGGCCAAAGCCGCTTTCAGCGGCTTTATTGGTATTTTATTTTCAAAGGCTGCTGCAGAAGATTAAGCTGCTGAAAGAGTGTTATATCAAGCAGCTTTGTCTGGATGCAACAATTGATATGCTGCCGGATATGGTGTGGTATAAGGACGTAAAAGGCAGCCATCTGCATGTGAATGATGCATTTTGTCGTGTTGTCGGTAAGACAAAGCAGGATATAGAGGGTCGCGGTCATTATTATGTCTGGGGACTTGAACGGGAAGACTATGAAAAGGGTGAATATGTCTGCCTGGAAACAGATCAGGAGGTAATGGATCGCAAGGAAACGTGTCTTTTTGATGAAAAGGTAATGAGCCCGGAAGGGCTGCGTCAGCTAAAGACGTATAAGACACCTCTTTTTGATGAAGATGGAACAATCATGGGAACGGTTGGTATCGCGCGCGATGTTACACAGGAGTATGCGTATAAGATGCAGATATTGGAGCTGGCACATACAGATGATCTCACAGGACTTGCCAATCGGCGCTATTTTTATAAATATATAAGTGAGGTGTATGGTACGTTAAAGCTGAGCCTGCTGTACCTTGATCTTGATGCTTTCAAGGAGGTCAATGATTCGTATGGACATCAGGTGGGGGATGAAGCAATTATTGCTATGGCGAAACTTTTGCAGCATGTATTTGAAGATGCCTTTGTAGCACGTATTGGCGGTGACGAATTTCTGGTTGCTTTTATTGGTGACTATGACTGTACTGTTCTTTGCGAACGGGTGGAAGGTCTGCAGGAACGAATGCAGAAGCTTTTTGCCACAGATTATCGTTTACATATACTATCGATAAGTGTTGGTATTGCGCAGGCGGAAGATTCGGGGATTTCGCTTGATGAATTGGTTCGCCGGAGTGATATCGCACTTTACCAGGCAAAGAAAAAGGGGAAGGCCTGTTATTGTGTATATGGAGAGTAACTGATATGAAATCGAAAGAACCTGTTCAATGCAGCTGATTCAGCAATGCATTGAACAGGTTCTTCTTTTAGCAGATGGTGTTGATTGGATTTATTTACAAACAAGAACCGGACAGTGGGAGTGATGAAGCACATATTGACTTACACTGCCGAGAAGCTTGCCCTGAAGGCCGCCAAGTCCGCGGGTACCCATAATAATGAGATCTGCACTAATTTCTTTGGCATAGTCGACAAGATCGTTTGCTGGAGAGCCGGTTTTCATTTTGGTTGTGTAAGTGATACCAGTCGGAACAGTTTCTTGTGCATGCACAAGTATTGCCTGACCAAGCCGTTCGTTGGAAGCAAGAACTTCATTAAGCAGGTACGAGTCAATGGCGGCCTGATGGATGTCATTGATGTAAAGAAATGATAACTCTGCATGAAATTTTCCAGCGATGAGTATAGCCATTTCGACAGCGTTGCTGCTGGATTCGGAACCATCGACAGGAACAAGAATATGGGTTAAGTTATCCATAAAAATCCTCCTTTTGCATATGTGGATTGAAATCGTTATGCTTTCATCTCTATTTTAAAAGAAATCTACAAAAAAGTAAAATGATTTTTGGAAAATTTTGAAAAAACAGGGTAGAAAAGATGCGGGCGATAGATGTGTTTTTTCCGTCTGGTTGGTTGACTACAGACGTATATGCTGTAAAATATAAGTAGTATGCCAAGAAATGAGGAGAAAAAAATGAAGGTTCTTGTTACGGGAGTTACGGGGCAGCTTGGTTTCGATGTGATGCGTGAGCTAAAGAAGCGAAAAATCGAGTGCTGGGGAACGGGACGTGAGGATTTTTCGCTTACGGATTTTGCCGCGACCAGGAAGTACATTACCGCGTATGCACCAGATGTTGTTATTCATTGTGCAGCCTATACAGCTGTGGATGCGGCAGAGAATGAGCCGGAACTTTGTACAGCAGTAAATGATGAGGCTGTACGCAATGTTGCTGAAATATGCCGCGATACTATGGCAAAACTTGTCTATATTAGTACAGACTATGTGTTTGCCGGTGAAGGCACGGAGTTTTATGTACCGGAAGCGGATAAAGCACCACAGAACGTCTATGGTCGGACGAAGCTTGCAGGAGAGCGGGCGGTGCAGGAAATTCTAAGAGAACATTTCATTGTTCGTATTTCCTGGGTATTTGGGAAGAATGGCAGAAATTTTATAAGGACAATGCTTCAGCTGGGTGAAACACATAAAGAATTGACGATTGTCGATGATCAGGTCGGTTCACCAACTTATACCGTTGATCTGGCAAAACTGCTCGTTGATTTGGCCGAAACGGAAAAATATGGTGTCTACCATGCGACGAATGAAGGTGTTTGTTCGTGGGCAGAGTTCGCTGGTGAGGTGTTTCGTCAGGCGGGAATGAATGTGAAGGTTACGGGAGTTCCATCATCAGCGTATCCAACGAAAGCGGTGCGGCCGCATAATTCAAGGCTGAGCAAGAAATGCCTTGTAACGGCAGGGTTTGCACGACTGCCCGCGTGGCAGGATGCCGTGCGGCGCTATTTGGAGGAAATTGGACGATGAAAGTACTCTTTGCGCATGTTGCTGCAGGGGGTATCGGATATAAAAATAAAGTTTGGTTTGACAGGCGAATGAATTGTATTTATGATAGTATTAAGTATTGATAAAGAAATTTTACATAGAGTATGTTTTTGCAGGAGCTTGCATGCTTTTGCTGAAGAACACTGAAGCATAGGAGAGGTGTCGAAGATGAAGGTTTTAGTTACAGGAGGAGCCGGCTTTATTGGTTCGCATTTGGTACGTAAGCTTGTAGATGAAGGCTGTGAAACTGTTGTTATAGATAATTTGAGTATAGGCGTTAAGGAAAATTTACCAGAAGGCGTTCCACTTTTAGAGATGGATGTTTGCAGTGATACGATGGATGAGATTTTTGCAGTGGAACATTTCGATGCAGTTGTACATCTTGCTGGACAGACTATGGTAGATGTATCGGTGCATGAACCAGGTTTTGATGCACGTCAGAATATCGGTGGTACGATAAGTGTGCTGGAAGCGGCACGCAAGAATGGCGTGAAGCGCGTGATTTTTGCTTCGACAGCAGCGGCTTATGGTGATGTAAAGGAAGAGGACCTGCCGATTAAAGAGGCAATGAGTCTGTCACCGATGTCTTTTTATGGATTGAGTAAGGTAACGATGGAGCACTATTTGGAGCTCTACCATAAAATCTTTGGTCTTGACTATGTTGTGTGCCGCTTTGCAAATGTCTATGGTGAACGGCAGGGCGATGGTGGTGAGGGCGGTGTCATCAGTATTTTTACGAAGCGTGTTGCAGCAAGTCAGGATATCACGATTTTCGGTGATGGGGAGCAGACGCGGGATTTTGTTTATGCAGGCGATATTGCAGCCGGCATTTATGCAGCACTTTCCACGGAACAGGTGAATGCAGCCTATAATCTGAGTACACAGACGGAAGTGAGCTTGCGGGAACTTGTTAATATTCTTAGCAATATTGCTGGTCGTAAGATCGTACCAAAGTATGGACCGGAACGTCAGGGCGATATCTATAAATCCATGTTGTCTAATGCACGGGCAAAGCGCGGACTTGGCTGGAAACCGCTGGTACCGCTGGAAGAAGGACTGAAGCGTACCTATGCGTATTTCGTGAAATAAGAAATACAGGTACATTATAAAGGGGAGTGCAGTATAATGTGCACTCCCCCGTTTGAGTTGATTTGAACTATTGTTTAGTGATGATTTATTCTTTGATGATAAGTGCCATGAAAATAAGATTGCCCGCGGAGGCATTGTTTTCAATACTGTGCCCTTCACCGTTTGGACAGTAAGTGGTATCACCGGCTTTGATGCTGAGCTCCTTACCATTATCGCTGTAAAGCCCGGAACCTTGCAGGATATAATAGGTTTCGGTATTGCCATGGTGTTCATGGTAGCCGATGGAGCAGCCAGGTTCAAGTGTTACTTGTGCATAAAGATCACATTTGTTGTTCAGTTCTTTTTCACTGAGAAGTGGTTCAATAATAACGTGGCCTTTTCCGCCTGATTTTTTTTCTGCGTTGATGATTTTTCTGTCGATCAATAATGCCATGATTGTCTCTCCTTTAGATATATAATACGGTATATTTAAAGGCTTCTATATGAAAGAGAAGAATCCTTTTTGTTGAGCTGAATTTGGTGATTTTTATGGAACTGAAACCTATGGAAGTATCATACTGGATATTGAGAGGGAAATGTAATGATTTATTTGTTGAAATTTGGTGCGAGTTTTGTTTTACCGCCAGGAATCTTTTTTGTGGCCTTTACAGTAATCGCTGTTTATTGCTGGCGGAAGCATCAGAAAAAAATTGCCGGGGGAATTTTGGCAATTACTTTTATTTTTTATCTTTTTTCGACGAGTCTTATGTCTGAGTATTTTCTTGGCAGGCTGGAATCAGTTTATGAACCGCCGCAAAATCCACAGGGGGATGTCATCATCATGCTTGGAGGTGGGGCCATGCAGGATACACCAGATGTCGATGGCATAGGCAATCTTTGCGGCAGCCCGGCCAATCGTTTACTTACGGCCGTGCGCTTGCAGAAAAAGCTCCAGGTGCCGATCCTTTTGACAGGCGGGCAGGTATATGAAGATAGTGGCAGGGAGGCCGCAATTGCCAAGCGTATTTTACTAAGTCTTGGTGTGGAGGAAAAGGATATTCTTATCGAAGATAAGAGCCTTAATACGAGGCAGAATGCAAAATTTTCCAGTCGCATTCTGAGCGAGCGTGGGCTTACACAGCCAATTCTTGTGACGTCGGCCTTTCATATGGAGCGTGCTGTCCTCAACTTTACGAAGGAAGATGTGAAGGTAGTGCCATATCCTGCAGACTATATGGTGAACCGTACGCATGTGTTTCATTACACGAAGCTTATGGCGCAGTCGGGAGCAATTGTTGGTAATGTAATGGTGCTGCAGGAAAAGCTTCGTACATTTGTTACACAATATTTTGAATGAGTAAGATGATGAAAATAGAGAGAAACAGAGGAATACTATGACAAAGAACTTAACAGAGGGAAATCCGGCAAAGCTGATTTTCTTCTTTACGATGCCGCTTATTGCGGGTAATATATTTCAACAGCTTTATGCGTTTGTAGATACACTGCTTGTCGGACGTTTTCTGGGGGTGGATGCCCTGGCAGCGGTTGGTTGTACAGGAAGTCTTATGTTTTTTATGATTGGGTTTGTTATCGGGCTTACAACAGGATTCTCTATTTATACGGGACAGCGTTTCGGAGCAAACGATGAAGAAGGTGTGCGCCGAAGTGCTGCAGCCTGCATTGTTTTGAGTGTTGTTTCGTCGATTATACTGACGGTATTTGGCACTTTGTTTTGCCGGACTTTTCTGATCTGGATGCAGACACCACCGGAAATTCTCGATGATGCAACGAGATTTATTAGTATTGTTTATGGTGGAATTTCAATTACGGTAATGTTCAATATGCTGTCGAATCTTATTCGGGCACTTGGTGACAGCCGGACACCACTTTATTTTATGATATTGGCGACAGTCATTAATATTATTTTGGAAGTGCTCTTTATCCTTGTGTTTGGCTGGGGTGTTTCAGGAGCAGCAGCTGCAACGGTAACAGCACAGCTGTTATCAAATCTTTTTTGTATCCTGTACATAGTGAAGAAACTGCCAATTCTTCATATTNGGCGTGAGGANTGGCATCTTTCAAAAGGAATTCTCTGGGAACATCTTAAGGTTGGGCTGCCAATGGGGTTTCAGGCTTCGATCATTGCGATTGGGGCGGTTATTCTGCAGATCGCATTGAACCATCTGGGGCCGATTGCTGTGGCAGCTTATGCAGCTGCACAGAAGGTTGATGCTATTGCCGTAATGCCAATGATGTCTTTTGGTATGGCAATGGCCGCCTATACGGCACAAAACTATGGCGCAAAGAAGATTGACCGTATCGAAAAGGGTGTAAACCAATGCATCCTTATGTCAGGTGCTTTCAGCATCATGGTTGGGCTTTTTACTATATTGTGTGGGCCGTATATCATGCATATGTTTGTCGGTGATGGTCAGCAGCAGGTTATCGACTATGGACAGATGTATCTTACAGTAAATGGCGTAAATTATTTTGTTTTATCATTGCTTTTTGTCTATCGCTATACATTGCAGGGGTTGGGACAGAATATGGTACCGACGATTGCAGGAATTATGGAGCTTTGTATGCGTGCAGGGGCAGCGATTGTCCTTGTGGATCATTTTGGCTATATTGGTGCATGTTTTGCGAATCCGATGGCCTGGATTGGTGCATGTCTGCCGCTTGCTGTGGCATACTACATAACGCGCAGAGGCCTGAGGCGGTCTTATGCGAAATTATATAACAATGCGTAGCCACAGCGTGTGCTTGGTTAAAGAAAAAATCCCTTCATGAAGGGATTTTTCTTTCGTATAACGAATATATACACGATTCATAAAATGAGAACAGGAGAGTGAATGGTATGGAATTAAGCAGAAAAGGTTTCGGTGCATATGATATTCGGGGGAAGTATCCGACGGATATAAATGAAGAAATTGCATATCGTATAGGACGGACTTTCGTTGAGTTGTTTGATGCAAAGAAAGTAGTCGTTGGTCATGATATTCGTCTGTCGGGACCGTCAATTCGTGATGCGCTTGTTCGTGGTCTCACGGAAATGGGCTGTAATGTTGTCGATATCGGACAGTGCGGTACGGAAATGATTTACTTTGCGACAGCACATTTGAAGCTGGATGGCGGTATTATGATAACGGCCAGCCACAATCCTAAAGAATATAATGGGATGAAACTTGTCCGCAAGGAAGCACGTCCAATCAGCAGCGACACAGGACTCAAGGATATTGAAGAAAAGGTTATAACAGGGGTGTTTGCTCCAGTCAACGGACCGAAAGGATCTGTTGAAAATGTTGATATTATGGCAGACTACATCAAGCATTTGCTTACTTATGTCGATCTAAAATCATTAAAGCCGCTCAAAATTGTTATGAACACGGGAAACGGTGCGGCTGGTCCGATTATCAATATAATCGAAAAGTATTTACCATTTGAATGCATCAAGGTCTACAACGAACCGGATGGTAACTTCCCGAATGGTGTACCAAATCCGATTCTTCAGGAAAATCGTGAAGCTACGGCAAAAGTTGTACGGGAACATCATGCAGATGCCGGAATTGCCTGGGATGGCGATTTTGACCGCTGTTTCATGTTTGATGAAAAGGGCAGCTTTATCGAAGGGTACTACATGGTAGGATTTCTTGCAAAGGCTTTTCTTGAAAAAAATAAGGGGGCAAAGGTTATTTATGATCCGCGCCTTGTTTGGAATACGATTGAAATTGCTGAAGAAATGGGCGGGGTACCAGTTATGTGCAAGAGTGGGCATGCGTTTATTAAGGATCGTATGCGAAAAGAAAATGCAGTCTATGGCGGTGAGATGTCAGCACATCACTATTTTAAGGATTTTTCCTTCTGTGACAGTGGTATGATTCCATGGCTTCTTGTGCTTGAACTGCTTTCCAAAGCAGGCAAGCCTTTATCGACACTTATGAAGGAACGCATGGAACGTTACCCAATCAGTGGTGAAATCAACAGTAAGGTAAAGGATGCAAGGGCTGTGCTTGCACAAATCGAAGAACGTTATGGTAAGACCGGAACGGTGACAAAAGTTGACGGCCTTAGTATTGAGTATCCTGAATGGCGATTTTAACGTTGAGGTTCGTCAGGATAAGAAACTACTCAGGGACAAGACCGACGAGCTTTTGAAAATAATTCGAGGATAAACAGCAGGCAAAGAAGAGGAGCAGGTAATCTATGCAGAAAATTCGTAAGGCGATTATCCCGGCAGCGGGACTTGGCACACGCTTTTTACCAGCAACAAAGGCACAGGCAAAGGAAATGCTGCCAATCGTGGATAAACCAGCGATTCAGTTCATTGTTGAGGAGGCAATCGCTTCCGGTATTGAAGAAATACTTATCATTACTGGGCGTAATAAGCGTTCGATTGAGGATCATTTCGATCGTTCTCTGGAGCTTGAGATGCAGCTTAAGGCACAAGGGAAATATGAAATGCTCAGTATGATTGAAGATATATCCAATATTACGGTTCATTTTATCCGGCAGAAGGAAGCCAAAGGGCTCGGTCATGCTGTGCTCTGTGCACGGCAGTTCGTTGGTAATGAGCCTTTTGCTGTACTTCTTGGCGATGATCTTGTCGATGCGAAGGTGCCTTGTCTGGCACAGCTTATAAATGTATATGAGGATCTTGGCGGAAGCGTGCTTGGGGTACAGCGCGTACCTAAAGATAAGGTATCGAGCTATGGTATTGTGAATCCACGAACCGTGAAACCGAATGTCTGGCAGGCACTTAATCTTATTGAAAAACCGGATATCAGCGAAGCACCATCTAATTTGGCTGTATTGGGACGGTATATTCTTGATCCGGAGATTTTTGAGATTTTAGCACATACGGTACCGGGACGTGGCAATGAGATTCAGCTTACGGATGCGATCTGTGAGTTGGCGGCAAAGAAGGCAGTTTATGCTTATAACTTCTATGGCCGCCGCTATGATATCGGCGATAAGGAAGGATTCCTTGAAGCAACGGTTGAGTATGCACTCAAACGGCCGGAGCTCCGGGAACATTTTATGACCTATTTGCTTCAGTCCATCGGGCCAATGCTTACAAAAGAAGATAAAAGGATAAATGAGAACAAACAAGAATAAATCGTTTAATCTTTGATGAAAGTGATAAAGAAACTGGTCTTAACAGCCAAACATCCGCATGATATAATATAAACTATGTAGTAAAGATAGATTAATATGATAGGAAAATATTAAATATGAATCGAGGGTGTTAAAGAAAATGAGTTTAAAATTGAAATCTGGTTTTGCATTTGATTATGATAATCTTTTTGGTGAAGGCAAGGTTACAGCAGAAGACCTTAAAGCGTATGAAAAAGATTTAAAAAAGGCCCATGAAGCGATGAAAGTTATGCGTGAAACGGGTGTGATTCGTGAACATTTATCGAAGGATGGTACACCGGAACGGGTTCTGTTCAGCCAGCTGCCTTATATTGAAGAAGGACATTTGAACTCACCAAAGTCCATGGCACATTTACAAGAACTTACAGATTCTGTAAAGAACCGCGTTGATGCTGTTGTATCACTTGGTATTGGAGGATCATATCTTGGCAACAAGGTACTTTTTGATGTTCATTGCGGTGAGTTTTGGAATAGTAAATCGCTGGAAGAACGAAAAGGTTTTCCAAAGATTTATTTTAGCGGTAATAATATAGATCCGCGCAGGACAAATGATCTTATTGCTCATTTTGAAGCTGCGGCAAAAGTGACAAAGCTCATGCAAAGCGCACATATCGTGTGATGCTGCTAGTTATATCCAAGTCGGGTGGTACGCTTGATACAATGTCAAATTTCATGGTCATCTATGAAGCGCTCAGAAAGAATCCTGAGATCGAAGTTGAAGTCGTAGCCGTAACAGACCCTAGCGAAAAAAATCCTACACTCCTGAAAAAGCTTGCAGTTGAAAAAAATTGGCCAACGTACAGCGTTCCAGATGGTGTCGGCGGACGGTTCTCGATTTTCTGCGAGGTTGGTCTTACATTGGCAGCCTGTATTGGTTTTGATATCAAAGCTTTTCTTGATGGTGCAAAAGATATGGATAAGGTTTGTCAGAATGAAGATATGTGGCAGAACCCGGCAATGCTTAATGCAGCACTCAAGTTTATTGCTTCGGAAAAATATGGTCGTGACATTGAAGTTATGATGTCCTATGGTGATTATCTGAAATCTGTTTCCGAATGGTATGTGCAGCTTCTGGCTGAATCACTTGGCAAACAGTTTAACAAGGAAGGCAAGGAAGTCTGCTACGGAAGAACACCGATTGTTGCAGTCGGAACGACAGATATGCATGCGCAGACACAGCAGCATCAGGAAGGTAAACTAAACAAGATCGTACAGTTCATTCGTATCGAAAAGTGGAAGAATGATATAACGATTCCGGATGCTTTCCCTGAAGCAAAGAAGCTGTCGGATATTTCTGGTGTAACAATGGGGCAGGCGCTTGAAGTTGCTCGTCAGTCCAATGCTGATGCGCTTGCATCGAATCATCGTTTTAATGCGCTGTTCAGTCTGCCGGAGCTTACACCTTATCATTTAGGGGAACTTCTCTATATGTTGTCAATGTCCATTGCCTACGAAGGTGAACTTGCGGATGTAGACGCATTCAATCAGCCAGGCGTTGAGGCTTATAAAAAGATTATGGGACCAAGACTTCAGGCGTTAAAAAAAGAATAAGATAAAAGGATGCAGCTCTGTAATTCCCTGAGGGGGCAGAGCTGTTTTGTCTATATGGAATTTATGCAATATTCCAATAAAAGGGAGGTGGGCGTATGCAGGATGAATGGCAGAGATTTTGGCAAGAACCAAGAAATAAAGTGCTTTTTCTTGTTCTTTTACTGCTTGCCGGATATACAGTTTTTATACAGGTGACCTCGGCGACAGCAGATTCTTTGCCGGCGACCGTAGCTAAACAAGGGCATGGAGAGGCACCTGCTGCTATAGAAAAGCAAGGAGAACCGGAGCGGGTAAAGGGAGCAGAAAGAGCGGAAAAAAATATTGTATTGCAGGACCCGTTTCATATACAGCATGGCACAAGACAGAAGGCTGCAACACCTTTTGTCAGGATCGAACCGGTTGTAAAACATGAGCAGACAAGACTGATTGAAGGAGGAACTGCAGTTCCTGTCAGGAAAAAAACAGAGCTGCACCTTACGGGTGTTTTACAGGGCGGGGATCGTGCGATGGTGCTTCTTGTACTTGATGGAAAAAAAGCATCATTGACAGTGGGTGAGGCCATAGATGGTTACAAACTTGAGTCGGTAGAACGGGAGTGTGCATATCTTATGGGACCGGATGGTGAGATTGTACTGCGCCTAGGGGAATAAAAGGAGGAAATCAAGGATGAAAGGTTTCTGCATAATGCTTTTTTGTATTTTGTTCTGGCTGCCAATACCAGCGAGTGCACTTTCACTGAATGTTACAAATGGTGATGTGCGTGATGTATTATCGTCGCTGGCAAGTCTTAGTGGTGTAGATATTGTTTTGGAAGGTGCTGTGGGTGGAAATATTACACTGCGTCTTAATGATGTAGAGCTTGATGACGCGCTTGAACTGATTACAAGGGCAAATGGACTTGTTTATGAGGTACATGACAATATTATTGTTGTCGGTACACAAAAATCAATGAAAAAGGGCTTTAGCAGCATGCATGTATTTCATATTAAATTTGCAGATCCCGATATTTTATGTAATGCCGTAACTTTATCGCTTGGAGAAGAAGGATTTGCGTCTGAAATGCAGAATATAAAGAATGAGACAAGTTCAAAGGAAAAAGAAGCGAAACAAAAGGATAATGTGGGAAGTAATCGGTTACTTGTAGACAGAGCAACGAATTCGCTGCTTCTTTATGGTACGAATACAGAGGCAGAAGCTGCTCGGAAGCTTATAGAGAAGCTGGATGTTCCTACAAAGCAGGTATCGCTGGAGGCAAAGGTTATTGCAATCCAAAAGGATGCAGCAAAGAAGCTCGGTATTGAATGGGAATGGTCGAAGCTGCCACAATCGCCAGAATATACAACAACATATGAGTCGGTTCGTCATTCTGTACGGAATGCGGACGGTTCCTATACGGCAGTGACAGAGGATGTTCCCCGTACAACGGTTACGCGGTCCTTGAAAAATGGAGAATCTGTACCAGGAGTTATAAGCTTTGGACATGGTCCGGATGGTCATCCTTTCGAATTTTATTATGCAGCTACACTCAATGCGCTTATTACAGGCGGCAAGGCATCTATCCTCGCCCGACCTAATATTACAACGCTGCAGGGAAAGGAAGCTGTAATTAATATAGGTGGTGAAGTGCCAATACCAACGATATCGACAACGAACAGCACAGTAACGACGTCTGTTGTATATAGAGAGTCGGGAATTATTCTCAAATACATACCAAGAGTGAATACGGATGGGTATATTACAGCAACGGTACATACGGAAGTTAGTTCGCCGCTTTATGTAGAAGAAGTGAAAGCATATCGTTTTCAAAAACGTTCAGCGGATACAACGGTTCGTCTTAGGGATGGAGAAACAATGGTTATTGGCGGACTTATTGGCAGTGAGGAGTCACGAAATTTTAGTAAGATTCCTTTTTTAGGAGATTTACCGATTATAGGACAGTTTTTTCGTAATGAAAAAACCAGTAAATCAGAGTCGGAAATTATGATATTTTTAACGGCAAAAGTTGTAGGATAAAGTTTTATAAAGGGGCAGAGGGAGAAAGTATGGCAATCAAAATATTAATTGCTGATGACCACGCATTATTGCGTCAAGGCATAAAAAGAGTATTGAATTTTGAGGAAGATTTGGAAGTCGTTGGTGAGGCTGAGGATGGGCAGGAGACTTTAGTGCGGACGCTTGTATTACAGCCCGATGTTTTACTGCTGGACCTCAATATGCCGGGACTTAGCGGTCTTGAGGTGGCACGTCAGCTGGCAACAACGAAGACGAAGACAAAGATCATTGTGCTCACAATCCATGATAGTGATAATTATGTGTTGGAGCTTTTGAAGAATGGTGCACTTGGCTATTTGTTGAAAGATGTAGAGCCGACGATGCTTATCAAGGCAATCCATGTGGTGAATGAAGGCAATGCTTTTGTTTATCCCAAACTTGCTGAACGACTTTTTGGCGGGATGGATGCAGATGATGATATCAATGAAAAGGCTCGGGAAATGTGGCACAAAAGTCGTTCGGAACGCCTTACGGCGCGTGAGATGGACGTACTTTCGTGCATTGCTAAGGGGTTTAGTAATCAGGATATTGCACAGGCATTGTTTGTAAGTGAAAAAACAGTAAAGAATCATTTGACGAATATTTTCCGTAAGCTTAATGTAAATGATCGTACGCAGGCACTTATCTATGTTCTTAAGCATAAGATCATGACACTGGAATAGCAGTTCAAAGCAAAGGCTGCCATGCTGAGAAATCAGTGTGGTGGTCTTTTTTTGTGATTGTTGCCCACAGGAGAAAACCCTTGTATAATAGTTAGTGTATTTTCCTGGTTTTATGAGAAAAAGCATGGAAAAATTCTGTACTCTGGTATATAATGAAACAAGATAAAATGAATGACATTCGTATTTGATACATATTCATTGTTCGAAAAACGAAAAAACGAAGCGAGGTGCCTGGATGTATCCGATAAATCTCTCAATTAAAGGAAGACGATGTGCTGTTGTCGGAGGTGGAAGGGTTGCACTGCGCAAGATTAGAACGCTTCTTCGTGAAGACGCTGTTGTTATTGTGATTGCACCGAAAATTACAATTGAGCTCAGCACGCTGTATGCGGAAGGAAAGCTTGTGTGGCTGAAAGAAGTTTATACAAAGGGAAGACTTCGGGACTTTTTTATCGTTATTTGTGCAACGGATGATGCAGCAGTGAATGCAATGGCAGCAGATGAAGCAAAGACGGCGGGAGCTCTTGTAAATGTGGTGGAACCGTCCGGTCTCAGCAACTTCACGGTACCGGCACAGGTGCGGCGCGGTGATCTTCTGCTGACTGTATCGACAGGCGGCAGGAGCCCGGCATTTTCCCGGCAGCTCCGGCATGAGCTGGAGCTGTCTTTTGGCGAGACCTATGGTGTATGGCTTGAAACGCTGGCAGGGCTTAGACTAGAGATGAAGGAGCGGTTGGGAACCAGTCACAAAAGGGAGGCATTTTGGCGTCATGCGCTTGATACACATCTATTGGAATTGGTGAAACAAGGTAAATTTGAGAAAGCGGAGGCAGAGATAAGAAATGCAATTAGTAGTTTTGGGACTAAATCATAAAACCGCACCGGTAGAAGTCCGGGAACGATTTTCTATAACAAAAGAAAATATTTGCAAAGGGCTGCGTCATCTTGATGAATATGAATCACTCAATGAAGCAGTTGTTCTTTCAACCTGCAATCGTAGTGAGATGTATGCCGTTGTTGATGATATCGATGTGGACCTGCCAACAATCAAGCAGTTTCTTTTTGATCTTACAGGAAATGAAGAATGTATTGATGACTATCTCTACTGCTATGTAGACAGTGAATGTATAGAGCACCTTTTTCGTGTAGCGTCAAGCCTTGATTCACTCGTCGTAGGCGAGGGGCAGATTTTGAGTCAGGTCAAACAGGCTTATGCACTTGCACGCGGAGAGGAAACGACGAGTACGGTACTTAATACACTGTTTCATCGGGCAATTGCTACAGGCAAGCGTGTTCGTACGGAAACACGTATTGCTTATAATGCTGTATCGGTAAGCTATGCCGCAGTCGAACTCGCTAAGGAAATATTTGGCAGTCTTATGGCATCAAGCGTGTTGATTTTTGGTGCGGGCAAGATGGCTGAGCTTACAGCACAGCATCTTGTATCTAAGGGAGCACAGAAGATTTATGTGGCAAACCGTCATATAGAAAAGGCAGAGGAACTGGCTGCTCGTTTTGATGGGGAGGCAGTTCCTTTTGATAAGGCATTTAAGCAGGCGGTCAATGCTGATGTTGTTGTTACTTCGACTGGTGCGCCGCACTATGTTGTGAAGCCGTGGGAAACACAGCAGCTTATGACGAAGCGCAAGGGGCGCCCGCTTGTCTTTATTGATATTGCGGTACCGCGTGATGTCGACCCGGATGTGGCAGATATCAAAGGGGTAAGTCTCTATAATATTGATGATCTGGAAGCTGTTGTTGATGAAAATATAAAGGAACGCAAGCATGAAGCAAAGCACGCAAATAAAATCGTGAAGGAAGAGGTAGCTGCACTTATTGATAAATTTCAGTATCTTTCTTTTCGGCCGCTTATGGCATTGCTTTCGGAGAAGGCGGAACGCACGCGCCGTCGCGAGGTAAAAAGGGCCATGACGAAGCTTCCGGACATTACAGAAGAAGAACACAGGGCAATGGAACATATGACGAAGATGATTGTTCGGAAGCTTTTGCGTGAACCAATGACGAAGATTAATTCTGCTGCAGGAACGGAACAGGAACAGTTCTATATCGATGCAATGCGCAGTTTGTTCAAACTTGATACGTTAGGAGAGGCAAAAACAAGTGAAGAAAGACACAATGATTATCGGTACGCGCAGCAGTAAGCTTGCACTTTGGCAGGCAGAATATGTAGCGGATTGTTTACGAAAGAAATATCCCGGCCTCAGGGTAGAGCTTAAGCATGTGATGACAAAAGGTGACCGCATACTCAATGCGCCGCTTGCGAAGATTGGCGGTAAGGGGCTTTTTACGAAGGAGCTCGAGGTAGATATGCTTGCAGGTCATATCGATTTGGCTGTACACAGTCTTAAAGATATGCCAACAGCGATTCCAGAGGGGCTTACACTGGCGGCAATCACAAAGCGGCTTGATCCGGGTGATGCACTTGTAAGTCCGAAGTATAAAACATTTGATCAACTGCCACTGGGGGCAAAGGTAGGAACATCGAGTTTGCGCCGTAAGGCGCAGCTTCTGCATATGCGTCCGGATCTTAGAATTGAGGATTTGCGCGGCAATGTGAATACACGGCTCAAGAAGCTTGAGGATGAGAACTTTGCAGCGATTGTTCTCGCTGTAGCAGGGCTTAAGCGTCTTGGCTTTGGTGATCGCATTACGGATATTTTGCCGCGTTCAATGTGTTTGCCAGCTGTCGGACAGGGCGCGCTTGCAATTGAGGCACGTGCAGATGATCAGGAAATTCTCGACAGGCTTGTATTTTTGCGGGATGAAGATACTGTACAGTGTGCGTTGGCTGAACGTGCCTTTTTGGGGACGGTCGAAGGTGGTTGTCAGGTTCCGGTTGGCGTCTATGCTGTATGCAATGAAACGGGTGGACTTGATGTTGAGGCTGTTATCGCCTCAATTGATGGACAGCGTCTTTTGCGTGATCGTGTAACTGGCAAAAAGCAGGATGCAGCAGGGCTCGGCAAAGCGCTGGCGGAAAAGCTGCTGGCTGCTGGCGGGCTTGCCATTATGCAGGAGATCGGACTTTTAATGGATCGATGAATACATAGAATAAAAGGGTCGTTACTGTAAATGGATGAAGATGCTTTAAAGGAGTGATTCATTCGATTGTTTAACGACTTCTTTATTAGGAGGATAAAAGATTTATGGCTGGTATGGTATATTTGGTAGGTGCGGGTCCGGGAGATTATCGTCTCATCAGTGTGAAGGCTTGTGATTGCCTCAAAAAAGCAGAGGTCGTTGTCTATGACCGCCTCGCAGATGAGCGAATTCTGAGCTATGCGCCACAGAACGCAGAGCATGTTTATGTGGGTAAGTCATCGAGTCATCATACGATGAAACAGGGTGATATCAGTCAGCTGCTTGTCGATAAAGCACGGGCTGGCAAATGTGTTGTACGGCTGAAGGGCGGCGATCCGTTTGTTTTTGGTCGTGGCGGTGAAGAAGCCTTGCTGCTGCAGGAAAATAATCTGTTGTTTGAGATTGTGCCGGGCATTACATCGGCGATATCTGTACCGGCTTATGCGGGTATCCCAGTTACGCATCGTGGTATGGCAACGTCGTTTGCCGTTATTACAGGTCATGAGGACCCGACAAAGAGTTCTTCGAATATGCGTTGGGATAAAATTTCAACGGGTGTTGATACGCTGGTATTTCTTATGGGGATTGCAAATCTGCCGCATATAACAGCAAAGCTTATCGAGAATGGCCGTAGTGCAGATACGCCGGCAGCTGTTATACGCTGGGGGACAAAGCCGGAGCAGCGTGTGCTGGTGACGACGGTCGGTATGGCAGCGGCCGATGTTGAAAAGGCACAGCTCAAGCCACCGGCAATTTTTATCGTTGGAGATGTGGTCTCTTTGCGTGAAAAACTTGCATGGTTTGATAATCGTCCGCTTTTTGGCAAGAAAATTGTTGTTACGCGAGCGAGAGAGCAGGCTTCAAAGCTTACGCTGGAACTTGAAGAGCTTGGTGCTCAGTGTATTGAGGTACCAGCAATACATACGAAGGACCCCGCAGATGGCTATTCAGCTGTAGATAAAGCCATCAGCCAGCTTGCAGCCTATGACTGGTTGATTTTCACCAGCACAAATGGCGTTGATCATTTTTTTGATCGTCTGCATAAGGCGGGGCTTGATACACGTGCATTGTCGGCAGCGAAAATTGCGGCAATCGGTACGGCAACAGCTGGTAAATTAAAAGAATACGGCATTAGAGCAGATAGTATACCGGCGCAGTTTCGGGCCGAAGGTGTGATTTATGCGTTGAAGGATGATATTTCGCAGGGAACAAAAATTCTTTTGCCAAGAGCTGAGGAAGCACGGGCAGTTCTACCGGATGAGTTGAGGAGACTTGGTGCAGTCGTTGATGTTGTATCAGTCTATGCGACTGTAGCGGCGGAGATGGATGCAACTGTTGTAAAGCAGCAGCTCAGTGCGGGAGAAGTTGATTTTGTAACATTCACAAGTTCGTCGACTGTGACGAATTTTCTGAAGCTTATTGATGGTGATGCGGCACTTTTGCAACAGACGCAAGTTGCCTGTATCGGGCCAATTACAGCAAAGACATGTGAAGATAACGGCATTGTGCCAGACACGATAGCCGAAACATATACGATTGCCGGACTTGTCGATGCAATCGCAAAAAAAATGTAAAGGAAGATGTTTTTATATGATGGAACAGAAACTTCGCCCGCGTCGTATGCGGATTTCTGAAGGTGTGCGTGCAATGGTACGTGAAACTTCTTTGTCGGTAAAGGATTTCGTTTATCCGATTTTTGTCGTTCCGGGGGAAAATGTGAAAGAAGAGATTCCAAGCATGCCGGATGTTTATCATTTGTCTGTTGACAATGCTGTAAAACTTGCGAAAGAAATCTATGCATTGGGAATTCCGTCTGTAGAAGTCTTTGGACTGCCGGAGTATAAAGATGAAATCGGCTCAAGTGCCTGGGATATGAAGAGTCCTGTACAGTGTGCAATAGCAGCTATTAAGGAAGCGGTGCCGAAGCTTGTGATCGTTGGTGATGTTTGCCTTTGCCAGTATACAACACACGGTCATTGCGGTAAACTTTGTGGCCATTATGTTGATAATGATGCAACACTTGAGCTTCTTGTCAAGGTTGCTGTGAGCCAGGCAAAGGCTGGTGCGGATATCATTGCACCATCAGATATGATGGACGGTCGTATCGGGGCAATTCGTGAAGCTCTTGATAAGGAAGGATTCCTAAATGTATCGATCATGTCCTATGCTGTGAAATACGCGTCAGGATACTACGGGCCGTTTCGTGATGCAGCTGATTCAACACCGCAGTTTGGTGATCGAAAGTCGTATCAGATGGACCCGGCAAATTCACGTGAAGCGATGAAGGAAGTTGAACTTGATCTCGCTGAAGGTGCAGATATCATTATGGTAAAGCCGGCAATGGCTTATCTCGATATCGTCAAGACGGTACGCGAAACCATTAATCGTCCGGTTGCAGTCTATAATGTCAGCGGTGAGTATGCAATGGTTAAGGCGGCTGCACAGAAGGGCTGGATTGATGAAAAGCGCATCGTGCTGGAAACCCTCACCGGAATGAAGCGCGCTGGTGCAGATATTATTATCACGTATCATGCGATTGACGCAGCGAAATGGCTGCAGGAAAACGAATAAAGCTCGGGGAGGAACTTCAATGTTACATTTGGAAAAATCGGCAGAAGCTTTTGCCGAAGCTAAAACACTTATGCCGGGCGGTGTAAACAGCCCGGTGCGTTCGTATCGCAGTGTTGATTGCAATCCACCATTTATCGCGCGGGCAGAGGGTAGTAAAATTTATGATATTGATGGTAATGAATACATCGATTATGTAGGTTCCTGGGGACCTATGGTGGTCGGGCATGCGCATCCACGAGTTGTCAGGGCGCTGCAGGAAGCAGCAGCGCGCGGTACAAGCTATGGTGCACCGACACTCCTTGAAAGTGAGCTTGCCAAACTTGTCATGAGTATTGTGCCATCCATCGAGGTCATTCGTATGGTTAACTCAGGAACGGAAGCAACGATGAGTGCGCTGCGTCTTGCTCGTGGCTATACGGGACGCGAAAAGATCATCAAGTTTGTCGGCTGCTATCATGGACACAGTGACAGTCTGCTTGTAAAGGCTGGATCGGGCCTTGCTACGTTTGGTGTGCCGGATAGTCCGGGTGTCACGGCGGGTGTTGCTGCTGATACGATTACGGTACCGTACAATGATGTTAATGCGATAACAAAGGTTATGGAGAAATCTGGTGCTGAAATCGCTGCAATTATCGTTGAGCCAATTGCTGGCAATATGGGACTTGTGCTGCCAAAGCAAGGCTATCTTGCAAAGCTGCGTGAACTTACAACAAAGTATGGCACACTTCTTATTTTTGATGAAGTCATGTGCGGATTTCGTGCTTCGCTTGGAGGAGCGCAGGCAGCCTATGGTATTACACCGGATATTACATGTCTTGGAAAGATTATTGGCGGCGGTTTGCCGGTTGCGGCATACGGCGGCAGACGCGACATTATGCAGAAGGTATCGCCTGCCGGTCCTGTCTATCAGGCGGGTACATTGAGCGGTAATCCGCTGGCAATGACAGCAGGTATCGAGACACTGCGTATTCTGACAGAAGAACCGGAGCCTGGCAGCCCGGACTATAGCCGCAAGCTTACGATTATGACAAAGAAGCTCGTGCTGGGCCTGCAGTCAAGAGCACAGGCAGCCGGGCTCAGGGTACAGGTACATCAGGCGGGTTCAATGTTTGGCGTGTTCTTTAATGAAAATGAAGTCTATGATTATGATACAGCGGCAGCATCAGA
>WSSedB1CaDRAFT_10000242_pt1 | contig 25364 bp, 32 predicted proteins | sample WetSurSB1Cattail_FD_9460 | JGI IMG/M metagenome (IMG submission 9460)
ACCACCATCAATTTAGCGGCGGCTCTAGCAAATCTAGGCAAAAAAACTCTCATTATCGACCTAGACCCACAGGGACATGCTAGTTTAGGGCTTTCGTTCCATTTTTTAGGCTCTAAATCAGCTAAATTTACTATAGCAGATGCTCTACTCGATGCCGATAAGATGAAAGAAGCGTGGATCGATCTGAATATTCCAAATCTGTCTCTTTGCTCAAGCGATATTTCCTTGGCTGTGGCCGAAATGAAGCTGGCCGCAACCGGCGCCAAAGAGTTCCGATTGAGAAACTGCATTGAGAAACTTCCCAAGGGACAATTTGATTTGGTAATCGTGGATTGCCCACCAACATTTGGGACCCTAGCTATCAATGCTATGGTAGCTTCGGATTTTTTGATCATGCCGATCTCTCTTTCCTATTTTAGCCTAGAGGGAGTGAATAGCTTTTTGCAAACTTTGAACTTCATAAACAAAGAAGTGTCAAGTGTTATAAAACATAATACAAAAATAGCTGGTATATTATTAACATTCTATAATCTACATACTTGCATATCAAGAGAGATAGATAGTGAGATTAATAATACATTCTCAGAGTTGACGTTCTCGATTAAGATACCTCAAAATGTCTCAGTGAATGAAGCTCAAGCAGAAGGAAAAACAATCTTCGCACATAACGCATCTAGCAAGAGCGCTGTGGCTTATCAAGGTCTAGCCAAAGAGGTTATAGATAGAATTAAAGGAGGAGATCGATGAAGAAACTAAGGAATTTAGGGGAATCCATCAAGCAGAATTTGAAGCTACAGGACTACCCATCCGATCATAAAATTTCAGATGACAAAAAAATCCAAACCAACCAGTCTTCTAAAAAAAGAATGACATTCTACTTGGATGCACTTGATGAGGATAGGCTCAACGATCTGATACTTAAATATTTGAACAAGAAAATAAAGTGCGATCGATCAAAGGTTATGTCTCTTGCACTTGAACACTTTTTTAATCATGAAATGGGAACTAATAAATGAAACTTGAATTCACCGTTAGAATGAAACTAGAGGATTCCTTTGAAAAGAGAATCTTCAATGACAATCAAGATATGCTTGGCCCTCAATTTAGAAAAGAATTCCTTAGCTTTTTGGGTTTTATAATGAAGGTTGAAAGAGAGGATAACGCTGAGGTAGAATGCTTCATCATTAAGAGGCTGGCAGACGATGCCCCAGCCCATCCAGACATTCCAAACGACATTACAGGAGATGCCCAATGACACAACCCGAGACAGATGCAGTTCCAGTTTTACAAAAGAAGATGAGCGCCTCATTTTTAGACAAAGTGGCTTCTCACCTGTATCAAGAAGAGGAGCATGAACAGGATCGATTCGAGATTCCAGAAGCGGCCCGGGTGATCATCACGCCTGAGTCAGTTGAAATCTATACCTTTGATGACTTCATGTATCTTGTCGAGTTTAAAGAAAGAGTCTTCCGCCGCTTCAAGATGGAAGAGACTGGAATGGTAGAAGATGACAACCCCGTTTGGAAAAAAGCTGCCAAATCTTTGAACATCGAAGAATTATTGAATCAAAAAATTAATGAATCAAAGAATCAATATACAAAAGTATGATTGAAGACATGCAAGAGCCAAACCATCAACGATCTATGGTTCTTTCAATACATGAAATTGAAATAATTATAGACTCACTGGAAATGTACATAAACTACATGTCAGATATATGTGATATAAATAAGTATAAATTAACTTTTCCTGTTAAAGAAAAGTTTAGTAACGAAAAAAGAAAATACTTTTATGAATTTATAAAAGCATATAGAGATAAGTTTCCTATTTGTTGATCTGGAGAAAAATAAAAGGAGATTTGGTAAACAGAGTGTATGCGGCCAAGGAGGCTATATGCACGCGATACTAGAGTTCTTTTATTCTTGGGTAAATTCAGAGCAATATTATAAAGATAAATGCAGGATTGCTACGAGAGAAATGGTAAAGGGAATGTCTCTTTCAGACTTGATTGAGAATTGTAAAAATCCCTGCGCTCTTCAAGATGGGATAGCCCAAGTCTTTTTAGAGGAGATCGTTAATCGGGGCCTTCTATCTGGACCACAACGATTTCAAAAGAATCCTTTGCAAAAATAGCGCCGTTCGATAGGGTAAGGATAGAACCTTGGGAGTAAGGTATGACATCCATTTGTCATCTGGGCGGAAACAAAGGAAAAGGCACTATATGAAAAGCAGACCATCTATTAAAGGCGCACCTATTAAGTCAGGCGGCGGACATGATAGTACAATGGCTAATGAGAAAGGATGCCACCCGCTCAAGAAGCCCGGTGAATCTAAATATGGCTCTAATACAATGAGCCCCGGCCAAAAAGAAGGCCGCGTAAATACTTACGGCGAATAAGTTAGGTTTCCGTCTGGGTAATGTTGGAACTCTAAAAATTAGGCGTTAAGGAGCATTATGCCAGTATCTCAAGCTAAAATTAATCAATGGCAATATTCTCAGGCGATTAACCGTCGCGTGTGGGATAACCAGTATAACTTTGAAAACTTCGTCCAGAACCCCGTGGTTTCTGCTCTCGGCGGTGGCGCTTCCAGCGGCACAGGCGGAGTAGTAAACGTCATGCTGTTCCCGTACACGACTTTTGAGTATGTCCCAAAAGGCACTCAGACGATTACGGCCCCTGTGATTGCGAGCGTCGCCGAAGGCGTTTCCGCTCTTAACTCAGAGATGGATCAAACTGACAATGATGGCGTAGAAATTTGCGCCGGTATTCTCAGTTCAAACCCGAATGCTTTCAAGATTGCAAGCGCAGCCCCTTTCTTCTTCCGAGCTAGAGTCTCCATGACAACTCCGACAAACACGGATGATTGTGCATTTGGATTCCGCCTAGCAGAAGCATATCAGGCGAACATCGATGACTACAATGACATGGCCGTGTTGAACGTAATCAACAACGTTATCACCATTGAAACCATCCTCAACGGCGCTGCAACAGTCAGTACAAGCACTACTCAAAACTTCGGCACGAGCTCTACACATGATTTAAAAGTCATGGTCGATGCGACTGGCGCAGTGACTTATTCAATCGATGGTCAGCCACCTACCGTGACTGCTGCATATTCCTTCCGCAGCGGCATCTATGTTGTTCCTTTCCATTTCTTCCTCCACTCCGCATCTGCTGCCGTTGGCATCAGAATCTTGGAATGGGAATGTGGATTGGGATCGTAAGGGGGAAATATGGTAGTACCACAAAGTAAAATCAATCAATTTGACTATAGCCTTGCGATCAATCGCCGGGTTTGGGACAACCAATACACGTTTGAGAATTTCTGTCAGAACGGCGTAGCGACAGCTTTAGGGGGCGGTGCTTCCTCTGGCGTGACAGGCGCGACCAATCTATTGCAATTCACCTATAGCGATTTTGAATACAACATCAAGGGTACTCAGACAATCACAGCGCCGGTAACGGCTCTTGTTTCTGAGACTATTCCGGCGCTCAATCCAGAAATGGACTTGACGGCGGGCGATGGTGTAGAGATTTGCGGGGGCATTTTAAGTGGCTCTCCAAATGCTTACAAAGTCGCGGCGCAGAATGGCAAACCTTTCTTCTTCCGAGCTCGCGTTGGCATGTCCACTCCGGAACATGCTATCGAATGTGCTTTTGGATTCAGAAAGCAAGAAGCCTACCAAGCAAACATCGATGATTATGCCGATATGGCCGTGTTGAACGTGATCAGTGGAAACATTTTCATTGAGACGATCAAAGGCGGAGCGGCAACAGTCACAACAGACACTACAGATGATTTCGTTCCGGGCTCTGTGGTCGATTTTGAAGTTGCGGTTGATGAAGCCGGAGCAGTGACGTACACGATCAACGGAAATCCCGTTACCGTGACGGCTGCCTACAGCTTCACCGCTGCACTATTCGTTTGCCCATTCTTCTTCCTATTGCATGACGCAACCAACACTGACGTCATCGAATTTGATGGAGATTTCGTTGCATTGAATAGCATTGTTGCGACGGTAAACGCGGTTCCAATGACTCCTGTTGTTTTCAACACTGACCAAGCGACAACTATAGCTGCCGTAGCAGCCATGATTGCCTCTAACCCGGTAGTTGCATCCGCAACTGTTACAGATACCCGTGAGATCACAGTGGTATTCAATACAGGCGGAGCTAACGTGGTCAACTCAGTGGTGACAACCCTTGGTGTAAGTCAACCAACAGCCACAATTACCGCTTCCGTAGATGCTGCCACAGGCATCCGCATCTTGGAATGGGAATGTGGTCTTGCAGGATGAGTTTTATCTCCATTTTTCTCCTCCTGAATGGTAGGGGGGCACATGCCTCCCTATTTTTTTTCTTATGATGCTTCAACTAAACCCACCGATTCCTTTAAACACACCTTTAGGACCAGCGCTCGCTCACGTTTTAATTGACTATGGCATAGAGCATGATCTAATATGGGTTTGTTTTCAACGAGAAACGGGTCGAAATTGGTGTTGGGGTAATAAGGATGTCAGGGCTGAAACAAATGTCACAATCGGAAGAACAAACCCAGAAAAACCAGAACGTAAACGAGAAGATAATCAAGGGAATGCTCCTTGACTTCTTCATCGATGCTATTCAGGAAGGTTTTACGAAAAAAACTCAATTAGGCCACGTCAGAAAATTCGTTGATGATTGGACTAAGCAGAAGTTTCAACTTCCTTCTTAAACATTTCTAAAACCTTGATCTCCATAATCACAACTCGGTTGACCGGGATCGCTGTTATGTCATGATAACTTTTTGTTGAGCCGAGGAAATTGAAAAATCCCTCTCTCTTCTCAAAAACTGCCAAGAAATTCTGCTTTAACTTTTCAAGGTCTTTGAAGGCGACAACCATTGGGTTTTTGTAAGTGAACCCATTATCCAGCTGTAAGCTGACCTCATATTTCACCTGAACATCTGCCATTTCATCTTTTTTTTCTTCTTTAGACGTCGTAGAAGATTCATTGATGTTTTGATTCATTGATTCATTGATGTTTTGAGGTAAAACTTCTTCATTTTGCTCTGTCATAATCCCTTCCGTTCAAAAATTTGGAGTGTATCAATAAGAGATTTTATGCGATAAGAGAAAATTAAGTCCCCATGACGGGGGACAAAAACCCAGAGGAACTATGAAAAAATTCTTTATTCTTTTCGCTTTATTCACAGCAATGAACGGCATGGCAGCGGAAACATGCGAGCTAGTGAGCACGGTCACTCCAACAGCTACTTTGCAACAACACACTCATAATGGCGTTGTTGTAAAAAACGTTCTAGCTGGCGTGGAACACCGTTATGAAAAAGCGGAAGGATTGAACACAAGACTTCACCTTTCAGGGATGAAGCAATCTGAGAAAACACACTATACATTTCTTGTAGAGGGCCTGTACAAATTTCAAGCCCAAAACAACATCGCTGTCTACCCATCTGTGGGCCTCTCGTGGTCCAGATATGGCACGACGCCAGACACAGAGTCAAAATCAGAATACTTGATCAAGAATGCGATTCATGCCGGTCTTGGGATCGAGAAATCGTTCTACAAGTTTTTGGTGCTTGGTGTTAAGGGCTGCCTGTCTCAAGACTTAGCAGTGCGTACTTATCAACACACATCCGGCTACTTCGCGGGAGAAACCCATGCAAATTCAACGGGATATCGCGTAACCGGCTATTTCCACCTGTCTCTCTTCGGAAAGGGTGTAGTCGAGCTTGAGCCGTTCTATGGAAAATGTTTTGAAGGCAGATACGAAGAGCATGGCGCTAAGATCGCGTACAGCTTCTCTATCTAATCAGCAAGGGAGAGCAACCCTCTCCCTTGTTTTCAAAGTTCATCGGTTTTTATAATCTCTGCCGCTTGAGTCGTGGACGAGCAAGTAGGTCCATGAATCTCTATGCTCTTGAAATGATGGGACGACGATCCGTTTCCCCCATCTTTGATTGGGAATTTGAAAGACACAAAAAAAGATATGAAGGGATCAACCCTGTAGTCCGGGTACTTTCTTACCTCAGCGCCCACATCGATGTCGGGCAGATGATAAGAAATCCTGAACAAAGAGCCCCACTCCATTTTTCTGACATCTAGAATGGGTCCCACCGTCAAAGACGTCTGTTGCAAATGGGCCGTGAACTCCCCGTCGATCTGCACGCCTGACACGATCTTACCCCAGAAAAAATCGGGCGCTTCTCCCGGGTAATAGTAATGCGCCTTCACTTCCCACAAACGATGCAAAAACTCTAAAGTATGTCCGTATTGCTGCACGGAGATGCCATCAAAGCTGTGGAAGTGTCCAAAAAAATGATAACCGATTTTAGTTCCCAAAATGGGAAATTGAGCACCCGCTGAGATGGCGCTAGAAACGGGCGTGTCTGGTGAAAAGTACAATGAAGGCTCGACGATCCATCTTAGTTTAGTTCCCTTTATTTCATCGTACATCGTGCCAGTTAGGCACATCCAAGACATCGTTGTCGAATAGACGGGGCTCACTTGAAGATGAGTCGATGCGCTGAAATCAAAGGCGCTCAAAAAAAGGGGCCATAAAGCCCCCATTAATTTCACTATGCTCATACTATTCTCTTGGAGGCCAGTTCCACTGACACGGGCCATCGCCTTGTGTCAAGCCATCGTCCATATGCTGCCCCTTTGGACCAAACACAAACAAGCGCACGGTCCCGTCCGCCGCCACGTTTTGAATGATCGCGGGAGATTGGGTTGGAGGATATTTTCCGTCAGCACTTCCGGGATGGTTGTAAAGAACGATTCTACCTTTGGTCGGTTTCATGCTACTTCCTTTTTTTATTTTCTGGTTGGTTTCTTAAGCTTTGGAATGTCATGGAAAAGATCGAGCTGATTGGGATCAAATTCAGGCTCCGTCTTGTCTAGTTGCTGGTATGGGAACATCGCCTCGGCTGCAAGACGGAAAAGACGGGAAAAACTAGGCTTGGAGTCGGTCTGATCAGCCAATCTATTGACGAAGATTTCCAAGTGTTTTTTGTACTCTTGAGAAATCGTCACGATGATGGTAGCGTTCTTTCCTTTGAACAGCTTCGGTCGGCCATTTTTCTTTTTAAGCATGTGTCGCTCCGCTGAATGTTGGATTCGGATAAGGGACTGTCGATCCGTATGCCTGATTTGCCACTTCTTTTGGCTTACAATCGATTAACGCGGGGTGGGCGATACCTTTTCTGGCGCAATAACTTTTGATCGATTCTAGGGCCGTTTTTTGAAACTCGTCAGAATTTTTCGGGCCATACCAGCAAAAGTTTGAATAGGCATCTTGTCCCGTTTTTGGATCGGTATACTTTTCGCTTGGGAAGGCGATAAACACTTCGCCGCTCTTTTTTTGGATCAATTTTAGCTTTGCCATGTAGAAGTCTCTCTTTACCTCTTGGCAACCAAAAAGAGCAATCACGGATGAATTTTGATCCGAGATGAGATTGAAGTAAGTGATTTTTATTTTATCTTCTGGATTCATGCGTATGCCTTCATGCTGTCAACTTTTTCACACAAAACAATCAAAAAGTCACGCTGCGTATAGTCATAACTCCATCCTGATGTGTGAGATACATATTTTTCAAGAGCTTTGAAAGAAGGGTTGTCAAAGCAAATCTTCTTTGCCATCTCCCGATTTTGATAAGCCTCATCGGTCATTGGCCTAAACCCTTTATCCAAAGCCACTCGCACCATACCACCAAACGAATTTTTGATCTCGGTTTTAATGCACGCTTGCTTTGAGTGTTCAAAAGCATCCTTGACTCTGGCCGCTCCATGTTTTTTTAACATGGCAGTCAAAAAGTTCTGCTCAAGCTTTGGACCCTTGGGAGGGACGAATCGAATGGCTTCATCGAACACTTCCCTTTGATCCATCGGAAGCGCCGTATACCAATTCTTATCGGCATTTAAAGCAGTGACTTTTTTTCTATCTTTCTGAAAGGGCAGTGATTTTTCAGAGAACCCAGAGACAGGGGGTAGGGGGGGGGATATAGTCTTATGAGTCTCTGTTATCTCTGCTCTTATAGATACAGCAGAGTCTCTGTTCTTCTTCTCTGTTTCTTCTTTGGGTGCATTTGCTGCACCACCCTGGTGCATTTGCTGCACCACCCCTGGTGCATTTGCTGCACCACCCCCTAATTGGTCTTTTTCGGCTTGTTTTTTTGCTAACTTTTCTCGGTAAAAGGTTCCGTTAACATCCCAAATATTAACTATATGGATTATGCTTGTGTCCCAACTTCCGTCTGGTTTTTTTCTTTTCTGTAGTTTTATGAGCGGGCGATTCTTAAGTATGGGAAAATTGACGCATAGACTGGCTAGATTGGTTTGTAGGGCTCTTATACTGCATCCGCATCTCTTGGCGATTGCATCCATAGACTGCCAGCTCTTTCCTTTGTCGCCAGCTACTTTTTTGATAGCCCAATAAATTCTAAATTGAAGATGTGATAAAGAAATCTCTTCCAGAATATTAGGAAGCTCTGTCCTAAAGTGATGATCCGGAAACTCTTCTTCGATTATAAAGTTTTCATTTACAATTTCTTCTGAACTCATAGAACGCTCCTAAAAAGTCAGAGCGAACAAGACTTGTCGAAAAAATTGCCGAGACGGTATGATGCTTGGCATCGCTTAACTGTCGGTGTGTTTTTCGGCTCATTGGCCCTAACTAAAATCGGTTGGTTATCCGATCGTTATGGTTGAACCTCTTGAACCAAATCTGCGTTGCTAGTAACATCACAGACAAGAGGCTTTTTAGGTCGGTCACTGGACCGTTGGCTTTTTAACTCACTGCATCACTCAGACCCTTCGGACAACCGAGGGGTTTTTCATTTATAAAGATAATTTGAAAGTTATTTTTCATCAAGTGAATTTTCCGCGATATGGTCTTAACCCCTTCTGCTTAGGCACATTGACTACTAATCCGGCATCACGGAGTGGTTGCAATCGATCCCATTGCTCCTTTTCCCAATTGTTCATCGAGGCTGGCTGGTAATATTCGTTGGCTATCATGGCCATCGCGCAAATGTGCGGGAAATCCTTGAGCTCGTCCTCTTTAAGCATATTTTGCGCCTCGACTCCGAGCTTGGCGGTTTGGGTGGAAACGATGAGCTTTTGGCTGTGGATCATTTCCCGGAGGAGTGGGACGCCGCGCTTCGACCATTTCAGGTCTTTGCGGGATTCTGAAAAACCGGAAACGATGTCGCAAAAAGATGAACTTTCATCGTAGACGATCTTTCGCCAAGGCTTTTTGAATGTTGAGGAGTAACTATCCATTTTCTTTGACATCTCTGCAAATATGCTTCCATAACCTTTGTCCCAAATTTTATTCAAATGATCGCTTTCTAGGGTATAAATTTTTGATCCAGTGTACTTTGTGTGGAAGAGAACGGCGTAGATCGCGGTGAGGTGGTGCTCATTGACAACCAAGCCGAAAATCGGCTGGAAAATAGTTGGGTCGGTCGATTTGAGCTCGAAGAGGAGCTGATCAAAATCAGTAAGTTGGAGGTCGGGCAGTACCCGATCATCAGACCGGAAGCAGTCCTCCGCCATATATTCGCGGAGCCAAACATCTTCCTTTCCAGCGTCTCGCAGCTCATTTCTTTTACTGTCCAACCATCCTTTGAGGTGGGGGAGAGCGGTATTGACATATGAAGAATAGTGTACATGAAATCCTTCCGGATTTTTCTTAATTCGTTCTTCCCAAACATGATAGTGGTTTTTTTTCTTGGGAGGAGTGCCGCTCAAAATCCAGACTGAATGAGGTTTGGCAGCCATGTTCGGTTCCATCGCGTCGAGGTATTCCGGCGAGCAGTCTTGAATCTCGTCCCCTACGAACACGTCCGGCTGTGTACCGCGCCCGCGCGCCTCATTCCACGTTCCGATCAGCTTGATGATGGACCCGTTCACCATCGTCATTTTGTACTTTTGGTTGTTCACCGCCTTAACGTATTTGGAGAACATTCCCGGGTCCGGACTGTCGCACCATTGGAGGCGGTTTTCTTCCCAATAAATCTCAAAACCTTGCTCGATGGTCGGACAGCAAATGTAGACGGTGCGCCGGGGTTTTTTGAACGCCAGCGCCCATGCTAGGTCTATGTTTGTGGAGGTTTTGGCGCCTTTTCTGCCGATGCGGAGGAAGACATATCGTTTACCCTTGTCGAGTACGGCATCGAGGATTTTCTGTTGTCCCGGATGTCTTGTGCGGAGGGCCTTCCAGTCCTCAAGGAATTGGCGCGTGAGCTTGCTTTCTGCTTCTTCTCCGCTTCCTCCTTCGCTATCTGCTCCCTCGTCTTGCGTGGCGGTATCGTATGTCTCATCGTCATCCTCTTTTTTAGGTTTGGGCTTCCAAAATCGGTTATGCCCTTGGTTTGTTACATCTTTGAAAAATGACATAGTAAAATTTTTCTTCCCAATTTAATTTGGTATTGATATGTCTGGGGTGTAGGACAACCCTAACTTCTGGAATATCATTGTGAAACTTTTTTTGATAGTAATGTGTTTCTTGGGTCTGGTTGGACTATCAATAAACGGATTCCTATTCCTTCAATTTTATGTCCTGAAAAGCTCCGTCAAAAATATTTTGGACAAGCTCGATTATCTCGAAAATGAGATCGACGACGTTCATCGCGAGATGCACAACCGATTCGAGGCGCTAGACGCAAAATTGGATCGGGAAGTAGTAAGTTTGCAGTTGGATATTGAGACTGCTAAAAACGAACTCGTCCTTTTGATCCAGAAAAAGGATGTCGAGGCTCAAAACGAGCGAACAAAAAACACCAAGACTCAATTCAAAAATCTGCGGACAGCTTTCGGACACACCTCCGTCGCAACAGACGAGGATAACTGATGTCGATTAATTCGCAAGCCGATCGTTTTTTCGCGAACCGACAAGTACCTTATGTTACGCCCCTTTACGACATTGATTATAAAAATGATGACGCTGTACTTACTTGGTTTAAAGAGAATGATCCCCTTCTCTCCAACTATTACATGCCGCTCTTTCGAGAGCAGAAAAACAATCTAAGAATCTTCCTCAATACCGGGGTGAACCCCAACTATTTCTCTCCGATGGCGGCGGTCTATATCCAACAGGGCTTGATCAACGATCAGCCGGATGAGATCAACGTCAACGAATGCAATCGCATGGTAATGGAGCAGGTCAGCTTGATCGTGGCCAATGAGCTCACGCCGCAGGTCTTGCCGACGAATGAAGATTACAAAGACAAGATGGCGGCCAAGATCACAAAGCTCTGGCTCCAATCGATGAGCTACGACCTCGATCTCGACTTGCAGCGTACCCGGTGGGAGACGCAAAAGTGCATTTTCGGGGAATGCTTCGTCGTCCCGGTCTGGAACCCTCACAAGGGCGATCTGGTCAAAGAATCCAAAGAATACATGGACGAGGACCTCCCGTATTTAGATGAAGACGGTAAGAAGGTTTTCGACGACAAAGGCGAGCCCTATAAGGTAAAAAAGGGACTTCGGCAAGGCGACATCGATCTTTTGAATCCGCTGCCGTTCGAGACGATGATCGACCCAAAAGGTAGATTTGAAGACAGTAATTGGTTTTACTGGGTCGATTGGGTTGAAACCGCAGGGCTCAAGAAAGAATATCCCAACAAACAATTCCGCCAAAACCCGCTCGCCTCCAAATACGATGGCGTTTCCGACACGACGAAGGGAACATCGAATCATACGAAGGTCTGGTATCTTTTTCACCGAAGCTGCCAGTTCATGCCGCAAGGCCGCTACATCATGTGTACCGAGGACACCGTTCTCGAAAACAAAGACCTCAAAGACCAACCTTCCCTTATAGAATCCCAAAAACTGCCGCTGATCCGCTTCACCGACCTAGAGTTGGGCGTGGGTAGCCGGGCAGTCCCGATCATGTTCCGCAACTTGCGCAGCATCACGGGTGGATATAACAGACTTACTAATCAGATTTATAATAACTTACAGGCGGAATCGCCAAAATTATTAGTTCACGAGTCGGCGGCGGTAGATGCCCAACGGATGCCGACAGGTATCGTTGCGATGGAATGGCGGGGTAATCACCAGCCTGTGTGGACTGTCCCTCAAACGAACACGAACTCCATATTCAAGTTCAGAGAAGATTTAAAGCAAAACATCACCGAGATGGGGCTTTCCACGCCGATTGTGCGCGGGCAGACACCGAATGCACAGCTCGACAGTTTTGTTGCTTTACAACACTTCGAGGATCAGCGCATCCAGCTCAACACACCGGCGATCAAAGGCCATATAAAGGCCATTGAGCATCTTTACCGCCGCATGATCTCTCTGGGCCGGGATCACTACGACAAAGACGATCCGCGCATGATCAAGATCGTGGGCCGGAACAATAAGTACAGCCTCAAATATTTCGATCCAGAAAATCTCGATAAAAACTACGACATAACGCTGACCACGACAAGCAATCTTGCCAACTCGAAGGCGGCGCGCACCCAATTCATGCTCACGATCAAGCGGGAGTTCCCCGGATTGGTCGATGACCAATTTTTCATTGACACATTGGGCTTGGGCGAATCGGAGAAATTCCAAAATGCGATCACGCAAGCGGTCAACTCGGCCGAGGCGGAAAACGAAGAGATGTTGAATGGGGTTGCAGTATTACCTCCCGAAAGATATGAGGACCTTATAGCCCACTGGGAATCGCATCGCATCCCTATGCAGGGGCTAGAGTACAAAAATTCGTCGCCAGACATTAAAGAACTGTTCGAGCGGCACATGACGGCCACAGAAAAGCTAATGATGGAACAAGCCACCGAGTCCCAGACTTTCGCCGCGCGCATCACCAATCTCCGACAATTCCCATTATTCTACACCGCTATCCCAACTAATGAGCCTCCACAAATTCCGATGGAAGGCGAAGAGCTTGGAGGAGTTCCTGAACAAACATCTGCCCAGACGGAAAATCTGGAATCTCCTCCTTTTAATGAAGGGGCCCAAGCCCCCCCAACCGACGAGGGTATCGCCGAACAACAAGAACAACCATTTTAGACCTGAAAGGGGAACTTGGCCATGACAACAGAGACGCAATCACACACTGAGAATCAAAACGGCGAAAGCAATATTGATGTATTGAAGCAAAAAATCCTCGACAAGAGGGAATCCGACAAAAAACAAAAGATTGCGGACGCTGCGGAAACTGCAAAGGAAAGGGAAGATTATGAGAGAGCGCGAAACAGAGAAGAGAACGGTGAAACCTCCGAGGGGTCTTCGTCCAGTGAAAGAGTATCATCCTCTCGTTCAGAAGAAAGTGATGGACAAGGTGCTGAAAAAAGGCAAGAAAATCGGAAGCAAGGTCGTCGGAATGGCGAAGAAGAATCTCAAGGGAATCAGGGACAAGATTCTTCCGGGGATGACTTGGAAACACGATCCTTCACGTTCACGAAGGGAGACAGACATGTAGAAGTACCCGAGGACGCAGAATTTGAGTTTAGAGCGGACAAAAAATTCGTTCGCATGACACTCAGAGAAATGCGCGATGCAGCGGCCGGAGGGCTCGCTGTTCGAGATCGGATGCGGAAAGTGTCGGAACAAAAGAAAGCGCTCGAAGAGCCTTTCAGACAATTTAGCGGGCTGGCTTCCAAAGACCCATTAGCCGCCCTACAGAAGATGTTTGGAGTAGTCCAAACAATTGATCCAGATGCGGATTTTAAGAGCTTTATCGAGGGATTAGGAAAGCAAGCGCAGCAAATAGCCAAGATGGGACCTGACGCGCGGAAAGCCTACGAACTTGAAAGGCAAGTAAAGGATCAGGAAGAGCAGCTCACGGAAACGGAGCAGCTAAGCCGCATATCAGAACTCAAAGTAGACCTAATGGAAAATTTAGGACTCAGCGAAGAGACGATTTATACGCTCGGCGAAGAGATTCTAAATAGTCCAGCTCTATCCGAGGGCGTCGAGGACGAAGTAGACCTAATGAATAAAGTAGGACAGCTTGCAGAGGAAATCGAGCTTCAAAAAATCTCTTACGAGACATTGAAGGGCGTAAAACCTGATGCAAAGCACAACGATCCACTTGTTTTTGAGTTGACGAAGATCCTGAGACAAAATCCCGACTTTGACGAAGACGATTTGGCAGAAATAGCCGAGGATGTCGTCAATTCGGTAAAGAGAACAGGCGCAGCTCAAAAGCTGTCTAATAAACAGCGCGGCGCGAATAGATCAGGTTTAGCCGGACGGTCAAGACCGCCTCGGAACGAGACTCCTGACTACTCACGCATGAGCTCGGTTGATGCTCTAAAAGATCAGATAATGAAGAAAAAAGAACAACAAAAAAACAATCTCGCTAGTAAGCGAATTTAAGAGGTAATTTATGAGTTCAGTCGTCCAACAGATCAGCATTGCCGATCTGTCACAACTCTACCAGATTTCGTACGGTGGATTTGAGGTAGATGCAGCAGGTTGGGATAACCGTCAATTGATCGGTACTATCCGCAAAAACGAAAAATTTAACGGCTCTAAGCTAGTGATGGCTCAGTTGCAAGATTACGGCGGGGGCCAATCTTCTGGCGCTCTTCCTTCTTCGAGCACAGCGTCTATCATCCAGCCAGAGCTCTTTGCCAAGGCTGTATATAGTACAACTGTCATGGACAACCAGTCTATGAAAGCTGCTCGCAGAGCTGGCACAAACCTCGGCGCGTTCGAGGATGCAACAGAACTTTCTATGCAAATCCTGAAAGAGTCTTTCAGCTCACAGGTTGCAAGACAGTTTTTCGGCGATGGAACAGGCTCTCTGGGTGTTATTCAGACAGTCACGACCAACGCTCCGGGAGATTACACTCTCTTGATCACAGCCACTTCGTTCATTCAAGCGAACTGGATTCTCCTCGACCTGACAAACGTCGGCACAGGAACATCTCTCTTCTTGACAACTGCAATCGATCTGGATGCCAGAACGATCCGCATCGTCAGACAGAGCGGCGCGGATGTACCGCTTCCAGCACAAAACGTCTACAAGCAAAAGTCTCGCGACAACGAGATGATGGGCTTGAAGGGCGTTGCGGATGCAGTAGCACCAGCGTCTATCTATGGCGTGCCAGTGGGATACCGTTGGAGATCAACTCGCGTCGATGCGGGTGGAGCTTCTCCAAGCGTAGCTCTCTTGCGCGAGCTGGATCAGAGAATGAGATTCCAATCACGCGGTGTACTCTGCACAGATTACATCATGAGCTACACAGCTCTCCGCCAATTGGAAAACTCCGAAGATGCTAAGTCGATCATCTACGTTGAGCCGACAATCGCTCCTGAAAGAGAAGCAGGTTCTTCTATCGCTGCCATCAAGATCAACGGCCGCGTAGTAAGAATTCACGCATCTCCTTGGATCGAGGAAGACCGCCTCTACGCGATTAACCGCAACAAAATCTCTCTCGAACTCCGTCCAGATACGGTCGGTGCGGGCGAGCAGTGTGGCGGATTCATCGAGAACGGAGATTCGATCTTCTTCCCATTACAAGTCAGCGGTACACCGTTAGACAGCTTCCAAATGTTCTATGCGACATACGGAAACTTCTACATCCCGCCAACTTTCTTGGGCGTAATCTTCAACCTGTCAACTGTATAAGAGGGAATTATGACCACAGAAAGCTCATTTCCAATTTTTGCGGATCAGGGCGGTGGCGTAACACACTTTTTCTCGATTGATGGATCGGCCGTCACTACTTCTCAAAGTAGTGCCGGTCTTGATGGTCGCGGGTCTATGCTCGCGACTATTGCCGATTCTTCTAACGTGCAAACGGTGCTGTTTAAACGTCCCATGATAAATTGCTATATTTATCTGACCCCTTTTACAGCAAACGGCGCTGCCACAATTGCCAAAACGGTCAATTCGGCAGGACTCGTTACAGGCTTCACCCTGACAGGGGTGGAGAGAGATGACAACACTACTCCTCTTGCAGACCAAGATTGGGATGTTTTTGTCATGGAGTACACCACAACACAATACGTTCAATAAGTAAGGAGCAATCTCAATGTCAAACTCAGGTAATGGTTTAAAGAACGAGGCGATCAGAGAGATTGCTGCTACTGATTTAACGAGTGTGTATCAAGACCTTGGGGGCCCTTTATTACATAGGGCCTTCATTCCTACTATCGTCAACAACACAAATTGCGATGTGTATGTAAGACGCCTTTCAGATGCAGCGGTGGGCAACTCAAAAAGATTGCCACCAGAAACGCAACGAGTTACAGACGCGAAAGCGAACGATGCCGTGGAATTAGCCGGCACACAATTTCAGGTTTGCATAGCGGGCGATCCTCCGGAAGACCCATCAGGAACATTTTGGATTGAAATCGAGTACGTCTAATGAGCCAGTTGGCCAAATTACAAGTCCGAAGCGGAACAGGTTCAGGGGATGTAGTCGGTCCGGATAGCTCCACCGACAATGCTCTCGCCCGTTTCGACGGGATCACTGGAAAGCTGATCAAAAACAGCGGCGTCATTCTCGACAACAGCAATAACATGTCGGGCGTGAATACCCTCACGATCACTTCCTTTGTTCCTAATCGCATGGTGATGACCGGACCAGCCGGTATTCTTCAAGCACCTTCTTTCATAACAGACGGACATTTCTTCATCGGGCAAGTTGGCGGACAGCCGATCCCCGGGACTTTAACATCGAATGATGGCACTGTCCAAATTACTCGCGGCCCCGGCACTATAGACTTGTCAGCAGCCGGAGAAAATACTTCCTATACCCCTTTCGTGGTAGATAACTCTCCATCCGAATCTCTGATCGATTTCGACTCAAATTTTGTCGCCTCCAACTCAATCGTGGCCACAGTTGATGGGACACCGCTCACAGCGGTTCCTTTCAATACGAATCAGGCGACCACCATGAACGACTTGGCGACCGTGATCGGCGCTGCAACCGGCGTTTCTTCTGCCACAGTCACCGGCGCTCGTCAAATCTTGGTTGTTTTCACTGCCGCAGGGCATTTAGTCAATAGCGTCGTCACCACAGGCGGTTTGACGCAGCCGACCGCATCTATCATCAACGATCAGGCGGCTCCTTTCTCTACCATCCAAGCAGCTCTCGATGCAGCCAATGCGTTGAGTGCAAAGCTAGTTTTAGTCCGATATGGAACAGGAAATTATGCCGAAGACCTCGCTCTATATTCTGACATCACGATCATGGGTGTCTTGCAGGATGTAGCCTCTAACGTGCCGGTTTTAGTCACCGGAACGCACACCCCGGCGACAACCGGATCGATGTCTTTCGTCAATCTCCGCATGAACGATGCCACTTCCGTCATAAGCAGCGCTTCGGCGGGATCGGCTTCGATCTCCTTCCTAAATTGCAATGTGGGCGTAACAAACGGATTCACTTGCGATACGACCGCATGGACTGGAACGATCACCTTTGAAAATTGCACCTTCTCTGGACTTGATGACGGGCTCGTGAACAACGCGACCGGGACTTCGACGGTACAGCTCCTTCAATCGAATGTGGGCGGCGGAGCGGGTGTATTAATAACCGGCGGTGCTCTTGTTTTGAAGAGCTCAACATTGAATTGCGAATCCTCTCTCACCGGATCGGCGTCAGGCCAATCCTTGCAATCCGTTTTATCTGGCATCACATTGGCCGGGACTTCGGTATTACAGGCTTCCGGAGGGATTTTGAACGGCTCCTCTAAGCCAGCTATCACACAAAACTCAACCGGGATGATTTCTATCGTCAACGTAGAGATCGATTCGAACAACAATCCGGCAATCGATGGCACAGGCTTAGGTCTTGTGCAGATGGGCGATGTGGTCTTTTCGAATAATGCGAATATTTCGACTGATTTGCTCGTCTCCTACTACGGAGTGGACGACAAGAGATACGGCGCTGTTCAGACAACCGATGACACCCCTACCTCAGCCTTTTCTTTGGATTTAGGGGCAATCGACAATGCCTTCACCTTTGAGATAAGTGTTTCAGGGATCGAGGGGACCGGAGCTGCCGCTATCGGCGTTAGCCTTTATGGAGCGGTCCGCACTGATGGCGCAACTGCCGTCCTGATCAGCACTCCATCAAAAGACATTTTTTCAGATACCGCCCTTTTAGCTGCCTCGGTGGATTTAATCGTCAGTGGCAACAATGCAGTGGTCCAAGTTACCGGCATCCCGGCGACCACGATTGATTGGGAAGTAAAACTTCAATCGGTAAAGGCACTCTAATGGCAGGGACAAAAAACGGGAATTTATTCGGGAATCGAGCAGGAGTAGGCTTAGGCGAGACTCCTCCGACCGCTTTGATCCAGACCGGAGCTGGAACGGCCGCACCCGGGACCGCTCCCTATAAATTCACCCTCGGAACACTCTTAGGAACGCCCGAAGCGGGAGCCTTTGAATACGACGGGACCAATCTTTACATCACCAATAATGCGGCGGCTAGATCGCCTCTAAACACATCCCTTGCGGACGTGATCGGTCCGAATACCTCGACTGATCGAGCGGTCGCTCGATGGAACAGCACAACCGGGACTGTGCTTTTAGATTCAGGGGTCATCATATCGGACACCGATGAAGTAACGGGCGTCGCCTCTTTGACTATCGATGGGATCACCGGTAATGGCCTAGTGGTCAAAACGAACGTCTTGGTGGTAGATACGGACAATGATCGAGTGGGCGTTGGCACAGCGACACCGCAGACCTTCTTCCACTTGGTCGGGACAGATGGGCAAACTTTCAGGGGAGTAGCTTCTGGATTCACGGGAAGCGAAGATTTAAAGATGCAAGCCGTCATTCAAACAACGAATGCTACTGTAACCACTCTAATTTCAGTCCCTCTTGCGCAAGGGGAGATGATAGGAATTTGCGCCCGAGTAAATGGATTTCAGAGTGATTTTTCAGATGCCATTTTTGGCACTGTAACAGTAGGGGCGAGAAGGGCAACGGGTGGAAATATCACGCTGATAGGTAATCCTGTCGTAGATATTTTACAGAGCGACGTCGCCACAAATATTTCGGTTGCAGTTGACACGGGGACTCAAACCCTGTTAATTCAGGTGACAGGGGTGTCGGCGCAAAACTGGAACTGGGCAGCCACTTTCAATTATCAAAAAGTTTTGACGAATACTTGAGGAAAAAATGAGTACACCAGTCGGTTTTAAAAATGGAATTTTAACAGCACTTCAATGGAAAGCTACGGGACAGCCTTGTTTTTTCGCTAACCTTTTAGCAGACGTCAACAACCAGACGGGTAACGGAGGGGTGGCCACAGTGGCATTCGATCAGCTTCTCTGGAACACAGGTGGGCAATTTTCGGCTGGCACAACTTTTACTCCTCTCTATGAAGGGAACTACGTTTTTTCAGCCAATATTCTGGTGCAAGCCATTAGCGCTGCCATGACGATTGGACAGCTTTATATGACCGTTCAGGGAAGTTCTCCTATCCTTCTTCAATTGACTAACCCGGCCGCCGTTCGAGAAGCTTCAATTTCGGGGACTACTTTGGGAAACACTATTTATACCCGACTTTCAGCCGGTCAGCAATGTACTTTGCAATGCACTCTAGTCAACGGAGCAGGAAATACCGCAGGTTTTAGAGGCGATGCAAGCAGCATTATTACATATTGGTCAGGAATGTTTTTAGGATAATTACAGGAAATTTATATGGCAAAAAGATGTTATCTATCCACCGGAAGAATTTGGATTTCCGATGAAGACCCCACTACCAATGAAGAGGGCGTAGAGGCTTGGAACTTCTTCTATAGCGAAGAATCTGGAAAGCTTTTTATTTGCTTAAGCGATGTACCCGAAGAATATAATTTCTCGGAGATACCGCTCACCCCATTTTCTCCCGGACCGCCTCCCGTTCCTCCTGTAGTGAAAGGCGAGGAGAAGCCGGGTTTTTTCAAACGCTTATTTGGAATTTAAGAGGGAATCATGGAGCCAACAACAGCAGTCGCCATAGCAACGGCAATGGGAAAAGCCTTAGAGGGACTTGGAAAGTATCTCGGTGAGAGAGAAAAAACCAAAGTGGAAAAGAAAAAAGTAAAAGAGATAAAACGCAAGACATTTGCCGATTTGCTCAATGAATCTCTCAACCGTTCGCATGATCTTGGAAAGGATGTGCGTCGGTCGCAAGGTGAATTTGCCGGGGCTCGCGCAAAGGCGATGCAGGATACAGCGGCAGGAATCAGACAATCATTAATTCGATAGGGTAAATCATGGCACAAAAAGATATGAGTGAACTCAGCAAGCGGTTCAAAAAACGTTTTCGGAGAGAAGACGAAGATCAAAACGATGATGAAGTAAAGCCAATGCAGCTTTACCAAGGCAAGAAAGATCGCGACGTCTCCTTGAATAAATCGTTCGACGATGAGGTAGAGCCTCATTCTTCCGTGTATAGCTCCGACGGTCATTCTACCGACGAAGACCGCATGTATGGGGAAAACGACGAAAGCAATGACGAAGGGTACACTACTCTTTCTCCGGACAGCGATGCTGAGTACGAGAGCAAACAGAAAAGAGAGATGGAAGAAAGCACCTCTCCTATGCTTTCTAAATCACAGCGGAAGCGTTTTGCGGCATCATCTCTTTCTAAAAAAATGTCCAAGCCGAAGAAAAACGGCTATTAATCAGTGATGGCCAGCGGAGGGCATTGTGGGTACAAGACGAGCAGAACTTTTACTTCAAACGGCGCGCCAACTTTCCTACACGGAGCAATACTCCGAGACGGAAGGATGGAACGACAACGTGGGCGTAGAGTTGCTCAACTTGGGCCAAGACAAGCTCTATAAGGCCATCACCGAGATCGATAACCCGGCGAACATCGAAGAGTATGTTCAGGATGTGGTGTCAGGCCAGCAATCCTACGACATTCCGATGGAAGTCCAAATGTACGTCCGCATTATGGACGTGCGCTTCATTTGGGGTACGCAAGCCTACGAATTCGTCACTTTGAATCAAGGGATGATTCAGGACCGGCTCGATTTCCCTATCAACATTCCGAGCACCTACTGCATCCGGAATGGAAAGATTCTTTTGAGCCCTACTCCGAACATCACCAAAGAAGCATCTCTAGTCATCAACTATCAAAAGAGAATGCGTAGCCTCGACGTCCGAAGAGGGCGCGTGGTCAGCCGAACTCTAAACCCGGTTGTGTTCACCCTTTCCTTTACCGCGCAGAGCGAAAAAGATGCAAACATGAGAGCCAATGCCGATAGCGTATTGGACAAAGTGGACTATTGCTGCATCGTAGATGTCCACGGGGAGCCCGTGGTAAGCGGCATCCCTATTTTCAACTACGACTTCGATGCACAGGAGATCAATGCACTACCCGATTATGTCATTCCGGCCGCTCAATTGGCGGCGCTGGATCAAGCTATTATGGCAGGAGATCAACTCTATGTCACCCAAGGAATCTACTCCTCGACAAACTCACAGCTAGATTCCCAATGCGACGACTTCATCATCGAGTACACGGTGAAGAGGTTTTTACGCCTCCAATCCAACACATCGGAGATGGAGCAAGCGATGCTCGAAGAGGAACAAACCCTCAAGAGCCTTGTCAACCAGTATAGACGCTACCGGCCGACTCAATATCCGATCCGCTGGATGCAGAACTACAGGAACACTTCTTATCCATTCGGTTCGCGGGGTGTATATTGACCAACCATGTCATCACGAAAGACTACAAGCAGCTTAAAGGATTCTCGACCGCTTCGATCTTTAAGAGGCCCGCTTTCGTTGCGGAAACGGCTGTCAACATCCAGAGAAACCCGGACGATTCTTTTGGTCCGCGCCGGGGCTATCAATATCAGACTGCGGGTATCGGCGGATTAGGGTGCGGTTTTTTCAAAAACATCGTGTCGGGCCAAGTTCAAGACATCTGCATCAGCTCCGACGGCAACCTCTATAAAAAGACGACAGGAACTCTAACCATCACCTTCACGGGAGCGACTCCAAGCGAGTACGTCGCCTATGAAATCTATGTCGATCCGACAGTGAGCTCCGACAATCAGAATAAGCGCTTCGACCCATTCAGCGTGATCGCTCAGGCGGCACTCGTCACCGACTCAATCAACTTTCTTTTCGGGAAAGTGACCGCCCATCTCGGCGAGGCAGTCGGTACGGGCTCCACCACTTACACAGGAACATTGCCGGGAGCGCCTCTAGGACCCGGACAGATCAAAATGACCGACGGGACCCTCACTATTTACGATCAGCCTTTGAACACCAAGGCCGGAGATATAGGGACTTTCTTCGGAGATGTGGGCGTCGGCACGAACGTCATCAACTATACCACCGGCGATTATACAGTGACCTTTTCCGGAGTGACCGGGGCAGTGACCGCAGATTATGAGAGCGCGCTGACTACCGTGTTCAATCAGGCGATGGGGAAGGGGTACGGCGTCGGATCGCCCTATCTGATCTCTACCCTCATCACCGAGCTCATCGCTGTCCCGGGTGTGAGTGTCACCTCGACCGGAGACACCGCGCAGCCGGGGGCGTTCCTTACAGTGACCGAGATGTCGATCATCGCCGATGGCGTGAGCGTCGTCTTAGAATATTTCTATTGGGAGGCAGTCAATCGAACAGTCGGCGTTACCTTCCCGGGTCTTTTGGCAAGCCTCGATACAGAGGATTTCCGGATCGCCACCTTCGCTCCCTTTCAGGACTTGGTTTACATCGGAAGCGCTTTCGACGACCCTCAGAAGTACGACGGGCAAACAGTATACCGCGCCGGGATGCCGAATGGAGTTCCGGTCGCTCTGGCCAATATGGGCGGAGGTAATGTCAATGCCGGTACGCATACTTACTACATGACGTATGAGCAGATCGATGCCACCGGCCGTCTTGTGCAGGGCGTCATCTCTGATGGCGTAGACATCACTTTGGGCGGCAATAGCATCGTCGGTGTCACCGTCGATAATTTAGTCGATGGAAGCGGATGGAACACGAACGGGGCTATCATAAACGGAGCACAGGGACCCACTAACACGATCAACGTCGATCCAAATCCAACTCTTCGTGTGGGGGACTCCGCTTTCTTTCTCGATACGTCAGGAGTCGAACATGTACGCAACGTCACGGCTGTCACTAACACCACCATCACCATCGACGGAGCGCCTGTGAGCGTCACCGACGCAACTCCTTGGCAAGAACCTATCTCGAATAACCTTCGCATTACCATCTATCGGACACTCATCGGAGGTACTGAGCCATTCTTTGTCTTCACGATCCCGAACAACTCCGAAGCAGCGACGACACAATATCAAGATAACGTAGCCGATTCGACCCTGTTCCAGCAATACATCTTCCCGGTGAATCGGCGTGATCCTCCTCCGCGTGCCGCCATCGTTTTTCCTTTCCAGAGCATTATGATCTACACCGCCGACCCATTGAACGACGACACCGTGTGGTATAGCGATCCTAATGAGCCGGAATATGTGGACCAGCTTCGATCACCCACCAATGAGCCCAACCGATTCCTAGTCCCACCCAATGCGGACGACATCACCGGCGTCGGAATCTCGGGCTCAACTCTCGTGATCTTTAAAAAGAACTCCATCTATGCGATCAGCGGCGACATTGCGACCGAGCAGTACACAGTCGTCGGCGTGGCCGATGGAACGAACGTCGGCTGCATCGCCCACTCATCGATTGCGAGCGCCTCGGGCCTCCTCTACTTCCTCGATGAAAACTCCGGGGTCTATTGCATGGCGGAGAACACGATCTTTCCGACGGATGCGAACGGGACGCCGATTGCGATTTCCACGCCCATCGATGCGATCTTCCGCGACAATCAGCGTCAAGATTCTCCGAGCCGAAAATTCCACCTCACTCGCGCGGTGGGCATCAACTACTCAAAAGACAATCAATACCTCCTCTTCTTACCGGCTGAGACGCCATGCGGCTGCCCGGTCAACATCGGTCCGAGAGCGGCGAATGAGAACTCGGTCATTCTGGCCTACGACTATCAGGGCAAGAACTGGTTCACATGGACCAACATGAACGCAGCCGGGGGCATGTACGTCATCAACGACAACCTCTACTGGCAAGAGCGTAGGCTTTCTCAGACAGGGGGCATCACCTCGAACACCGCCAAGCAGCACCGAGAGTACGAGCTTTTCGACTATGCCGACCACGTTTGCCCGATCCGGACGACATGGGTGTCTTCATGGGAAGACTACGGCCAGCCTCGCGTGAGAAAGAAATTCATCCGCGCCGCCATGCTATTCGATAACGTGACCTCGATGTTCAAGGTCAATGCGCCGGAGATATTTTTCTTTAGCGCAATCAATTGGATTTCAGGGATGAATGCGGGCATTTACTCTACGCAGTCGGTGATCACTCCGAAGATCGAAGCGAATCCTTGGGACATCTCCGATTGGGACTGGACAACGTGGTCCGGATATCAGGATACGTTCGTGACGATCAACCTTAAAGGTGGAACAGTTGCAAAATCTATTCAAATCGGATTGCAACTTAACCAGCTAAATACTACGTTTAGCTTGCAGGGGTTCCAGCTCGAACTATCCCCCGACTTTGGAAGGACAATCGTCAGATGATTATCAGAGTGCCGCCTAAATTCGCCGGAGGAACAAACATCGCCAATTATCTGGTCGATCTGTTTGTGTGGATGAAGGACTTGAATACCGGCTTGATGAAACTGAACTTTTCTGACAACTTCCAAGCCTACCATACCGAATCCTTAGACATAGCTTCGGGCGCAACCATCCAGATCACAAACCCCCTTCCTTTCGTGCCGCAAAGCCGGTTGATCGTGAAGCAGGTAGGAAACGGCCTCGTTACAGATGGCGCGTGGGATCGACAAGTTTTAGAAATGATAAATAACGGGCCAGACCCGGTAACAGTATCAATCATATTTTTTAGGTAATTTTTATGGTGCATCTTCCTTGGCGTATTAAAGAACTAGATTTCATCGGTCTTGGGGGCCAGAGTAACAAGCAGCGCAAGCGAGCGGAGCAAGAGGCTAAAGACCAAGAACGCAGAAAGCGTGAAGATGAAGAACGCGAGCGAGTGGCAAGGGATATTGCTTTTGGGGAACTATCTAGGCCAAAATCCAAAGAAGAACAAGATGCCGAAGATTTACGAGAGAGAGAGATCATTGGTCGCGATCGTGCGGAAGAAGAAGAGCGCCGTAAGAAGCATAAAGAAGATGCTATGGATGACCTCAATACTCCCATGACAGGACTGACGCCTCAACAGCGTCTCGCTATGGAAGAGAGAGCCAATAAGCAGATCGGCGCGCAGCTTCAAAACTACTCTCGCATGTTGGCGTCGGCTCAAGGGTCGCGCGGCATCCGAGGCGGTAAGGCGCAAGCGGATTTGAGAAGACAGGCATTGAGCGCGCAAGGTGATGTGATGAACAGCTTG
>WSSedB1CaDRAFT_10000243_pt1 | contig 25235 bp, 21 predicted proteins | sample WetSurSB1Cattail_FD_9460 | JGI IMG/M metagenome (IMG submission 9460)
ATTTTTACAAGATCCTTTGTTTTACAGCTTTCAACAGTAAAATCTTCCACAACAGTAAGTCTGTCGCTCTGTGCCTGCATGCTCAGAATTGATTTCATAGCAAGACGTTTTTCTTTTTTCGGGATAGCGTAGCTATAATCCTTCGGCTTCGGTCCAAAAATCGTACCGCCGCCTACAGTAATCGGGGATTTTGTGTCGCCACGACGTGCGTGTCCTGTTCCCTTCTGCTTATACGGTTTTGCATTCGTTCCATGCACTTCTGCACGACCCTTTGTGCATGCTGTGCCTAAACGAGTATTCGCTAATTCATTAGTGATGGCATAGTAAATAACATCTTCATTCACGGGGAGACCGAATACGTTATCATCAAGAGTAATCGTACGCAGCTCTTTACCATCGACTGAATAGACTTTCTTTTCCATAATTAGTCACCTTCTGTCGTTATTTCTTTACCGCGGACTTGACGATCAGCGTGCAGTCTTTATTCCCGGGGACAGCCCCGCGAACCATAATCACTTTTAATTCAGGATCGACTTTAACAATCTGAAGATTCTGAACTGTGATACGCTTAAAACCCATATGACCAGGCATTCTGATGTTTTTGTAGCTGTGTCCAGGAGTTGTACACATTCCGGTACCGCCCTGCTCTCTATGAAATTTTGATCCATGAGATGCGCGGCCGCCGTGCATTCCCCAGCGTTTCATAACACCCTGGAAGCCTTTACCTTTAGAGGTAGCTGTAACATCAAGAAAACGAGAACCGTCAAACAGTTCCAGCCCAATCTCATCGCCGATTTTTACATCAGCCTTTTCAAAGTCGCGGAACTCTTTAAGCGTCCGCTTCGGGGTAATGTTTTCAGGAAACTGGCCTTTATATGCTTTTGTGAGCGCCACCGGTTTTACTTCGTCAACACCGAGGACTACAGCCGCATAGCCGTTATTTTCCTTTGTTCTTGTAGCAACGACAGTATTAGGATCGATGCGGATCACGGTTACCGGTATAAGGTTTCCGCTTTCATCGAAGATCTGTGTCATTCCTACTTTTTTTGCAATCAGACCTTTCATTCTGATATTCTCCTATAGAGTTGAAGAATTTCCATTCTTCATCTCTTTTTGGCCGCCATCCCGGATCCGCGGGACCGTACCTTTTATTTCAGCAGTACTGCCTGACAGACAGTATTTACTGCTTTACTTTTACTTCAACACCGGCAGGCAATTCCAATTTCATAAGTGAATCCATCACGTCTGAAGTGGGATTAAGAATGTCAATAAGGCGTTTATGTGTACGCATTTCGAACTGTTCACGTGACTTTTTGTTAACGTGAGGTGAACGAAGCACCGTAACCTTATTAATTCTTGTCGGAAGCGGAATCGGTCCTGAAACCTTTGCACCCGCTTTCTGAACAGTCTGCACGATGGCTTTTGCACTCTGATCGATCACTTCTGCGTCATATGCGCGGAGTGTGACACGAATCTTTCCGTTAGCCATTATTCCTCCAGTCAGTATAGGCAAAACCTGCATTTTCATGTGAAAAAGGCAGGCTCTGCCTATTCTGAATACTACTCGATAACTTTTACAACCTGTCCGGAAGCGATTGTGTGACCACCTTCGCGGATAGCAAGCTTGAGACCCTCATCCATACCAATCGGGTGAATAAGTTCACCGATAATCTTTACGTTATCACCCGGTTTTACCATCTGAACACCCGGTTCAAGTTCAATTGTTCCGGTAATATCAGTTGTGCGGAAATAGAACTGCGGACGATATCCGCTGAAGAACGGCTTCTTGCGTCCGCCCTCTGCTTCCGTAAGAACATAAATCTGAGCTTCAAACTTTGTGTGCGGGTGAATTGAACCCGGCTTTGCAAGAACCTGTCCACGCTCGACATCTTTCTTGTCAATACCACGAAGAAGAATACCGACGTTGTCACCAGCCATACCCTGATCAAGAGTCTTCTGGAACATTTCAATGCCGGTTACTATTGACTTTACAGTCGGTTTAATACCAACAATTTCAACTTCTTCGTTCATATTGATAATACCGCGGTCAATACGACCGGTAACAACAGTACCACGGCCGGTAATCGTGAAGATGTCTTCAATCGGCATAAGGAACGGTTTTTCATCATCGCGAACCGGATCATCAAACCACGTATCCATGGCTTTAAGCAGTTCTTCGATGCATGTTGTGTTAGCCGGATCCTCCGGAGAATTCAGTGCTTTGAATGCAGACCCCTTAATGATCGGTGTATCAACAGAAAAACCGTATTTTACGATTGTATCTTTTACATCCTCTTCTGCCATTTCAATCATATCTGCAGCTTCGGAAGCGTCAAACTGATCGCATTTATTGAGGAATACGATGATTTTCGGAACGCCGACCTGACCTGCAAGAAGAAGGTGCTCTTTAGTCTGAGGCATACAGCCATCAGGAGCAGAAACAACAAGAATTGCTCCATCCATCTGAGCAGCACCAGTGATCATGTTTTTGATATAGTCAGCATGACCCGGGCAGTCAATATGAGCATAATGACGTTTGTCTGACTGATACTCAAGGTGACGTGCATTAATAGTAATACCACGAGCTTTTTCCTCAGGTGCATTATCGATTTCATCATACTTAAGAGCATGATCACCGAATTTTCTTGCGCAGTACTGAGTGATAGCAGCTGACAGAGTAGTCTTACCATGGTCTACGTGACCGATGGTTCCAACGTTCATGTGGGGTTTAGTTCTAACGAACTTTTCCTTTGCCATGATTTTCTCCTTGCCGGACTTTTTCTAATCCGACATACTTAAATTTATGTGTTGCACTTTAAGCCAGAACGGGACAATTTTCTAAAGAAAACGCCGCATTCGCATACACACTTTTAATTGCATTGATTGATATGATGAGAAGTGATAAGACGGACAAGAATTTTTTATTCCCATAGAACGCTTCATAATATCGAAGCATTCCTGGCCGGTACCACCGATCATCATCAAACATTGCATTTTGATAACTGGTTTGGCATCCTCGAGCCTAACAGTCTGCGAACAGACCAGTCAGAGTACCCTCAATACGCGCCAATTATCTATAAACACCTGCCGACGGCAGTTGAATATCGTATTATAAGGGCTGTATACACCTGAAAGTCGTTTTTACAACGACTGACTTTACGGTAATACCGGACTTTTGTCCGCCTGACTCTCAAAGAACCCTTTAACTGCCACTATCCCTAATAAGATACCGACAGAGTTCTTAATTTATACACTTTTTGACAAATTGTTTCAAGGGGCTGGGCATTAAAAAATGACATCGTGTCATTTTTTAATGCGGCACGAATTGACAGAAGGAAGCACACTATATTAGTCCAATTCGTGCAACGCTGTGGCGCGCATCCTGCGCTTTACGTCGCCTGTTTTTTTTATCTTTCTAACTTGTGGCTTATGTTTAAAAATTACCAGCCGTGTGACGTTTCATCACCCGGCTGGTGATGAAAAAAAATAAGCCGTGTGGTGTTTCATCACCCGGCTGATGATGAAAAAAAATAAGCCGTGTGACGTTTCATCACCCGGCATGTGGTAAAAAAAAACAAGCCGTATGACAATTAATCTTACGGCTTGTGATACAAAATCACCCGTCAAAAGGACGGGCTGCTATTACAGAACGGGTTTTTGCGAGAAAACCCGGGAAGCAGAAAAAACAAGAAGTCTTTCCTGCGTCCGGTACTACCACCTGTAATGTGCAAAGGCCTTGTTGGCTTCTGCCATCTTGTGGGTATCTTCCTTCTTTTTAAAGGCTGTGCCTGTATTGTTATATGCATCAAGAAGTTCGGCAGAAAGAGTATCAGCCATACCATGACCGCTGCGGGAACGTGCTGCGTCAATAACCCAGCGCATTGCAAGAGCCTCACGGCGTGAATCACGAATTTCTACCGGAACCTGATATGTTGCACCGCCGACACGGCGGGATTTTACTTCAACCATAGGTTTTACGTTATCAAGAGCCTTAAGGAATACTTCAAGCGGATCTTTTTCTGTCTTCGCTTTCAGATTATCCATAGCCTTGTAAATGATTCCTTTACATGTTTCCTTTTTGCCCTGAAGCATCATGCGGCTGATAAATTTGGAAACAACTTTACTGTTATATTTGACATCCGGAGTAACCGGACGGTCAATGGATTTCTTATGTCTTCCCATACTATACCTCCGTTATCCTTATGCCTTAGCACGCTTTGCGCCGTATTTTGAACGGCCGCGTTTGCGTCCATCGACGCCCAACGTATCTTTTGTTCCGCGGATAATATGATAACGTACACCAGGAAGATCCTTTACACGTCCTCCACGAACCAACACTACCGAATGTTCCTGCAGATTATGTCCGATACCCGGAATATATGCAGTAACTTCAATTCCATTGCTTAAACGAACACGCGCAATCTTTCGAAGTGCGGAATTCGGCTTTTTAGGTGTCATAGTCATAACGCGGGTACAAACACCGCGTTTCTGCGGACAGGAATCAAGCGCGGGAGCTTTTGTCCTGTTTGCAGCAGATTTACGACCCTGATGAATCAACTGGTTAATTGTAGGCATCGCCTATCTCCTATTGTTTAGTTCCGGTCAGCACCCCGGAAAGAATAAACATTTCTACCCGACTAAATCGGGAATATCATGATACTGAATTTCCGCAGGACACGTCAAGGGTTCTGCGGAAACTGGAGCATACATATATATCAATCTGCTTCCGGCTCTTCTGTATCAAATGCCGGGTCTTCATCTGCTTTTGCAGACTCAAGCTCTTTTTCCTGACGGCGTTTTTCAAGAATCTCATCCATCTGGACATCAAGATCCCTGTCGCTGCCGTCAAACAGCTTGACACTTTTGTAATTCCTGATTCCTGTACCGGCCGGAATCATGTGGCCGATAGCAACATTTTCCTTTATACCGTGCAGGCCGTCGACAGAACCGGAAATGGCTGCGTTCGTAAGAACACGGGTCGTCTCCTGGAACGATGCCGCGGAAATAAACGAATCAACTCCAAGAGATGCTTTCGTAATTCCCTGGAACATCGGACGTCCGATTGCCGGCTGACCACCTTCGCTTATGACGCGGCGGTTTTCCTCATGGAATTTGTATTTATCAACCTGCTGGCCGTAAATAAAGTGGGTATCACCAACCGCAACGATTTCGACTTTGCGGAGCATCTGGCGGACAATAATACCGATATGCTTATCGTTTATATCTACACCCTGAGCACGGTACACCTGCTGGATTTCATCCATCAGATAATTCTGCAGCGCATTCTCACCGAGTATAGAGAGAACTTCATGCGGATTCGGAGAGCCGTCACACAACGATTCCCCTGCCTCAACACGGTCTCCATCACGAACAAGCATACGTTTGTTCATAGGAACGGCATGCTCGTATACTTTGCCGAACTCGTCTTCAACAGTAACCATACGCTTGCCTTTCGTAATTCCCTTGAACTTAACAAGACCGGAAATTTTGGCAAGAACGCACGGATTCTTAGGTTTGCGGGCTTCAAACAATTCTGAAACACGCGGAAGACCGCCGGTGATATCGTTAGACTTCTGGGCAGCTTTAGGCAGCTTTGCAAGAATAATACCGGCCGAAATCGACTGCTTATCCTCAACAAGGAGCACGGCTCCTGCAGGAAGATAATAACTGCCAAGTTCGTTGCCGGCCTCATCGGTAATAAGAATACGCGGCTGCTTCACGTCCAGGTGAAGGTCACTGATTGTACGTTCGGTTTTGCCGGTCTGCTGGTCAAGGCGCTCTTCTAGCGTAGAACCGACGATAATATCCTCAAAGTGGATATAACCATCGCTTTCTGCAATAATCGGCTCGCTGAACGGATCAAACTCACCGAGCGGCTTTCCTGCATCAACAATATCGCCCGTCTTTATATAAATCGTGGAGCCGTTTGCTATTTCAACCTTGAGCTCATTGCTCGTCAGGTAAATAGTTTCTCCGGCAATCATGATCTTTCCTGCAGCAGCAGCTTTTACGTCCGCACCTTTCTTTGCCATGAGCACACTGCCCTTCATAACGCGTGAACCGTCCGCAACTTTTACTTCTGCACTTTTGTCAATTCTGATCTGCTCAAGGATACGGATAACGGTCAGTGAACCCTTACGTGTAAACAGCCAGTTGCCGTTTTTCATGACAACGTGAGTACCTGCAACATCTTTGATGAGTGCAGCAAACTTGAGAACAATATGGTTCTCTTCCGTTGTTTTTTCAGCAGCACCACCGGAGTGGAATGTACGAAGTGTAAGCTGCGTACCAGGCTGTCCGATTGACTGAGCCGCGATAATACCGACAGCTTCGCCGATTTCGACAATCTTATTGCGTGCAAGGTTCTGTCCGTAGCATTTAACGCAGATGCCGTGTTTTGCCTCGCACGTAAGAACTGTGCGGAGCTTGACTTTTTCGACACCGGCCTCCTCAATCTTCTTCGCAAGATCGACATCAATATACTGATTCACATCGCAGAGCAGTTCTCCGGTAATCGGATGGATGACACGCTCGATTGTATAATGACCGACAATTCTGTCTGCAAGGTGAACGATAATTTCATCGCCGGATTTTATTGCAGCATAATCAATACCGTTGATAGTACCGCAGTCGTCATCGTTAATGACGACATCCTGAGCAACATCGACAAGACGGCGGGTCATGTAACCGGCGTCGGCCGTCTTAAGAGCCGTATCGGACAAGCCTTTACGTGCACCGTTCGTTGAAATGAAGAATTCGATAACCGAAAGGCCTTCCTTGAAGTTTGAACGAATCGGAAGTTCAATGATATCACCGTTCGGTTTTGCCATAAGGCCGCGCATTGCAGCCAGCTGGGATATCTGTTTCGGTGAACCACGGGCTCCGGACTTAGCCATCATATAGATAGTGTTGAAACCTTCTTTGTCTTTGGACAAGTTATCCATCATTATCTTGGAAAGCTCGTCATTCGCACGCGCCCATATATCGCACACGCGCTGATAACGCTCTTCCGCTGTAATTATACCCTTTGAATACTGTCCGACGATTTCCTCGACTTCTTTATTAGCCTTGTCAACCATCGACTTTTTTTCTTTCGGAACAAGGATATCATCCATTGAAAGCGTCGCACCGTAGAACGTAGCGTTCTTATATCCGCATGCTTTAATGGCGTCAAGCATTTTGATGGTAAGCCACGGTCCCTGGTTGTGATAAACCTTTTCAATCATCTTGCGGAGCTTTTTATCATCCATCTGTTCGTTGACATAATCAACTTCTTCCGGCATTTCTTCATTAAATGCAAGCATACCGGCAGATGTTTCAATCAATTTTCCGTTGTACGGCGATTTCATGACAGGAACTTTTATCGCAGCCTGCCATTCAATACTGCCGCATTCGGCCGCCATACGGACTTCATCCGAAGAGCAGAACCGTCTGCCCGTTCCCTTCGCATGCGGTTTGATTGAAGTCATATAGTAAATACCGAGAACCATATCCTGCGACGGGTAAACGATTGTATTGCCGTTTGCAGGATCAAGAAGGTTACGCGCCGAAAGCATGAGCGTCCAGCATTCCATCTGCGCCGCCTGTGTAAGAGGTACGTGAATAGCCATCTGGTCGCCGTCGAAGTCTGCGTTGAACGATTTACAGGCAAGAGGATGAAGCTTGAGAGCCTTTCCTTCTACCAGAACAGGTTCAAATGCAAGAATACCAAGACGATGGAGGGTCGGAGCACGGTTCAGCATGACCGGATGTTCACGGACAACTTCGTCGAGAATCGCATAGACTTCAGGAGATTCCTGTTCGACAAGCATTTTTGCTTTCTTAATATTGAAAACAACGTCCTTGTCGACAAGTTTTTTCATGATAAACGGCTTGAAAAGTTCAAGAGCCATTTTTGTAGGAAGACCGCACTGCCACAATTTCAGTTCAGGACCGACAACGATGACGGAACGGCCGGAATAGTCTACCCGCTTTCCGAGCAGGTTCTGGCGGAATCGTCCCGACTTTCCTTTGAGCATATCGCTGATCGACTTGAGAGGACGGTTTGATGCGCCTTTTACAACACGTTTGCGCTTGCTGTTATCGAACAATGCATCAACAGCTTCCTGAAGCATACGCTTTTCATTGCGGATGATGATATCAGGCGCAGAAAGCTGCTGCAGTCTCTTGAGGCGGTTATTGCGGTTAATGACACGGCGATACAGATCGTTAAGATCGGACGTTGCAAAACGGCCGCCGTCGAGCTGTACCATAGGACGCAGATCAGGCGGAATAACCGGAACGACGTCAAGAATCATCCAGCTTGCCTTGTTGCCTGAAGCGCGGAAATTTTCAACAATCTCAATACGTTTTAAAAGACGTTTGTCGCTTTTCGGTCCTTTTTCAATCATTTTTGCGCGGAGCTCAGCTGCAAGGGCGTCAAGATCAAGACCTTCCAGAAGTGTCTTAACAGCTTCTGCACCCATATCGGCCGTGAAAGATTCGCCGTAACGCTCCCGGGCTTCGTTATAGTCATCTTCCGTCAACAGCTGCATCTTTTTGAGATCAGTGTCGCCCGGATCAATAACGATATATTTTTCATAGTAGAGAACGGAACGAAGAGCGGCTACCTGCAAATCAAGCAGAAGGCCCATACGGCTCGGAACTGAACGGTAATACCAGATGTGGCTTACCGGAGCTGCGAGCTCGATATGGCCGGTACGCTCACGGCGGACCTTGAAATCGGTGACTTCAACGCCGCAGCGGTCGCATATAACACCTTTATAGCGGATTGATTTGAATTTACCACAGTAACATTCCCATTCCTTTGTTGTACCAAAAATACGTTCGCAGAACAAACCGTCTTTCTCAGGACGGAGCGTGCGGTAGTTTATTGTTTCCGGTTTTTTAACTTCACCGTATGACCACGCGCGAATGGTATCTGGCGAAGCAAGTTTTATTCTGAGGCTGTCAAAATCCTGAATATCACGCATTAGCATTCTCCTTGTCGAAACCGGAAGCTGCTTTGTCAATCAGCTCCTGATCACGCTCTGTCAGAGCAATCTGTTTACCCTTGGCATCGTAGATAGTGAAATCCAGTGCCAGACCGCGGAGTTCCTGAACCAGTACGTTGAATGATTCCGGAACACCGGCCGGCGATGAAGGATCGCCTTTTACTATAGATTCGTAAATCTTTGAACGTCCGTTCATATCATCGGACTTAATCGTCATCATTTCCTGCAGCGTATTTGCAGCACCGTAAGCTTCAAGCGCCCAGACTTCCATTTCTCCCAGACGCTGACCGCCGAACTGCGCTTTACCGCCGAGCGGCTGCTGTGTAACGAGAGAATACGGTCCCGTCGAACGGGCGTGCATCTTGTCGTCAACAAGGTGATGCAGTTTCATGAAGTAGATCACACCGACAAAAATCGGATTGACGAACGGCACACCTGTACGGCCGTCGTGCACAATCTGCTTGCAGTCCTGCGACAAACCAGCTTCCTTAAGTTTATCAGCAATCTGCTCCTGCGACGGAGTCTGGAATGCCGGGCACTCAAAGAACTGATTCAGATACTTACCGGCAACACCGAGCTCTGATTCCATGATCTGGCCGATATTCATACGGGAAGGAACGCCGAGCGGATTCAGGCATACGTCAAGAGGAGTACCGTCTTCAAGATACGGCATATCTTCAATCGGAAGAATCCGTGCAACAACACCCTTATTTCCGTGACGACCGGCCATCTTATCACCCTCGCAAAGTTTACGCTTGTTGGCAATAAGAACTTTCACCACTTCATCGACGCCAGGATTAAGATCATCGCCTTCCATACGGCGCAGACGCTGGACATCGATTACGACACCTTCAACTCCGTGCGGAACACGCAGCGAAGAATCGCGGACTTCCTTAGCCTTTTCACCGAAAATCGAGTTGAGCAGTTTAAACTCCGGAGTCGTTTCTGTTTCACTCTTCGGAGTTACTTTTCCGACAAGGATATCCCCTGAGCGGACTTTTGCACCGATGCGGATAATACCTTCGGCATCGAGGTTATCGAGCGTTTTTTCGGCAGTATTCGGAACATCGCGTGTGATCTTTTCCGGCCCGAGTTTTGTCTCGCGGATTTCAATCGTAAATTCTTTAATATGGATGGATGTATACATATCTTCACGCACAACGCGCTGGGAGATAAGAACAGCATCCTCATAGTTGTATCCGTTCCACGGAACGAATCCGACAAGGATATTGCGGCCGAGCGCAAGCTCACCGTTGAATGTCGCCGGACCGTCGGCCAGGACGTCGCCTTTCTTCACCTTATCGCCGACAGAAACAGTCGGGCGCTGATGATAGCAGGTATCCTGGTTTGTGCGCTGATATTTAAGCAGTGTGTATTCATCAAGAGGATCAGTCTTTTTTGCACCGTTAACCCTGATTTTAACACTATCGCTCGCTACCCACACAACCTCACCGTCGTGTTTTGCCTTAATAAGGACACCGGAATCATATGCAGTCTTTTCCTCCATACCGGTACCGACAATCGGCGGCTCCGGGAAAAGAAGAGGGACTGCCTGACGCTGCATGTTACAGCCCATCAAAGCGCGGTTAGCGTCGTCGTGTTCCAGGAACGGAACAAGAGACGCGGAAACAGAGATGACCTGTCGCGGGGAAACGTCGATATACTGTACATCTTTAGGTGAACGCTGCGTATAGTTACCGCGATTACGGCACGAAATCATATCAGAGGGGAAAGAGCCGTCGGCTTTTATACCTTCGACAACCTGACCGATGTAATATTTATCCTCGTCCATTGCAGACAGATACTCGACTTCGTCTGTTGCCCTTCCATCCACAACCTTGCGGTACGGAGCTTCGAGGAATCCGTAGTCGTTAATACGGGTAAAAATAGCAAGAGAAACGATAAGACCGATGTTCGGACCTTCAGGTGTTTCAATCGGGCACATGCGGCCGTAATGTGAATAATGAACGTCGCGGACTTCAAATCCTGCACGGTCGCGGGAAAGACCGCCCGGTCCAAGAGCGTTAAGACGTCTCTTATGTGTAAGTTCGGCAAGCGGATTAACCTGATCCATAAACTGGGAAAGCTGCGAAGAACCGAAGAATTCTTTGATTGATGCAACGATCGGCTTAATTGAGATAAGATCCTGAGGTTTCATCGTTTCCGTTTCTTTGAGACTCATCCTTTCTTTTGCAATGCGCTCCATGCGGCTGAATGCAGTTTTAAGCTGATTCGTCATAAGCTCGCCGACAGAACGGATACGGCGGTTTCCGAGATGGTCGATATCGTCAACCTGCTCGTCGCCGATGTACACTTTGATAAGATATTTCATCGTCTGGATGATATCTTCCCTGATAAGGGTAAAGTCTTTTACGTCATCCTGATAGTCAAATTTCTTGTTGAGCTTGTAACGTCCGACGCGTCCGAGGTCATAGCGTCTCTCAGAGAAGAACATTGAAGTCAGATCTTTTTCCGCAGCTTCCACGGTAATCGGTTCGCCGGGCATAAGAATCTGGTAAACGGAAGCAAGAGCATCTTCCTTCGTCGGCTCCATATCGACAGAGCCTTCTTTTACAAACCGGACTTCCTCACGTTCAAAGCAGTTTATAATCATCTGGGAATCAAGAGAATCGTTTTTTTCATCATGATCGCCGGGATTTTTACGTGTATCGAATTTAATTACACAGATTTCGTTAACGCTGTTTGCAACAAGGTCATCAATATCGTGCGGATGCAGACGAACCCCTGCATTAAACAGACGTTTTTCCTCGCCGGATGCAGAGTCTTTAAGAATAACCGCACTTGCAAGCACCCTGTCAACAAGTCTTTCCCGTGATGCATTGTCGTTCTTTACAGGGATTTCCTCTGTTGTGTAAAAACAGCGGATAATCTGCTCACGTGTACTGTATCCGAGGGCACGGAGGAATATAGTTCCAAGAATTTTTTTCTTCCGGTCAATTTTTGCGTAAACAAGTTCTTTTTTCTGATCAATTTCAAACTCAAGCCATGATCCGCGGTACGGAATAATACGGCTGGAATAAATACCTTTGTCATGGCAGAAAATAACGCCTGGAGAACGGTGAATCTGAGAAACAACGACACGTTCTGCGCCGTTAATAACGAACGTTCCGCGGTCCGTCATGAGCGGAATATCGCCCATATATATATCTTTCTGAAGAATAGTCCCCGTCTGAAGGAAAACGAGCTTAATAACAGCCTTTAACGGGACTGCATACGTAAGCCCCTTCTGCTTGCACTCAAGTTCAGAAAATTTGATATTTTCAGTGTCAAGCTGATAAGAATCAAATTCGAGGGACATATCGCCGTTAGGACTGTCAATCGGAAACGTCGAAGTAAAAACTTCCTGTAGTCCCTGATTAACAAGAGCTTCATGACTCCTCAGATTTTCCGACTGAAGAAAACTTTCATACGATGATGTCTGGATTGAAATAAGATCAGGCATATCCATAACAGACTGGATATCCTTTCCAATATACTGACGGTTGATCGTTCGGGTTTTTGCGAACATCAGATCCCCCTCAATGAAAGATTCAGCACTGTATCTGCTACAAGCAGGAAACTCCGCTCAGCACAGAAACTGCTGACTAAAAAAACATTCTTTAATACACAAAAGCCCCTGTCACGAATGGCAGGGACCTGCAAAACGAGAAAATGCCGGTCAGCCGGTAATATCGGCTGGCCATCTCAAGTTTCTTTTGAGAACAACAAAAAAGCCGGACGAAACTTGTTCCCGTTATATAACCTTTCAAAGATTATTTCTTTGATGCTGTACCACCAGCGTCGGTGATCTGAGCAACGATCTTATCAGCATCAGCCTTGCTTACGCCTTCTTTAATAACCTTCGGGGCGCCTTCAACAAGAGTTTTTGCTTCGCCAAGTCCGAGACCGGTGATTTCACGAATAGCTTTGATAACCGGAATCTTTTTAGCAGGATCAATCTTCTCGAGAGTAATTGTAAACTCAGTCTGTTCCTCTCCGGCTGCTGCTGCACCACCAGCTGCACCGGCTGCTGCTACTGCTACAGGAGCTGCGGCTGTTACACCAAATTTCTCTTCCATAGCTTTTACGAGGTCAGCTGCCTGCTGAACTGTCATGTTAGCGATCGCATCAAGGATCTCATCATTAGTAAGTGCTGCCATATTGTCTTCTCCATAAATAAGAAAATATTCATTCCGCTTTGCGGAATGTTTCCGGCTGCGCGTCCATACGGAAACTGCCGGAAAAAAATGCGGACAGTCGACAGCTATGAAGCCTGACCGCATCGATAATGAAACTCTGCGGAATTACGCCTGAGGAGCTGCCGGTTCTGCTTCTGCGGCAGGAGCAGCTTCTGCTTTCGGTGCATCACCGACAGGAGCTTCACTTGATTTTTTATCTACATATGCCTGCAATGTTGCAGCGAGCTGGCGGGCAGGACCGTTGATGGCAGACATAAGCATTGCGATAAGCGTCTTTTTGCCAGGAAGCTTTGAAAAAGCTACCATCTTCGGCACATCGTAAATCTCTTTATTAATCAAACCGCCCTTTACATTCAAAGACGGCGCATCCTGGATAAAATCGAACAGGACTTTCGCTACTTCATTGGAATCTTCTTTTGCCATTGCGACAACTGTCGGTCCCTTGAGATATTCAGCAACATTGTCAATCTTCATATCTTCAAAAGCAATGCGTGCAAAATTGTTCTTTACAACTTTCAGACTTGCATTCTGCTCACGAAGCTTCTTGCGGAGATTAGTAATCTGCTCTACTGTCATACCCCGGTAATCGGCAAAAATAAAGTCGTTGTATTCAGCAAAAGTTTTTTTTGCTTCTTCAATAGCAGCCGTTTTCGCGGGCTGCATCTTTTTTGCTTTGACAGCCATGATTATTCTCCTTCCTTGAAGTCAACCCAGACACCCGGGCTCATCGTAGAGCTGACAGATACAGTCGTCATAAAGCCGGCTTTTGCGTCCACAGGCTTACGGCGTTCAATTTCCGTCAAAAGTGCATTGACGTTTTCCGCAACTTTTGCAGGATCCATAGAGATCTTACCTACAGCGATGTGAATAACTCCGCCTTTATCTGCACGGAATTCCGTACGTCCCTTCTTAAGTTCACCGATAGCTTTTACGATATCGTTCGTAACAGTTCCGGTCTTCGGGTTAGGCATAAGGCCTTTGCGTCCGAGTACCATACCAAGACGTCCGACATCTTTCATCATATCAGGGGTTGCAACAGCGATATCAAAATCAAGCCAGCCGCCTTTTACTTTCTCTATATACTCGTCAGCACCAGCAAATGCAGCACCTGCTTCGAGAGCTTCTTTTGCGCGGTCTTCTTTGCAGAATACGAGTACTTTCTTCTCTGCCGTGAACTGGTTCGGGAATACAAGTGTATCACGTACTGTATTATTTTTTCCGAGACGAAGTGCAACATGAACTTCTACAGTCTCGTCAAATTTGGCATATTTCATATCCTGAATCATTTTGCAGGCATCAGATATACTGTACTTCTGTGTAAGGTCGTATTTTTCAGCAGATGCGCGATATTTTTTTCCGTGTTTCATATTACTGCTCCACCTCTACGCCCATACTGCGTGCAGTACCGGCAATAATTTTTTTAGCTGCCTCAAGGTCATTAGCATTGACATCGGGCATTTTCGTCTTGGCAATTTCCTCAAGATCTTTCTGGGAAAGCTTTCCGACTTTATCGCGCAGCGGATTACCTGATCCCTTCTCCAGTTTAAGCGCTTTCTTGATAAGAATAGCAGCTGGCGGAGTTTTCAGAATGAATGTGTAGGATTTGTCCTGATAAACAGTGATGATTACAGGGATGATAAGTCCTTTCTCCATCTTTTTTGTTCTGTCATTGAATTCCTGGACAAATTTCGGAGCACTTACGCCATGAGGGCCGAGAGCCGGTCCAACCGGCGGAGCGGGTGTCGCAGCTCCTGCAGGGCACTGCAGTTTGATGACAGCCGTAACTTTTTTTCCAGCCATATAAAACTTCCTTTTATTTGGTGTGGCCGGCAGACTACAGTTATTGTTTTTCAAAAGAAGCACAGAACGCTGCAGCTAAACCGACACTAACGAGGTGTTTATGTCCAACGGACCGGCACCTCTTCCAAAACAGGTATAAATATCCTGCGTTTTCACACAGAACCTGATTCCATATTATTTTGTATTAAATCTTTTCAACCTGCATAAGGCTGACTTCCACAGGTGTAGCACGTCCGAAAATCTGAACATTAACGCGAAGTTTGTCTTTTTCAGCATTCACTTCTTCTACGTTGCCGCTGAACGTCGCGAAAGGTCCGTCCGTAATCTTTACCAAGTCACCTACATTAAATGACTGCTTAATACGTACAACCTTCTCACCCTTTATTGCGCCGGACTTCTGAAGCAGATTTTTTGCTTCGTCTGCAGTTATCGGACGGGGACGGTCACTGGGATTTGTACCGACGAATCCGGTTACACCCTGTATCCGGCGGATGACAGTACACGTTTTTTTCCAGTCAAGTTCAGGCAGATCCATTTCAATCATTATGTAACCGGGCAGGAACTTATTTTTACGGGAATGCTGCTTCCCATCTTTTACTTCAATAAGTTCTTCAACAGGAACACGTATATCAGTAACAACTGCAGAATCAATATCTTTTGATTCAATAAGGGTTCTAATTGTTCGTTCTATTTTTCCTTCATATCCGGTATACGTATGAAGAATGTACCAGCTTTTTGCCATGCATCCGCTTCCTATTTCATTATAACGCGGAACGCTTCTGTAAAGCCCCAGTCAAGAAGACCAAGTATAACAGCTATCAGAATAGTAGAAATAATGACAACTTTCACAGAAGAAACAACATCATCACGGGAAGGCCAAACGACTTTTTTAAGTTCAGCTCTGCTTTCACGGAAAAACTGTCCAACTTTTGACATAATACCCCCGGATTAAAATATACAGGCCAGGCAGGATTTGAACCCACGACAGGCGGTTTTGGAGACCGCAACTCTACCAGCTGAGCTACTGGCCTAAATATAGCAACTGCCCGAAACCGGACAGCAACAAACTATTTTACTTTCACTTCTTTGTGCACCGTATGCTTGCGTTCAAACGGGCAATATTTACTCAGTTCAAGTTTTCCCTGAGTGTTCTTGCGGTTTTTCGTAGTTGTATAATTCTTGCGTTTGCACTCTGTGCACTGAAGTGCGATAATCTCTACAGCACCTTTTTTCTTGCTACTCATAGTCTATATCTCCTAAAACAACAGATAGCATTTTCGAGCCCCCGTGCAGAATCGAACTGCAGACCTCAACCTTACCATGGTTGCGCTCTACCGACTGAGCTACAAGGGCAAGTCGACGCGTGAATGACGATAACGCGTTTTAGAAATATATACGAGAGCGCAAATTATGTCAAGAGTAAAAACATAATGCCCAACGGAATGGGCATTATGTTTTTACGTCTCCTATAAAATAAAAACAGTGTAAACTGTTTTTTACCTTCGACTTATAATCTCAGCATAATGCCCAACAGAATGAGCAGCATGGCAGGTGTTCTTACATCTTTAATACCAAAACTGAGGAAGCACCTGCACCTATAGCTACCCCCCCAGCTTCCTAAAAGATATGAAATGTGCTATTGTCTATTAAAATGGTAAACAACTTGTACAGAGAGGATTCTTTATGAATATAGATATGCTGATTGACGGGATTCTTGATTCTTACGACCGCTACGGCGGTATAAATCGTACGGAAGCTGAAAATTTTCCAAACAGACAAAACGTAGTTTCCGTACTTCAGGACATCCAATGCCTCATATTTCCCGGATTCAGGTTCGCAGAAGACATAAATCCTTCAAACATACGGTACATCACCGGAATGCGCGTAAACAATATCATCGCCATGCTTACGAAGGAAATACAGAAAGCACTCGTTTACACTGTTACGCAGCAAAAGGGCAATGCCGATAATATAGAAAATTCACATTGCTTCAAACTAGCCGAAGATGTGTCTTTTGCACTTGTTGAAGAAATACCCGAAATCCGCAGAAAAACACAGCTCGACACAAATGCCATGCTTCAGGGAGATCCGGCAGCCAGAAGCGCAGAAGAAGTCATACTATCCTATCCGGGACTTGAGGCAATACTCGTCCACAGAATCGCTTATTTTCTATTTGTAAACGGGGTGCCGATTATCCCCCGCATTATGAGTGAGCATGTTCACGGCAAGACAGGCATTGATATTCATCCGGGAGCAACGATAGGTGAATCATTCTTCATCGATCATGGTACCGGTGTCGTCATTGGAGAAACATGCGTCATAGGCAGCAACGTAAAACTATATCAGGGTGTTACGCTCGGTGCACTCAGCGTAAAGAAGGATTTGATGAATAAAAAGCGTCATCCCACAATTGAAGATAACGTAACAATTTACGCAGGTGCCACAATCCTCGGCGGAGAGACAGTCATCGGGCACGACAGCACGATTGGCGGCAACACATGGCTTACTCACTCTGTACCTGCAAACAGTGTCATAACGCAGGAAAAACGGAATAAATAGCAGTACCAGAAAGGGCAGCACATAAGATCCGGACAGCGGTGCAGTTTGAACTGCACCGCTGTTTTTCTGGATTGCTTACTTTATTACCCGAAGGGATTCATGGTCGATTGTCAAAGCAACGACGATAAGGAAAATAATTCCCTTTACAAGCTGCTGAGTCGCGGAAACAGGAAAAACCATCGGAAGGCTCTTTTCAAGCACACAATAGGTAAGCGTACCGATTATGATATTCGGAAACCGGGATTTCGCACCGCCGGAGATGGGCATACCTCCCAGAACAAGCGCAATAAGAATCTGCGTTTCAAGCTGACTGCCGGCAGTCCCCGTAATGGAACCGACCTTTATGACATTTAAAAACGACGCAAATCCTGTAATAGCACCGGATGCCGTATAAACAAGAAATTTTGTCAAATCAGGACGGCATCCTGAAAACCTCGCAGCAGTTTCACCGGCACCTATTGCGCGCAGATTACATCCAAGACGGGTAAAATGCCACACAAAGAAGCCTGCAAGCAGAGCGACAGATGTAAGCAGAACTTTGAGCCATGTTTCGTCAAGCATCATTACTTCGAAAGTTGCAGGAACGGGACCATTCGTCGTAATATATTTGCAGAGTCCCCTGAAAAAATACATAGAACAGATTGTAACGATGAACGATGCTATCTTAAACTTAACATGGAAAAAACCGTTAAATGCACCCATCACGGCACCGGCAGCTATTGCCGCTATAATTCCCAGAACAATGCTGTATGAGGATACCCAGCAGAACACGATGGAAGACAGCCCCAGAACAGCTCCCTGCGAGAAATCAAGTCCGCCTACCGTCATAATCATAAAAACACCCATAGATGCAATCATCAGAACATATACCTGACTAAGCATAAGGGATATATTTCCCGGCCTGATAATTTTACCCCCGGTCAGGATTGAAAATACGACTACTATTGCAACAAAACCAAAAAGCGGCATAAAATCACGAAAATGTCCGTTTCCGCTTCTTTTCCCCAGTATTGTTTCTACATTTATATTCATTCTGTTGCTCCCCCCATCAAACCATTTTTGCGATAAGATCTTTTTCATCAAGTTCCGGATTCCTTTTAAACTCTCCGTTTATCCTTCCGTCTTTCATAATCAAAATCCGATCGCTCATGCCAAGCAGCTCAGGAAGCTCTTCCGATATCATAATGATGGATTTTCCCTGCTGCTTCAGATCGGTCATAAGCGCATAAATATCAGCTTTTACCTTTACATCGATTCCCCTGGTCGGACTGTCGAGCACAAGAATATTGGAACCTTTTCCAATCCAGCGGGCAAGAACAACTTTCTGTTTGTTACCGCCGGAAAGATTCGACACATATTGCTGTATGCTTGTCATTTTGACGCTCATCAGTTTTGCATACTTGCTTGCAAAGCCGTCAAGCTTCTTATTTTTCAGAATACCCTTTTTTGACAAATCATCAATGGAAGGAAGACATACGTTATCCCTGATGGAATCAGCAATGACAACGGATTCATTATCACGGTCTTTTGAGGCATACGCGATACTCTTTTTGATAGCCCCCTGAATCGTATTGACTTTATAACCGTCCGCAAGCGTTACACTGCCCTTCCGGCTATAAGAAGCACCAAAGACAGCTTTACCCACTTCGTGCATACCGCACTCGGAAAGCCCTCCGATGCCCAGTATTTCACCTTTATGGAGCAAAAAGTTGATATTATCTATAGATCCGGGAACGGATACTCCTTTTACCAGCATAACTACTTCGTCTGAAACAGGCGTATTATAATCAGTGCGGTAATAGCGGTTGTCAAGTACACGCCCAACCATCATCCTCTTCAATTCGTCTGACGATGCTTCTTTAGTATTCACCGTTCCAATAAGTTCGCCGTCACGCAGAATGGAAATCCTGTCCGTATGATCAAGAACTTCCTCAAGATCATGAGAAATAAAGATAACTGTATTTCCGCTCTTTCTGATCCGATCCATTACATTGAACAACTCTTCACGTCCGGTCTGGCTCAATGCCGTTGTCGTTTCGTCAACTACGACGATTTTCGGGTTAAAATACGTAGCCTTTACAATTTCTATCAGTTTTCTGTCTTCAAAACTGTAATTATCTATCATCTGACTTGCAGCGATACGGTTAAATCCGTATGAATCAAGCAGACGCTGCGCTTCCCTGTTCATTGCACCGGTATTTTTGACAATACCGTGCATAAACCTGTCTTCCTCACCCAGAAAAATATTTTCGGCAATTGTAAGGCCGGGAAGTGTTCCCATTTCCTGCACTATCATGGAAACCCCGTTCCGATTTGCTTCTACCTGGGATTTTACTTTCAGTTCCTTTCCGTTGAGCAAAAAATGTCCGCTGGTAATGGGATAAATGCCGCAAAGCATTGAACAAAAAGTCGATTTTCCGGATCCGTTTTCACCAATAAGGCCGTGTATTTCTCCTTCATAAAATTCAAGAGAAACATCTTTCACAGCTGCCATAAGCCCGAACTGTTTACACAGTTTTTCTGATTTCAATATGACTTTATTCATGTTTCTGCCCCGTTATTTTACTACACTGCCTTTCAGGCCCCTGTTCGTAAGGGTAACGATAATAAGAAGCACAGCTCCTGTTACAAAATCATTGATTGTCGTCGGTACATTCAGCGCGACCAAGCCGTTGAATATCATGGTGATAATAAATTCTCCAATAACAATCGCAGTCACAGGACATCCGTATTTCTTAAAAGCTATACCGAAGAACGTTCCCATAAGAGGTTTGAAGTTCCTGTCCATAGATTCCATACCGGTAACAGCAAGCATGCCTCTTCCATAACTGACTGTCAGCAGGGCCATAATACCTACAAAAAAATGAAGCAGAACGAATGCAATAAATTTATATTTTTCTATATTAATACCCATATTTTTTGCAACCAGTTCATTACTGCCGATTGCATTACAATACGTTCCGATTTTTGTGAATCTGAGAATGAAAAACATCAACAGAAATGTCGAGACTGCTACAATGTAATTCCACGGTGCATGATTAAATGCAAGGATGTTGCTGTCGGTAAGTTTTCCGGGAAAGCCGGACGTATCGAGAGTAACAACATAATTTGCAACACTTTCAAGAACTAGCATAAGACCGACAGTAACAATCATAGACGGAATCCGCAGCTTTGAATAAAGCGCTCCGTTAAAACAGCCGATCAGAGTTCCGCAGAAAAGGCAGCCGAATATCAAGCCGAAATAACCGAACTGCCGCGAAAGCAGTACCCCGACAATCGATGAAAGAACAATGTTGGCTCCTATACTGAAATCAAAAAGCCCCATTACGACGATAAAATAAAGACCGCATCCGCCTACTGCATACTGGATACTTGTTTGAAGATAATCTGTCATCAGTTTTGGAGATCCAAAATTATCCGGTGAGGAGATTTTAAAAATACCCCAGAAAAACACAGCCATAACAACAAGAACAGTTATTCCAAAATATCTGCCTGTTTTAAATTTTCTTAATAACTTGCTCATTTTTTTTCCCATGTTTGTACAAAAAAGACCGGCAGGGCTATGCCATTTGCCGGCCTTTTTAAATTACGGGACTGTACGGCCCCGTATTACACAACTATTTGCGGCGGTTTTGTACATCCTGAATGGACAATGACGCCGCTTTCTTTGCAAGTTCAGGCTCGCTCAACTGAGCCATAGCCCGAAGCTCATCCGCGTTATACGGAAGATCGGCTACAAAATATTTTGCATATGCCGCATAGTCGGCAGATGAAGCAACATACAAATACGGGAATGTAATTTCATAGAAAGAATTAGTTGAAGTTTTGTAATTTCCCTTTATTGCATTGTAAACAAGCATGAATGCAAATAAAGGATCGCAATAATGACCGCCGGATTCAGCTGCCATACCACCTGTTGCAAGCTGTTTGTCAAGGTCAGCAAGGAAATCAGTCGATACGACTTTTATCTTACCTTTAAGCCCCTTTGCTTCAATAGCAGCAAGCGCTCCGACAAGAGTGTCTCCGCCGCCGCCGGCTACAATAAGTGCATCCGCATCCGCATGTGAATTGATTATAGCTTCTGCTGTTGCACGGCCTGTGTCTGATGTTGTTCCACCGTACTGAGGATCAAATAATACAGCTTTGTCGGACGGATGGTTTTTATTCCAGTCTTCTATACCGGCTTTATATCCGGCCCAGCGGAGCAGAAATGTTGCATCGCCGGCTTCCCAGCCTTCAAGAGCAATTTTGCGGCATCCTTTATTGCAAAGAATTGATACAAGGTTCTTACCATTGTCGATTTCGTTTTCATGAACAGCGCCGACATAATACGGTGACTGGCATGCAAATTTATATTCTATGGGATTTGCCTTCTGGTCAATAATGCGAAAAAACTGTGCGCAATACACCTTGTTTTTTGTACAAGTCTTAATGACTGACGCCATTTCCGCAGATGCAGAATTGCAGATAATAATGCCATCACATCCTGCCGCAGCAAGAGTTTCGGCAGAACCTGTAACCTGCTCAGAGATATGTCCCTGATCGACATACATTACATTGACATCAAGAGCTTTTGCAGCTGCGTCAATGATCCTTTTACACTGACTCCCCAGAGTATCTGTCGAACTCCAGATTGATACACCGATAAGTGGTTTTTTTCCGCTTTTGCCTTTGTCCCCGGCAAACAAAAGAGATCCCGCAAGGAGCAGTGTCGTCAAAACGCTTACAACCTTTTTCATATTTATCCTCCTAATATGTACTTGTGGTAACGTAAACGCATTTGCGTTTACGTTACCGCGCTTTTTAAGTATATATCCCTTTGGATAGTTGTCAAGATAAAAATGAAAGGAAAAAAATAGAGGCTCCGAATAGTAACACTATCCAGAGCCTCTACCGTCCGGCAGAGCCGGACATCGGAGAGAGTTTATCAGCTTATTTACAAGCTATGTATAACATACTCTATCAACAGATTATTGTCAAGAAAATTTAGTTTTTTTATATATTAAATAATTATTATAACACAAAATTATTTTTTTTCATGATTTCATCCCGGAACGCTGTTTTTTTTTCATATAAATGAGTATAATAATAAAATCTATGAAAAACGGTCTCGGAAAATACCGGATAAAAGTACTAGATATCCTGATTCTTGTTGCAGCACTGGCAGCTACAGTCGCCGCTTTCAGAATTGCATACAAATCAGGCGGAAAAGGACATACTCAGCTTCTGGTGCAGACTCCCGACGGGATATACGCGTATGATATGGCAAAAGACAGAATTATCGAAGCAAAAGGCATACTCGGCATATCACGCATTGAAATCACAGCGGGAAGAGCCCGCTTCCTTGAATCGCCGTGCAGGAACAAAACCTGCGTGCAATGCACCCCCATCAGCAGACAGGATGAATGGATTGCATGTCTTCCGAACAAAGTATTTATCCGCATTGAAACAGACAGCAGCAGCGAAGTGGATGTAATTGCCCAATGAGAGCGGTCTTCATTCCTCGCTTTTCACAATGCGCAAAACAGCGGAACCGAATTTTTCAGCTTTTACCGTACCGATGCCGTAAACGGTAAGAAGCGCATTGTCTGTTTTCGGTTTTTTTGCAGCAATATCGACAATTGTTCTGTCCCCGAAAATCACATATGGCGGCACATTTTCTTCGTCCGCAGTTTTGCGCCGCCATTCTTTGAGCGCAGAAGCTATACGGACGGCTTCATCATCGTTTTTATCGACCGTTTTCGCGGGAACAGGCTCTTTTTCCTTTTTGTGCAGTACGAAGGCAGGCGTACGGGCCGCAGCAATCTTTGTGCCGTCGGATGCTCCTCCTTCAAGTTGTATCGGAAGCTCAACCTTTCCCCGGGAAACAAGCAGACTGCGGCCTTCTGATGAAACAGTAAGAATGTTGTACTCGCCTGTTTTGTAAAGACAGCCTGCTTCTATAAGCTGTTCTGTAAGTTCAAACCAGTCATTTTTAGACAACTCCCTGCCAATCCCCCACGTAGAAAGCATGTTGTGACCGTTATCGACAATACGTTTGTTCCGGGAACCGAGAAGAACGTCAACAACATAGGCAGTTCCGAACCGTTCCTTTGTACGGATAATACAGGAAAGCAGTTTCTGTACCGGAATTGTCACATCTACCAAGGGCAGCGGCCCTGCAGCGCATATATCGCAGCAGGCAGCAGGTTCACTGTCATCGGCAAGATCCTCGCCGAAATATTTCAACAGCATCCTGCGGCGGCACGTTCTGCTTGCAGCATACGAAATCATTCCCTGAAGAAGAAGTTCCGATTTACTGCTGTCGGCACTCTCATCAAAAAAATAACGTATCTTATGAATGTCGCCGGGACTGTATAAAAGCAGCGCATGAGACGGGAGCCCGTCGCGTCCGGCCCTCCCTATTTCCTGATAATACTGTTCAAGCGATTTAGGCATATCATAGTGAATTACAAATCGGACATTCGGCTTGTCGATTCCCATGCCGAACGCGACAGTCGCAACCATGATAGAAACCCTGTCACGGATGAACTTTTCCTGATGCTCTGAACGTTCCGCATCAGACAGCCCTGCATGGTAATTGAGAACGGAATACCCCATATCACTAAGTGCATGCGTAAGTGTATCGACTTCTTTACGGGAAAAACAGTAGATGATGCCGCTTTCATCCTTATGCCTGTCAATACAGCCGACAACCTGTCTGAAAGCATCATGTTTCTGCTGCACATCAAGATAAATATTTCCGCGGTTAAAGCTCGCAATGAGTATTTCCGGCGACTTCATGCGGAGGTTCCTTACAATGTCGTCCCGGACCTGTTTCGTCGCAGTTGCTGTCAGTGCCAGGCATACGGCACCGGGAAACTGTTCGCGGAAAGAAGCAATTTCAAGATAATCGGGACGAAAATCGTGCCCCCACTCGCTTATACAATGGGCTTCATCAATCGTAATACAACTGATTTTGAGGCCGGCGCTGTGAAGCAAATCCTGCATACGCTGAGTTGCAAGCCCCTCGGGCGAAACATATACAATCCTGATTTCACCTGCGCGGATACCGTCCGCAGCATGACAGTATTCGCTCCATTCAAGGGTACTGTTGAGAAACACGGCATTTACACCGTCGGCAACAAGAGAAGAAACCTGATCCTGCATAAGAGCAATAAGCGGTGAAACGACAACCGTAATCCCGTCAAAAATAAGCGCCGGTATCTGATAACACAACGATTTCCCGCCGCCCGTCGGCATTACAGCGAGCGTATCTTTTCCTTCCAGTACATGAGTGATTATTTCTTTCTGAAGCGGACGGAATGTTTCATATCCGAATACTGATTTCAGTACAGTTTCAGGTTCAGCTCCGACACAGGCAGCAGGATTGGTGCAAACTTTCATGCCAGGATTATACCAGTAATAAAGATTGCAGTCCAACACTTGAAAACCTCCCGTTCTTTCGGTATAGTAAGAAAATCATGCCGGCATGGTGGAATGGTAGACACGAGGGACTCAAAATCCCTTGGTCGCAAGACTGTATGAGTTCAAGTCTCATTGCCGGTAACAAGAAGACGTTAACCAGCTGGTGACGTCTTTTTTTTATTTAAAATAACTGCAGGCCAGCTCCTGGAGACTTGAACTCCGGAGTGAGCGCGCCGACAGGCGAAAAGGGGCCATGGATGGCCCCGGCAGCGAACGA
>WSSedB1CaDRAFT_10000244_pt1 | contig 25209 bp, 18 predicted proteins | sample WetSurSB1Cattail_FD_9460 | JGI IMG/M metagenome (IMG submission 9460)
AACCTCAAATAGGATTTCCTTACATAACTACTTAATGTATTTTATTGGGACACCCTAGGATCGGATTTTTAAGTCTAACCAGTCACCCTTTTTTAGGACGATACAAATGAAGGCACCGTTTTATTTTTTGCCTTCATACGTTCATTCGGAAACGCCCATGGGTAAAGGGATATGAAGGATGAAGGGTAGAATTCATTTTGTTGGTATTCCCTTAATTTGAAAATAAAAAGTTTTCGCGGTCTATTCCCAATGCTTCAGCTGTTAACCTCAAAAAAATAACTTTCAAATTAGAAAAATGAGGTGCTACATCTTTATGGGAAATCTTTCCTTGTTCATTGACTAAATTACTGTTATCTCAAAAATTCTTATGAAGGTTGTATATGATTTGCTTTGTCACTTATTGCATGCTAATAATCAATATTATGCGCAGCTTTTGTTTATCATTTTGCTTACTATTTAATGGGGGGTATTATTATATCTAGTCAGCGAGGTTATAAATTTCAGAAAATGACAAAAAATATTTTTTTGATTTGTTCCAATACATTGGTAGTTACAACGGCAGGCTATACCGCATCTTTCACGAACGGATTATAGATCACGTTCACAAGAGTCTTTGTTGGGGAATAGTTATAAAAAATAGATAGCTTTATTTCCTATATTTTTTAGATTGATTACGGACGCCATTAAAGAAATATACAGATTGCTATAGATATTGCATGAAGATTTTCTTATTTAATATTGTATTATGTATATTTGTAAGCAGTAGTGATAAAATTATTGACCGAAAATGAATAAAAAATGTTTACAAACTTATATAGCAAGGAAAATATTAGCGAGATTTTTGATTTGTCTAATAAAAGAGCACAATTAAAAAAAGAATGGTTTAATTTAGAAAAAGATTCTTTCATTTTTGAAGAAAATCACAAGGAAATAGTGGCTTTGAGAGATGAAATTAAGAAAATGAATCGTGATATAAAAGAGCAAAATAAAGAGTTGATAAAATTAAATAATGCTTCAAAGAAAGAAGAAGATTTTGAGAAAATTCGAAAATTGAAAGAAAAAATAAGAGGTGTCGATGATGATAAAGAAAATAAAATAATGCAGATAGAAAGCAAAATTAAAGAACGTTCTGATTTTCTGGATCGTCTCAAAAGTAATATAGCTGATGAAATTCTTAAGCATAATTTTAGCATTAATTTTATTAAAAAACCTTTCGATGAAGAAAAAGATATGTTTGTTGTTGAAAACATAAATTCATATTTTGCATGCAAAATATTAACTAAAGAATTACGTAAGGCATATAAGGCTTATCCTTCAGATCGAACTTCCATATTAAATAAATTGAATATATTTCTACAAGAATCAACGGATAAATTACTTGTAAGAGCAGATATCAAGAGCTTTTTTGAATCAATATCTCAAGAAAAATTAATGAAAAAGTTAGAAGATGATGGTATAATGAGTCACAAATCTTTGAAATTATTTAAAGGTGCATTTTATAATTTAAAGAATTTACATAAATTGGGAGATGGTGTACCAAGAGGAGTAAGTTTTTCTTCGTGCTTATCAGAAATATATATGAAAAGTTTTGACGAAGAGTTTAGTCGGTTACCTGGAATTTTTTTTTATAAAAGATATGTTGATGATATTATTATTTTAGCTGTTCCTAGCGATAATATTCCAAATGCATCATCTTTATATAGTCATTTGGCTAAGACGATGCATGAAAAATTAGGTTTATGCATCCATGATTCGAATGAAAATGGTAAATCTCTTATCAAGGACATTTCATATAAAACTAAACAGAATTTTTCATTTACATATCTTGGCTATAAGATAGAGATATGCACAAAACCAATGAAAGTAGCATTTTTACTTTCCGACAAGAAGGTAGATAAGTATAAAGATTCTATTAATGCAGCATTTGACTTTTATGTAAGGTGGAATCATACAAGAAATAAAAAAGGAGGAAAAGAACCTTTGATAGTGTTGTATAAGATGTTACAATTTATGACTTGTAATTACCATTTATCAGGAAATAAATATGATATTTTTAGCGGAATCTATTTTAAGCATCGCTTGTTGTCAGATGAGCAACAATTGGTGTTTTTAGATGAATATTTGCTAAAAAAAATGAATGAATCTATTACGGAAGAAAAGATCTCAAATAATCTTTTTAAATATTTAGATGAAGATAAACGAAGACCTGAAAAGTATTGTGCATATATTCGTGATAAGATTAAAAAAAACTTTTCTTTTCAAAAAGGATTTAAAGAAAGAAGAATGTGTAATATTTCTTCTGCAGAATTTAGAGTTATAAAACATCGTATTAAAGTAAAAAATGATGAAGTATAAAAAAATAAATAAATTAAAATACAAAGTATTATTGTCTGAAGTTTTGCCGTATGAATTACCTTTATTTTTTTCAAATAAGTCTTTTTATTTATTATCAGATCGGTACCGTTTAAAAATTGATGGAAATGATAAGATTAAAATGAATGAGGCTAAAGGAGATAAAGAAAAATCAGTTCAAGCATTCACACAATTGATAAATGGAACTCCGGGAATTCCTAAGAAAAGTTTTATATACTACGTAAATAAGGATGGAAGTCGTAAGGGACGTGAGTTAACTTTAATTCATCCATTCATGCAGCTAAAAATGGTTGATTTTTATTGTAAGTATTCTGATATAATCTTGGAATTTTGCCAAAAAAGTCCATATTCTATTCGTTATCCATACAAACGTGCTGGTTATATAAAGTGTTTAGAACGTCGTGTTCCAAAAGTGCTGTTTAATAAAACTGATTATAAAAGCAACGAAGATCTTAAGCATTTTTTTGCATATAAGCGTTATCAAAATATTAATGGTTTTTTTGAAGATTATCATTTTCAGCGTAATGAAAAGAAATTTAAGTATTTGTTGAAAACGGATTTAAAGCATTGTTTTGACAATATTTGTCCAAAGAAGTTGTATGAAGCTATATACCAAAAATCAATAAAAATACTAGAGGATAACAGTTTTGCAGGAACTTTTTACAAAATGATGAGAGAGATGGATATTTCTTCAGACAAAACAATTAAGGGAATACTTATTGGCCCTGAATTCTCTCGCCTTTATGCTGAAATGATATTGCAAGAGATTGATTGTCAAATTTATGCCGAAATGGATGAAAAGTATAAACTTCATATTGATTATGAGTTTTATCGGTATGTTGATGATGGATTTCTTTTTTATAACGATGAAAGAGTTCGGAAAAAGTTTGAAAAAATTCAGCAAGCTAAATTGCGTAAATGGGATTTAGTAATAAATCCTAAAAAGAGAAAAAAAGAAAAAAGGCCATTTATGGATAATATTGCTATAGCTAAACGTCGTCTGCATTTGGTGGTAAACGATATTTTTGAAAACCGGTTGAATACATTGAAAGGGCTATTTAATTTTGAAAAATGGGACTCACAATATGATACTCCTTATGAGATTGATACACCATATACTATAATGGATATTAAAACAATTCTTAAATCGAACAATGTTTCTTTAATGGAAGTTTCTTCTAATTTTCTTTCATATTTTCAGCGTAAGTTAAGTAAAAATTTTGATGAATTGGACGATATATTAACCAAATATAAGGATGCTCTAGGTGAGGGTGATTTAGATGAAAAAGGTTTGGATATTTTAAAAAGGTATGAAAATGATACCTTAAAATTTTCTACGGGAATTATTGAACTTCTTTTCTATATTTTTAATAACGATATCAGAATAAGTACGAGCATTAAAGTTGTAACTATTCTTGATATAATTGTTAATTTTGTCAAAGGAAAGTTGTTTGCTAATGATGCTACTTCATACATATTCTCTAAATTAGCCCAAATGATATTGTATGAAAAAATTGTGGATGAGCTTATCTTTATTCTTAAAAATAATGAAATTAATAGGCTAAATGGGTTGGAAATAACAAATTTATTATTAATTTTGAAAGATATTCCCAAATCACATAGAGTGCCTCAGCATATAGTAAGTACTTTTTTGGGTGAAAAGTTTAAGAATGTCGATTCTGATGTAAATTTTTTAATGGCATTTTCAATTATTAATATAATCGAAAACGACAATCGCTTCATAGAAATAAAAGATATGGTTAGTTCTTGGCTATTGTTAAGATTAGACAGTAAGTCTTTGGATTTAGATGATACTGAATGTGTGTACATTATAAGTAGTGTTTTAGTATCGCCATTTTTATCGGAAACATGTAAAAAATATATTGAGCGCAAATTAGGTGACACATATGGTGGTGTAATGACCAATATAATACAAGCATATCAAATGAGTAAAAGCCCCTTTACCAAATGGGAGAGTTTCAATTTAAGTAAAGCTTGTTCTAAGAAGATATCATCAGAAGTTTACTAAATAAAATATTTTATCCGGTTTGTCCAGGACATTTACACACTATACCGGTAAGACATGACCTGAAAAGGCAAGTGTCGAACTAGGAATCAGCAGGGCACTGATTCCTTTTTATTAAAATTCAGAAAATGGATGCAAAAATAGATAAAGGTTTAGAAGATATTGCTACTTGTCAAGAGTATATCAAGGCAAACAATTTGGATGTTTTGTTAATATCAATTCAGTCTTTTTTGAGAAGTAGAGATGAATACAAAGGATTTGATTATAAAAATATTTATCAATCTTTGTCCTATGTTATTGATAATTACCACAGGGGTAATATTTGTGCATGTCTTGATGAATTATATAAATTATTAATTAAGAGAATAGGTACAAGTGGTGATGACTTTATATGGAATCTGAAAACTGATAAATTGAAAAGCGGTAGCATAACATATAGAATGAGATCCCAAGAGGGATACCATCAGCTTAATCCAACAGAAATGTTTCATATCCCATATGATATGATGAAACAAGTTCCTAATAGTCGTTATAGTATTAATGGATTTCCATGTTTATATTTAGGTGCATCATTATATTCTTGTTGGGAAGAATTACGAAGACCGGATTTATTCAAAGTTAATTATGTTGGATTTAAAAATATGGAAAGTCTAAAATTGCTATCAATAACTTGTCCAAGAGATCTAAATGATGAAAATGGTATTCTTCAATTTTTTATTTTTTCATTGTGTTCACATAAGGTAAATGAGGATGAAAATAAATATAAATTTGAGTATGTTTTTCCAGAACTCATTTTACAGCTTTTAATAAAAATGAACCAAAAACAAATCAAGAACCATTATGATGGAATAAAATATATATCATCAAGATATTATGATGATCAAGAAATATTTAAAGTCAGAAGTGTCTTTTATAACTATGTAATCCCAACATGCAGCTTTAAAACAAAAGGTTATTGCCGTGTGCTGATCAAAATGTTTGAAGTCTCAAATGTATTGGCGCATTATATACACGAAGTAAAACTAATTGCTTTGAAAAAAAATAAAGTAAGACCTAATAATTATTCGATATCATTTTTTAAGCAATTAGAGGACGAAATAGAGAATGGAACTTTCAAAAGGATGTCTTCTAAGATTTCGCACATTGATAAAGAAATGCCTTAATTCTTATAATATTTATTCATTCTTTTGGAGTTAAGCACTCTATTCGTCTCTTTGCCTTACTTAATGGAGGCAAAAGGCTCTATTGTAACGATAACAAAAGAGCGTTTAAGGTATTCTCCTATTGTGGAATCTCGACAGTTTCATTTTAGAAGGATAATAGACAAGAACGCTCACGTCTGTGCAATATAACTGCAGGCTATATAAAATTGCAGCAGTATATCCTATTGACGTGGACTATTGTTTATTATTTCTGCTGGGCCGTCCAGAGCCTCACGATGATAATAGCAGTTGTTTCCACGCTTCTTTTTATTACTGCTTTCCTCTGGGGACAGGTTGGCACAAACGTTATGTTATGAAAAGATTTGCCTTGTATTTATTTTTTGTGATTATCATGCTCATTGTTTATCTTTTTAGATAGTCCCGACATTGTTACCATTTTCCTGACGTCAGGAAAATGGGTACTTGTGAGGATCGTTGTCCTGTATTTCAACAAGATTATTTTGTTTTTTTCTCTCTTTGTTAAATTTATAGGGATATTCACCCTAATTTTTATATTATCTTTCTTTTCAAGAATCATTTTCGCTACATTAATGGTGTAAAATACAATACGTGGTTATAAAAATTACTTATTTCTTTGCGAGAAAAAACAAATTTTCTACCATCTTTGTATCCTTATCTTCTATTTTTGTAGAAAATTTTATATCTTATGAAACATACAAAAAAAGTTCTATTCACATCAAGATCTTGGCTAGTTTTAATGTTATTGGGAGAGATATTTTCTTCTTGCACCCATGATTCTCTTTCTGTTACTGATAATTCTTCAACCACAAACAAGAGCAATTGGCCGACAGTTGTCCGCCCGACTATAACAAGTACAAAGGCTTTCAATATTAAAGATTACGGGGCTTTGTCATCATCAAAAGATAATACGAAACAAATACAGGCTGCTCTGGATGGTTGTGCCAATAATGGAGGCGGCAAAGTGGTGGTTCCAGCCGATACGTTTCTTTGTGGACCTATTGTGATGGGTTCAAATACAAATCTATATCTTTCAAAAGGGGCTGTATTGGAAATATTGCCTTACGGACAGGGAAATGGGATTGATGCCAACTCCTATCCGAATACGGGTACGCAAAACGTATATGATAACTTTATTTCGTGTAAATCCAATGCTTCAAATTTGATGATTAGCGGCACAGGTACGATTTACGGAAACGGAGCGGCTTGGTGGAAGGCATTTGATTCGTTAACTGCTGCCGGAGTGAGCATGAAAAGGGGATGTTTGATACGTTTCATGAACTGTAAATATATTGAAATAGACAGTATCACGTTGAAAGATGCTCCCGGGTCACACATCACGATCGGCATGCACGGCAATGCATCGAACGCTACAATTAAAAATATTACTATTAATACGAAGGTTCCTTCTCATAATACTGACGGCATAGACACATGGGGACCGAATATCAATATTGAGGATTGCTATATTTCCGATGGAGACGATAATGTAGCTATTGACCAGGGGTCACAATATATATCGATTAAGCGTTGTACATTCGGCTATGGGCACGGCACTTCAGTGGGAAGTTACACCACGGGAATTTGCCATGTGTTGGTCGACAGTTGCTCATATACAGGAACGGATAATGGCATTCGCCTGAAATCTGATGTTGACAGAGGAAGCGGCGAACATGATTTTACGTTTTCAAATCTTACGATGAAGGATGTAAAGAACCCTGTTTATATTGATAGCTATTATACGGGAAAACCGTCTACTCCTCAACAGGCTGAAGCGAATAAAACGGCTGTTACTTCAACTACTCCTGAGTTCAGAGATGTGTTGATCAAAAATGTGACTTCTACCGGAACAACGAAGAATAACTCTTTATATATTTACGGTCGTCCGGAACAACATGTAAAGCATCTTGTTTTTGATAATGTGAATATTCTGGCTTCAAAGGGTATGATTATTGACTTTGCAGATAGTGTGATCTTTAAAAATAATTGCAATATTAAGGCTACATCCGGCAATGATACGATTCAAATTTATAAATCTACTCTGTTTTATTATTAGAACACGAAGGCACATACTTAAACAAAATATTATCGAAGTTTTGTGTATCAAAAGTTCGTTAAATAAATAATTAAGTGCTTGAATTGGTTTCTGTTTCTGATTAGCCAAGGAGTTGATGAGTGAGAATGACATCCCTTTCTTAAAGAACTCATTAATGCGGCTTATGTCGCATTAATAGCTATATTCTATTCCCGTATTACCTCTGCCGGTAAAACTGGTAGGTCTGTATGTTTCTTTTGTAATGAAACATAGGCTTTGACAAAATATTTAGGTCCGTTTTCCACTGCTTGGTGCAATGCATTTCTTCCCAATAGTTGATCAAGATGATATGCCATAAACAATCCGGTGATACAAAGATATTTGTTCCAATAATCACCATAAAGTCCTGAATTCATTGTATTGAAACGCTTTTCTTCAGGCAACTTCGCATCAAATATTATTTTAGTGCTGTCAGCTAATGAAGCAAAAGCTGTGGCCTCATGTTTCTTCAATTTATCATCTAAATTGTATTTCTCTTTCAGCATATCTCCATCGGCTACATAATGAGCAATTCCTTCATTAAGAAGAAATAAGTAAAATTGATCATTGATTGACGGTTCCCCTTTTTTAGTTGCCCAATATTGCTGACGATAATCTGAAAACATCGCATGAAATAATTCATGTGAAGCCACTTGCTTGAAGGTTTCCATACGCTTGGCATACGACTTTCCATAGATTTCATAAATCAAGGTTTGATTAAAGATCATTGCAGGAGTTCCTTTTTCCGTTATCAAATAGTTTTTGTCCTGCGTATCATAATTGAAGGTCATCGCATCGCCCCATTTCCAACCTGTAGCTGATAAAAAGATTTGAAAATCATAAGCAGGTTTATATTTTGAAGGGAAATACTTCATCACATTTTGATATATATCGTCAGCCAAATTCATAGACTTGAAATGATCGAGCAGCACTTTTATTGAATCTTTGTGTTGATACGCATCATTAAGCATATATAAATTATTATCTATCTTTTTATCCTTTGAAAATCGGATAAGTGCTTCATTGAATTTAGGGGTATTGGGTTCTTCTTTCAATAGCAATTGTTCCATGAATCGACTTGTCGGTGAAGTGGCCAATCCATCAATTTGAGTGCTGCTGCATCCATTGTTGAACCAAGATAGTAGTGCTTCAACGGCTTGTGCGTTTATGGTTAATTTGCGTTGCCCGAATGAAGGGATAGAAATAAACATCAAAAGAACGAATGTTTCCCACTTCAATTGTTTTCTCATCATTTTATAAAGTCTTTGTCTTATTCGGCGCAAAGATATAGAATCTAAATGAAAGTTTGTTATGTGCTCTGATGGTAAGTGTAATATCTAGTGCTATTGTTTTAGTTTTTCTTTAGAATAGAAGGTTTCGAGTCGCTTTATTTCCGGTTTGAAAAGATCTTGTTTCCTTTGGGATGTCTTCTCGAAGAAAGATAGTTCTATACGTGGAGTGCCTTTCTGAGCGACTTTTTTCCAAGAACCGATAATCTCACCGTTCAGCATAATTGTGGGAGAAAACAAGCCGTTTTTTGTCATTACTTTGCCGTAATGAATGTCTTCGATCATCTCGGAACGATCTTTATAGCTGATTACAAATTCATCAAATGGAGGAAGCAGCAATGCTGAATTCCCATCAGCAGGTGGGACTTTAATGTCGTTTCTTATCCAAAAATCACGTCCATTGATCGTTTCACAAACAAAGTCTGCTTTAATCATTTCGAGAGCTTGTCTGCATTCTGTGACGGACAATCCCGACCACCAAGCGAAGTCATGAAGGGTGGCAGGACTGTGACTTGTAAAATATCTTCGAGCCAAACGTTCCAAAGCCTCTTCCCTACAAATTGTTTGTTTGCGTGGAGCCCACTCTTCGAGTAGAGTGAAAGTTTGCTTGCTTCCTTTCAGTCGTCCATTAACCAAGATTCCTTCCATCTCGGCATAGGATATGACTGATTTCAAGTGGTTGTCGTCTAATGTTACATCTTGAGCTTGTAAGGCACTTCCAATTTCCAGTTTAGTGAGATGTTTTCCATCCATCAATATCTTTTCCAGAACCGGAATGGCACTATATATAAGTGATTCATCTGTCTTGCGTATTTTCGCATACCAATGGTAAATAGGTTTTAAGCGAGGATTAGACAGATCAAACATCCAATGAATATCATCAGTCGACACAAAGTGCCAAGTGGGGCGTAAGATATGAGTGCGGATAATCTGTCCCGTATTTAAGGCCTTTTCAACATCTTTTGTTGTCTGATTTCCCAAACGTGTGCCAATTGCCCATTTCGCCATATCAAGAGCCTGAGATTGCATGGCACCCATCCATGAAACAACTTCGTTGGGAGCTTTCAGTTGATGACTTGTGAGTAATTGATTATATAGACGAAGATTGAGTAGCTCAGCTGAATTCATTGGTGTGTCAATTAATGGTTTATGCAAACAGATAATGTGATGCAAATATAACATTTTATGAGATGCTATGCAAAGAGGTGTAATTAAAACAAAATTTATACTAAGCTAGTTTTAATAAGTTCATTATATTCCCTCCTAATATGTTTTGTTGTATGTTTTTATCAGGACAAGCTCTTTCTATCATTTTGCGATTAATCCACATATCTCCGTATGGATAATCCACTCCCCAAAAAGTTTTATCAGGTAATTCTTCTATAATTATTTTTAAAACCAAAGAAGAAAAACTCGCAGATGTATCTATGTATATATTAGAATTTCGCTTAACTATATCAATGGTTTCCATCCAATTACTGCCTCCTGCATGTCCTATAATTACTGGAACTGAAGGATATTTCTGTGCCAATATTTCTATTTGTTGAAGATCGTTTAATTTGATTGGATTAAAACAATGTATCCAAATAGGTAGATTCGTCGTTTGGCTAGATGCATTAAATACATTTTCTAATATTGATGCTTGTCCGCTAGGTATGGAAAATTCGCCAAGACCTAAGATGTGATATTCATTTATTTGTTTCTGTATATTTTTTATCATATCTACTAATTCCAGATTTAAAGCGATAGTCCCAAAACAATAAAAGCGTTCTGCATATCTTTGAGTAACATCAAATAGCTCTTTGTAGGCAGCTTCACCATATTTTTTGGAAAGAACAGGATTACCCGATAGTATTTCTTGAAGAAGCTGCATCTCTTTTTTTATGCCGTTTTGATCACTCTGTAGTTCAGGATGCACCATTGTTCGGAACAGAATTGTTTTATCAATTCCGGCTTCATCCATTAAACGAATATGTTTTTCAATGGGGACTGTGACATGAGAATGTCCGTCAATAACTAATTTCTTCATTGTTTTATAATTTATAATGATTATTTTTGCAGTACAAAAATAGATGTAATGTTCTTGTATTGCAATACGTTACCTAGAGCTTATATTATAACCTCAAGGTTAGTAATGCTGATTATACGCTAGTTATGAATGAAGATTTAACAAAAAGAAAACCTTGTGAAAAAGGGTGTCCCTTTAGGACTGTTATGGATAGACTAGGAGATAAATGGTCTGTTCTGATAATAATGATTTTAATGGAAAAAGGAACACTGCGGTTTAACGAACTCCACAAGAGTATTGATGGTATTTCATTAAAAGTGCTTACGTCTTGTTTAAAGACATTAGAGGCAAATAATTTCGTGACAAGAACTGCATATCTCGAAGTTCCTCCTAGAGTTGAATACAGCTTAACAGCTATTGGTCGTGATATTGTACCCTATATTCAACAATTGTCGGAATGGTCGCATAAGAATGTTGTTTGATAAGGAGAAATTGTACTAAGATGTCTGTTTCAAATATTTAAAGTTGAGCGGTCGTCTAGCATTTGTGATTCAATAGATATAGAATTGAAATTTTGTGTCGTTATATAACAATTAAATGATTCATGTCCTATGAGAAGAATAGGTATTTTGTTGTTGCTTGTCATATCCGTTTCTTGCTTTGCCAAGAGAGGGGAGGAAAGGGCACAAGTGCTGTTTGAAACGCCGATGGGAAATATCCGTATCGAGTTGTACAACGAAACTCCATTGCATCGCGACAATTTCTTGAAGAAGGTGAAGAGTGGTTTCTACAACGGATTGCTCTTTCATCGAGTCATCAAAGATTTTATGATTCAAGGGGGTGACCCTACGAGTAAGGATGCTCCGAAAGGTAAGTTGCTGGGTGATGGTGAAGCTGGTGAGATGATTCCTGCCGAATTTGCATTGCCGAAGATCTTTCATAGAAGGGGAACGATTGCCATGGCTCGTGAGGGCGATGATGTAAACCCGAAACGCAGTTCTTCGTCGTGTCAGTTTTATATTGTTTGGGGTAAAAAATTTGATGATGCAGCATTGAAGAAAGCGCAGTTGCAACTTGATAAGAGGACGAACGGTGCGGTGAAGATTGATTCAACTCGTGCCGAAGTATATAAGACAGTAGGTGGTACTCCACATCTTGACGGACAGTATACAGTATTCGGTGAGGTGATAGATGGTTTGGACGTTGTGGACAAGATACAGCAAGTTGCAACCGACAAAAATGATCGTCCGATAGATGATGTGAAAATCATTCGGGCTAAAGTGCTCAGGAATGTGAAGCATCATTGCAAATGATAGATTTGCAAGCTTAAAATATGGATGAAATCAAATGGCTATGACTCTCTTTCCCTTGATGAGGGCTGCTCTCGATTTTTAATGAAACTCTAGTAAGATACTATTGTTGTCATTTAGTATTCTTATTAAGCTGTAATAGTGATTAAGATATGGTAAACAGGCATCCTGGATAGAGGTGCCTGTTGTCATATTATACTCTCTATAGATTTTGTTTTGCAACAAGCCCAAGTTGTGTCAGTCGGTATTTTTGTAACCTACTATTCGGCTTGTCTGGAATAGTCATCTCTATATATCCCAGTTCTAGTGCCGGCTGTAAATAATTCAATCGGAAATTTTCTCTATCAGAAAGATGAAGCGTTCTCTGAATCTCTTGACGGTTCATCTCCTTTTCCAGTATCTTAATCATATCTGCAACTTGCGGGGTGACTTGCGGGGTGACTTGCGGGGTGACTTGCGGGGTGACTTGTTCGGTCGCAGGGAAAGTCATACGTAGAAAGTTTTCCGTAAACTTGAAACATTCTTTGCCATAGCTTCTTAAAATACGGGGAACTCCTGACCCGAGGTTTTCAACTAAATCGAGGTCTCTAAAAATGCGCATTAATTCTTTGTTTCTTGGTACGGAGAATCCCTCGAAGAATTCATCTTCAGTCATTCCTTGAGGCAAGCTGCCAAAAGAAGTGATCTCGATGCGGTCTGTAAAGAACTCAAACTTAGGGGAAATTTCTGATGTATAATCATTATGGACAATCGAATTAATTACCGCTTCACGCAAGGCAACCGGATCCCAAAGTCTTTTTTCTTCTCTTTCTTTTGAAGTAATTTTTGCCAATGTCTTATTTTCAAGTTCTATTTTGTCAAGTACTTGTTTCGTAGCTTTAATCAAAGAACAATAACCATATTCGTTATTCTCACTTAGATCAATTCTATCTATGCCATTGTATTTAGCGACTTTTATAGAGATACCGTTTGTGTCAGATAATAGGTATGCGACATAATTATATTGTCCGTCTTCGGTAAGTAATTCCAGATTCTCTGCAAAATGTTCATTTAATGTTCTTTTTGCCCCTTCGTAATAAATTCTGAGTTGCTCGAATGAAAGATTTTGTTTCGATGATTTTATTTTACCGATGGAATGACGTGTACGTTTAGAAAAAAGTGTTTCTATCATCCTTGTTGGCATAGGCTCTGCAGCAGTACCCACACGAATGAATGTTCCTTTCTCAGACATTCCATGCTTTTTGATATAGTATGGTTTTTCTGTTCCGCTGGCTAATGTTATTTTGATGACATCGATTGATTCTACTTTTTCTACAGCAACGTCAAATAATCCCATGCATGAAGGTAGAATATTGTTCTTTAGGCGATCTTTTATTTTGAGCATATTTCCATCAAGGTCAGATACGCCGACAGGATTCCCGTCTTTATCTATTCCAATATATATAACGCCACCTTCTTGATAATTTAGAAAAGCAACAACTTCCCTTTCTAAATCATCAATCAATTCTTGTTTGTATTCTATACGGTTGGTTTCAGATATCATAATTTAATAGCTATGTTCATACTAAACTAAAGTGTAATCACATTCAAATATAGCCATTTTCATTTATTCATATAGCATTGGAAAGAATCTTTTTAGAATTGTTAATTTAACAAGATGATTCAATGAATAAGGTCAATCGTCAATCCTTTGAGATTGATATTTGCATTCTTAATATCCAATCCTTTTTTTGCTTTGATATGACAGTTTTCAAACGTGAATGTATCATTATTGAACGGGGCATCTTTATAACCATGTATTATGCCGGCAGTGTCTGCCGTTCCTGTGATATTCTTAAAATGGATATTGCGCAATTGGGTTAGTGGATGGTATGCAGGAGAAAGTGGTGGCACCATTCGCCACTCCATTTCAATATCGAATATGTTGCGAGCCTTTTTAATGTTGATATCCTCAAAGGTTATATTTTCCACTATTCCACCACGGCCCGGTTGACTCTTGAAGCGTACCGGGTTCCAATTCTCGTTATCAATAGTGCATGAGCGTACTGTGACGTTTCGAATACTACCGGATACTTCACTGCCCATGGTAACTCCGCCATGACCATAAGCGAAATCACAATTCTCTATCAGGATGTTTTCGCTGGGACGAGCCACACGACGTCCGTCTTCATCGCGCCCTGATTTAATGGAGATACAATCATCAAAAGTTGATATTCGTGTTCCCGTGATAAGGATGTCACTTGATGAATCAATATCTATCCCATCTGAACTGGGAATGTAATCTGTTGCCCGAATATCTATTCCGTCTACCGTAAATCCCCGCGTATAAAGTATATGCAGGCACCAAAAGGCTTGATTAATCATTTTGATTCCAGTTATTTTCCCATCCGGACAATCTGTGAAATTGATTAGTCTGGGACGTCCGTATCGACCGAAAGGAATTTTCTTCCATTCCAGCCCTTTACCGTCAATGGAACCTTCACCGGATACACGTACACCCTCGTCGTGAATGAAATTGAGAAAAGCCGAGCGCCAGGGACGTTCTATTCCCTCTGCTCGTGAGGGGACTATCGGGAAATCAATGGTGTCTACCGTACTGACCAGTTTGGCGTTCTTTTCTAGTTTCAGATCTACTCCCCGAGAAAAGAACAGTGCACCACTAATGTATGTTCCCGTCGGTATGACCACTGTGCCGCCTCCTTGTTCTGAAACTTTGCTAATTACCTTTTGCAAAGCTTGCGTCTCCACACTGCCGTCACCTTTCACTCCATAATCTTTTATATTATAGGGGCGTGTATTCTTTTCTATGGAGATTATTTTTGTTCCCCATGGTTCCATGTTGAGGCTTAGGCGAGTATGGTTATCAACCACAGTAGCATCATCTATTGTTTGTACCTGTCCGTTTGATGCATTCCATTCGTTAACAGAACCGACTTTGTCAAAGTCAACAGTAATGCTGGATGCTTTCCGGCTTTCGTTGAAGATAAAGTACATGTTTCCTGTAGGCATTACTCTGCGAATGTATCTGATGGAATCATTTGTTGAAGAGGCAATTTTAAGTTCGGGCTCAGGTAAAGCTTCACTCACGTTTGCTGTCCATTCTGTTTGCGGTTCATACCGGCTATTAGGTAAATCGGAGATGGGTATCGATTGCGTGAAACTCTTATCCACCAAAGAAGAAGGCTTTCTGCCCCAAAACAATACTTTTCCTCCACGTGATGCAAACTCTTTAATACAATTCCATGCATCTATTGAAATAACATCGGTAGAAGGAATAATAAGGGTAGAGTAGCGTTGTCCGCTCTTGTTTTCCAAGTAGCCCGTGCCGACCTTTATTGCGTCTTTGAAGGCATCGTCATTTATATAATCGAAATCCCTCTGACGTTGAAGCAGCTGGTGTGAAAGAGTCACAACATCTTGATATACTTGATTGTTCCCCAACCACATGGTAGATACCGGATAATACATGGCAATTCTTGCACCCGGTTTGCCTTGAGTCATTAAATAAGTTGTTCTGTTTGTGTAGTCGTTCAGTCCCTTCATGCCGGGATCGCTCATCCAAGTTTTTGTTTTAGATCCGCTTGGCCAGAACATGAATTCAAAGAAGTTGATTCCTCTTGCTATTTGATAATCCACTACGAATTTCGCTTGAGGAATAGTCGGTTCCGGCTTGAAGGCTGCGAAACTTTCACTGAAGGATCTAGGCTTGCCATATACATGTGCTACAGACGAAGCTTGCTTGGGAAAATCATTTTCCACACCCGGCCAGATTTGATTCCAAATAACATCTATACCGGGGACTTGCACTTTGTTTAAATCACGGAAAAAGTCACCTTCTGATTTTATGCACTTGGGCATGACATCATCATTATTTAGATGCGTGATATGTTCCACTCCGTTTGCTTTACACCAGTCAGCCTGTTGACCAAAGAAATTTGTAGCAAACAGCTTCGACCATACATCCCAATAATCCGCTTTTACTCGTTGTTCCTCCGTGGTAGGTGTATCGATGAAGAACGAAGCCAGATAAGGCGTAGGATCATATCCTTTCATCTCTTTGAATGTGTCAATGATAGATGGTGTCCAAGGCAAATGAGCAAAGTCCGGTTCATCACCGCGGAATCCTAACACAGTGGTTCCTAATTCTTTGCCGAGATATTTCTTATACTGTTCATGTGTCCATTGAATAAACTGTTTCACCGCTACGGGGTTTAAGTAATCACATAACGAGTTGGTGTCGTCCTTTTTCCCTGTAGGATTATTTACGCATCGGGTGACTGATGTCTTGAAATCACTTTTTACAAGTAACATATCCCAATCATCCTGCCCAGCATTAAAACTGATTTTCCCATTCTTTATATCAACAATTCTATTTGTTTTGTCGGAGCGGTTGACTGCAATGGCACTCAGCACGCCTGCAGGCACTTCTTTCGACAAATATTCGCCTTCCTTTACATTGATCTTATCACATACGACAAGAGCCTGCATGCGTAAATCCGGACGCTCTTGCGAGAACTTTCCACCGGCAAATCCACTTGGGTATTTTCCTTCATCAATAATCCAAACTTTCAATCCTCTTTTCTTTGCTTCCAGCACACCCGTGCGGACAGCTTTAAACCAATCGTCGGATAAGTATTTGAAAGGTAATTTGTACCCGGCTTCAATTATAACAGCGCGGAAACCTTTCTTTTTTATGGAATCTAAATCATTGCAAATTGTTTTTCTATCCATATTTCCTTCCCATCCCCAAATGACGTGGTTCACACAATTACCGGGAGGAGTTACAAACTCTTTTTTTAATTGAGCCGTAGTACAGGCGCAGACAGACAATAGAATTGATAATAAGGTGACTAATCTCTTCATATTAGTATTGATTTTAATTGATACAAAGATAGTCGACCTATTACTAATTTTTCATGTATTGTCATTCATTTTATAGGGTTATTTGTTCAAATGAGATAGAAAAGAGGGGAGATTATGATATAGATCATCCGGTATCATCAACTCAGATGCTTCTTTTGAAGATAGATCCAAGAAAAAGATTCTTAGTTATTTACGAATTCAAGGAAGGTCAGTTAGGCCTTCCTTGAATTTCTCTTTATTATTTTCTTAAGCCACTTTAGGTGGATAAATCCCAGGCAATATGCATCAATAAGGCAGCAAACCAGTAATCCTAATACAGTTCCCAATATTGTTTCCATATCTTTAAATTTTTATAGTTACCAGGTTCCTTTTCATGAAGCATGCTAAACTTGTGCCAAATTGATTTTACATCTATTAAGTGACTGATTTATAATCGTTTATTAATTAAATGATCTATTCTTTAGATAGCTACCCCACTTTATTATGGTAGGGCATGCTATCATTTTGATAGTATTTTGTTATTTCAATGTAACACCAAATACGAAATGTACATCCTCTCTGTTTGGATTCCAGATGACCTGACCAAATACCGGCAGAGAAAACTTATCGGTAATTTGAATCTCTTTGGATGCTTTTATAGCGATATTGGTAACAGCGAACCCGTTGTTTTTGTAATTTGCAGGTGAGTCGAATGGACTGAATCCTACACTAGCAAGAAGATTCGTATTTTGTACTGTAAATGGACAACTAACTTCACCATACGATGAGTAAGCATTTTTTATTTTCATGTTGCTATCACTCTTTTTATCAGCTCCCCAAATCATTGTATACCAGGAAAGACTTAGAGGTAATCTTTTAATTGGCAATACGTATGATAATCCTGCTTCAAGAATATGATCCGTATTGTGGTTGCTAAGATGAAAATATTTATTCTCTCCATTTACACGATTGTTGTAAATGCCGGATTGACCAGCCCACCAATAATCGGTTAAAGATGCTGTTATGCCATTTGTTGAGTAAGAAGCTGTGAGATCAACTTCTTTATGCCCCTGCCCGGTGACGTCTACACTTCCCCAGGTTGATAGAGAAAAGTTTCCGGCATTCATACCTAAAGTTGGTTGAACGGCAGCCCCTGACTGGTACATTCCACGCCAGACATAAGAGCTGACCATATCGGCCTGTGTGTTGATACTAACAGCATGCTGCCCTTGAGCCTTACATATATTTGATACAATCAGTAGAAAAGCTATGACGATAGCCATTGTGCGAAACATTGATTTTACTTCTTTATCCATGGTCTTTTGTTTTATTTGTTATTTTCTTCTTCCAATGCCACATTTAGTTTGAGGACATTTACCTTAGACGGTCCTAATATTGCTAGTAGGGGCTTTTCCGTTGTTCTGTCTACAATTGCTTTTATTTTAGCTTCATTCATTTTGCGTGCATGGGCAATTCTTTTTATTTGGACATAAGCACTTTCTGGTGTTATGTCCGGATCGAGTCCAGAACCACTGGCTGTTACCATTTCTGCAGGTACTTCATTGCGATGCAGATAAAGATGGTGTACTAGAAACGAATCAATACGTGTCTTCACTGTCTGCAAATATTTTTCATTGGTAGGCCCTTTGTTACTTCCAGCAGAACTTGCAGCATCGTATCCGTTTCCGGCAGCGGAAGGACGGCTCCAGAAATAGATGTCTTTTGTAAAGTTCTGTCCTACGTTGGCAGCTCCCACTACTTTGCCGTTTAGTGTTATTACATCTGCATCTCCCTTATTTGAACTGACTATTCGTGCAAAAATCCAGAGAACGAAGATATATGTAACAGTTAACATGATGCAAAACATCAAGGTTATCTTGATAGATTTCATTAAATTTTTCATCTCTTTATGTTATTAATAAGTTAGAATACTAAGCTTACAAGCAGATCTATTAATTTGATTCCAACGAATGGAGCGATGACACCACCCAGGCCATAAATAAGTAGATTGTGACGCAATAAAGCCGAAGCACCTATTGGTTTATACTGTACACCTCTTAAGGCCAATGGAATTAAAATTGGAATGATAATGGCATTGAAAATAACTGCACTAAGTATTGCACTTTCAGGACTGTGCAAATGCATGATGTTCAAAGCAGCCAATTGAGGGATAACAACCATAAACAAAGCCGGAACTATGGCAAAATACTTTGCCACATCGTTGGCTATGGAAAAAGTGGTGAGGGTTCCGCGGGTTATTAGCAATTGCTTACCTATTTCCACTATTTCAATTAATTTGGTTGGATCGTTGTCTAAGTCAACCATGTTGCCGGCTTCTTTTGCAGCTTGTGTGCCGCTGTTCATGGCAATACCTACATTCGCTTGAGCAAGCGCCGGAGCATCATTCGTCCCATCGCCCATCATCGCAACCAGTTTCCCTAGATCCTGTTCTTTCTTGATATAATTCATTTTGTCTTCAGGCTTGGCTTCGGCAATAAAGTCATCTACTCCTGCTTTTTCAGCAATGTATTTGGCTGTAAGCGGATTGTCACCGGTAACCATTACTGTTTTCACACCCATTTTATGTAAGCGTTCAAAACGTTCACGGATGCCTGTTTTGATTATATCTTGAAGCTCAATTACTCCCACTATTTGTTTGTTGATGCAGACAACTAACGGTGTACCTCCATTGTTTGAGATCGTCTTCACGAGATCTTCTATATTTTTGGGAAACACATGCTTGGCTTGTTCCGTGATTCTTTTGATTGCATCAAAAGATCCTTTACGTATTTCTGTTCCGTCAGGCAAATCAATTCCACTACATTTCGTCTCTGCAGAAAACTTTATCATATGAGTACCTACTGTGTCCAGTTCCCTCATACGTATTCCGTTTTCGCGTCCTAATGCTATGATGGATTTACCTTCGGGAGTTTCGTCTGAGATGGAGGAAAGCATGCAACTTTGTATGAAATTTTGAAGCTCAATGTTCATATCCTCATCCTGTCTTGTATAAAACTTTGTAGCTTTTCGGTTACCTATGGTAATTGTTCCGGTTTTATCAAGCAACAATGTATCTATGTCACCTGCCGTTTCCACGGCTTTACCTGATTTTGTGATCACATTTGCACGTAGTGCACGATCCATCCCTGCAATACCGATTGCAGAAAGCAGACCTCCGATCGTAGTCGGTATCAAGCATACGAATAGAGAGATGAATGCAGCAATGGTGATGACGGTATGTGAGTAATCAGCAATAGGCTTCAACGTCACACATACGATTACAAATACCAGCGTGAATGCTGCCAATAAGATAGTCAATGCTATTTCATTGGGAGTTTTCTGGCGTGAGGCACCTTCTACTAAAGCAATCATTTTATCAAGAAAACTTTCACCCGGATTGGTTGTAACCAATACCTTGATTTGATCGGATAATACCTTTGTACCTCCGGTCACGGAGCTTTTATCGCCACCGGATTCACGAATAACCGGAGCACTTTCACCGGTGATGGCACTTTCGTCAATTGATGCCAATCCATCGACTATTTCACCATCAGCAGGAATTATATCACCGGCTTCGCAAATGAATATATCTCCCTTCTTCAACTGTGAGCTATTGATCGTGACAACGCTGTCTTTTTTAAGTATTTTAGCCGGTGTATCTTCACGTGTTTTACGCAGACTATCCGTTTGTGCTTTGCCTCGTGCTTCGGCTATTGCTTCAGCGAAATTGGCAAAGAGCAACGTTAAAAACAAAACTACTAAGATACAGATGTTGTATATCAACGAACCTTGAGATGAGCTAAAAGCTGAATATATCGTTACTAACAACATAATGACCGTACAAACCTCTACCGTAAACATGATAGGGTTCTTTATCATCATTTTAGGGTTTAACTTGACGAGTGATTGCTTCAAACTTTCTATAACTTGTGCTTTCTGAAAGAGAGAAGTGCTATTATTCTTATTCATATCAAATTTGTATTAAGTTGATTATAAACTTAAATGTTCTGCTATTGTGCTAAGAGCTTGTGCGGGGAAGAAGGACAGAGCGGCCACAATAAAGATGACGGCAAAGGTCATTACTCCAAAGGTCAAAGTATCTGTCTTTAATGTACCTGAACTTTCGGGAATATACTTTTTCTTTGCAAGCAACCCTGCTATGGCAACTTGACCTACGATTGGAAGATATCTACATATGACCATAACAATGCCTGTGGATATATTCCAGAATGGAGTATTGTCACCTAATCCTTCAAAGCCCGAACCATTGTTTGCCGCAGAGGATGTAAATTCATAAAACATTTCACTCAAACCGTGGTATCCCGGATTGTTCAACCATCCCCCTTCTTTCGCAACAAATTCAGGAGCATGAATAAAGAAGTAAGTCGCCAAAGCTGTGCCTGCCAGTATAATAAGCGGATGAATAAGTACTACAATAGAAGCTATCTTCATTTCACGCGCTTCCACCTTCTTGCAGAGAAACTCCGGCGTACGGCCTACCATTAAACCGCTGATGAATACGGCAATAATAATGAAAGTAAAGTAATTCATCCATCCTGCACCTACTCCGCCAAACCAACAGTTGATTTGCATATTCAACATTTCTATGGTGCCTGAAAGTGGCATTGTTGAATCATGCATTCCGTTTACAGAACCGTTGGAAGTAACTGTTGTTGCAACACTCCACAGTCCTGTCGCGGCAGCTCCGAATCGGACTTCTTTTCCTTCCATTGAACCGTGATGCTGGGCAATACCCATCTGCTCAATACGTGGATTGCCATGAGATTCCTGGTAAACATTGATACATACACCTATAAGGAATGCACAAAGCATCACTCCAAAAATGCTGTATCCCAACTTCTTGCGCTTAATATAGAATCCAAAAGCAAAGACCATAGCCATTGGAATGAGGGTAAGAGATATGCATTCAACCATATTGGTTAAATAATTGGGATTCTCCAAAGGATGAGCGGAATTGACTCCAAAGTATCCACCTCCGTTTGTACCCAATTGTTTAATAGCAACGATTGCGGCAGCAGGCCCTTGTGATATCATTTGTTTCGAGCCTTCCATTGTAGTAACTTTCATCTTTCCATTGAATGCCATAGGAACTCCTTGTGTGATAAGGAAAAGACCTACAATCAATGAAAGCGGCAATAAAATACGAGTACAACTTAATACTAAATAATGCCAGAAGTTACCTATCGTCTTTGTCGTTTTTTCACCAAGTGCTTTCATAACACCCGCCATCACAGCCATACCGGTTGCAGCTGCCGTAAATTGGAACAGCAGCACCACAAATAATTGTGTAAAGTAAGTCAATCCACTTTCACCGCTGTAATGTTGCAAGTCACAATTGACTATGAAACTGATACTGGTATTGAATGCTTGATGAAAAGTCTGTCCGATGTTTCCATCTGGATTCAATGGTAGTCCACCTTGACAAACCAGTAATATTATTCCCCAGAAGAACCAAAGTAAGTTGGCAACCAACATTGCTTTTAAGAACTGCTTCCAGTTCATCTCTTCATTCGGATTTATGCCCGAAAAGCGAAAGATGAATCTTTCAATCGGTTTCATAAAATCCAACCAGGTTTTCTCTCCCTTATAAACCTTGGCAATATATTTCCCAAGAGGGAAACTCAGTGCAACCACTAAAATGAGTTGCACAATCACACCTAACATCTCTGTATTCATATTCTTCTCTCTTTTTTGATTAGAACTTCTCCGGTTTAATTAGCACATACACTAAATAACCGAACATTACCAAGCTAATTATAAACAATGCTATATACATATTTTTATCTCCCAACTTTAAATGTTTTCGAACCAATCAATACATTTGAGGAAGGCATAAAAACAAAGTACGCCAACAAGGCAGCAAATCGTAAATCCTAACAATGCATCCATAATTTTCTAAGTTTTATTTGTTATAATTCTATTTTATGCATCTCTATACTCCAAATCCGTGCCAAAGCACAAGTAGCTACCTTATTCCATTGATAGACAGGTATATAAATAAAGAAGGGATCCGCTGCAAATGCAGGGAACCCTTCTCATATTGGTAGACTGATAATTTTGTTTTGAGAATCTTTAGATTTTGTATTCTTCTATTTTCCTGTATAGAGTAGCAATTCCGATTTTTAGTAATCTGGCTGCTTCTGCTTTGTTTCCTTTTGTGTATTCCAATACTTTGGAAATATGGCGGCGTTCCATCAGGCTCATATCAAAATCCGATAGTTCTTTTCCGTCATTGTATGCCAAACTTCCTTTTTGCATCTCCAACGGTAAATCTTCGAGTTCAATATGATTGTTACTGCATACGATCAGACTCCGTTCAATCACATTGCGGAGCTCCCGAATGTTTCCTTTCCAGGGATATTCTTTAAACACCTCTATAACCTTGTTGTCTATATCTGCGAGAGACTTATTCAACAGATTGGAGTAAGTCTGAACAAAAAATTGGGCAAAGTTCCCGATATCTTCTGTTCTGCTACGAAGTGGCGGCAAATGAATTTGAAACACAGACAAGCGGTAATATAAGTCTTCACGGAAATGGTTGTTATCTATTTCTCTTTTTAAATCCCTATTTGTTGCAGCAATGATGCGTACGTTTACTTTCGTTGGTTTGGTATCGCCTATTTTAATGTATTCACCGCATTCTAGGATGCGCAAGAGCTTAGCTTGTAATTCAAAAGCCATTTCTCCTATTTCGTCCAGAAAGATAGTACCATTGTTAGCTTCCTCAAAGAGACCTTTCTTATCTTTCAGAGCACCCGTAAATGAGCCGGCTTTGTGTCCGAACATTTCACTCTCCAATAGCTCTTTGCTAAATGAAGAGCAGTTTACCGCAACAAAGTTGCTCTTGTTTCTTGGACTGTTATGATGAATTGCCTGAGCAAAAACTTCTTTTCCTGTACCTGTTTCTCCTGTTAATAAGACCGGTACATCAGTAACTGAGACTTTTAAAGCCAGCGATAAGGCTTCATTTATGGGTTTTGAGTTACCGATAATAGAGTTGAACGAATATGATGGACTCTTTTGTGCCTCCTGTTTCGTTGTCAGATACTTCGTTCTAATTTTATTAAAAGCCCGTTCAACAACCGGAATAATCTTGTTGTTCTCATTTCCTTTGGTGATATAATCGAATGCACCATTCTTAATTGCCTGTACGCAATCAGGGATATTACCATGAGCAGTAAGTAGAATGGCTTCTAAGTCAGGATATTTTTTCTTAATATCTAAAACGAGATTTACTCCATTACCGTCAGGGAGATATACATCACAAAGAATAACCTCCGGTGCATGAGTTTGTATTTGCTTCAGTGCCGATTTACAATCTCCTGCAAGTAAGACTTCATATCCTTCAAGCTCCATTATTCGCGCCAATAATTTTCTTATTTGCGCTTCGTCATCGATAATAAGAATTTTATTCATATCTCTATTTCTTTTTCATTTTCACATGGTCGTTTATCAAAATGAAAGGATATTTGTGTTCCCTATCATTTTCATCATTTCGAGTAATGCCTGTCTACTCTGGTATTTATCTATATTTTAGGTATAATGTTTCATTCTTTTTAGCCTTCTATGTTTATGGTAAATCAAATGCTGTGCCACGGGTGATTCTTCGGAGCAGAGTCTTTTAGACCAAATGTATTGGATGGTATAGGATGTGACGTTTCATTTGTGGTTAAATGAAGGTCAAAATAGACTAGTACAGATTTTTTGCTCTATTGTCTGTTTTTTACAAAGGGGAAAAAGTCGGTATGACCAGCTGCTTTCTTCCATCTTCAAAGCGACATTTTTTTGTTTTACAATTGTAGAAAATGTTTCTTACCTAGGTGGAAAACGTTTCTTACCCGGGTGGAAAATGATTTCCACCTAGGTAAGACAATGTTTTGTTGGTGAGGAGCAGGGAAAATGCATTACTATATCGTGGAAAAAGTCCAGCTTCAATTCCTATGTTTTGTATGGAGATGTTTGTGATTAATTCTCGGATGACATGTGTCTAGTCCTGATAAAGGTTGACCATAAAATTAAATAAAATGGAAGAGAGTAAATGTAAAAAAGAGAAAGATTTTATAAGATTTAGACCACCGTATCCGT
>WSSedB1CaDRAFT_10000245_pt1 | contig 25202 bp, 24 predicted proteins | sample WetSurSB1Cattail_FD_9460 | JGI IMG/M metagenome (IMG submission 9460)
ACCTTTGTCATGGGGATCGTCATCAATCACATCAGCCGTGAGTTTTCCTCGCTGGATACCGCGCGTCTGACCTCCCTGAAAGAGGAGTAGCAACATGCTTGCCGCCCTGATAGTACTGCCGCTAATAGGAGCAGCCATAGCTTGGCTGTTTCCCAGCGATCGCCTTCGGCCAATGGTGCTACCGCTGTTTGCCCTCGCGCATTTCGTCATAACCCTCCTGCTTCTGTCTGACACACCGGCGGCGTCTCCCGGGGGATGGTTTCACCTGGATGCGCTGGGCAAGCTTGTCCTGCTCTGCACCAGTGTCCTGTTTCTGGTCTGCGCACTCTACTCGATCGGCTATCTATCCTATCGTAAGGACCGTCCCAACCGTGTGCTTTGTGTCGGTCTGCTGGTCTGCTTGTCAGCTGCTTCACTGGTTACGGTCACCCATCATCTGGGCCTGCTCTGGGTGGCGCTGGAAACCACGACCATCTCCATGGCGCCCTTGATCTATTTCAACCACAACGCCCGCTCCATCGAAGCTACCTGGAAATACCTGCTGATCTGCTCCGTCGGGGTCGCCTTGGCCCTGATCGGTCTCTTTTTTCTGGCCTATGCCACCATCGTTGCCGGGGTGGAACCATCACTTCTGCTGGACGATTTGATACGCGACGCTCCCCATCTTTCCTCCGGCTGGGTACATGCCGCGTTTGTCTTTCTGCTGGTCGGGTTCGGCTCCAAGATGGGATTGGCGCCGCTGCACACATGGAAACCGGATGCCTATGGAGAGGCCCCCGGAATGGTGGGCGCCATGCTGGCCGGCGGTTTGGTGAATCTGGCTTTTCTGGCGCTTCTGCGCGTCTTTCAGCTTTGCCTGGCCACCAAGGAGATTCTCTTTTTCCAGAACGCATTGGTCGTCATGGGGTTGATCTCCATGGTCTTTGCGGCCATCTTCATGGCCCGCCAGACGGATTTCAAACGGATGCTAGCCTATTCGAGCGTTGAGCACGTGGGTATCATGGCGGTGGCGCTGGGACTGGGCGGCAGGGCTATCTTCGGGGCGCTCTTCCATATCCTTGCCAACGGCTTGACCAAGGGAGTGCTGTTTCTCTCCTCCGGCAACATTCATCGTTCCTTTAACAGCAAATCCACCAGCCAGGTCAAGGGCGCCTTGCGGCGTGTGCCCTGGTCCGGGGGACTGTTCCTGGCAGGGTTCATCGCTATTACCGGTTCGCCCCCGTTTGCCCCCTTTATCAGCGAATTCACCATTGTCAGCAGCGCCTTTATCCAGGGCCGGATGCTGGTCGGCGCACTTTTTCTGGTTTCACTGACCATTATCTTCATCGGCATGGCTCTGACGGTGCTTCCCATGATCATGGGTGAGGTCCCGGAGGCAAGCGAAAAAACCGCCTATCGCGAAACCGCCTGGACAGTAGGGCCGCCGCTGGCCATTCTGCTGCTGGTGTTCCTGCTGGGGGTCTGGATACCGGAGCCGCTGATGGCGATTCTGCGCGAAGGTGCGGCGCTTCTGGAGGTGCGGCCATGAGCTTTGGCATGAAAACCTTTTACAATGGCGTCTCGTTTTCGCGAAGCGACATCCCCCTGCTGGACAATGACACGTTTTTTCAAGGTATCCTGGATGCGACTGCCCATGATTGGCGGGTCTGCACATATTTCGGCGTTCCTTCGGCATCCGGAGCGACACTCTACTGTGTGATGGCCTCCAAATCGAGCGGTTCGTTGGCCATTGTTGCCACTCAGGTCGGGCGCTCCTTTCCCTCCCTGACGGAAGCCTGTCCCCAACTGCATCTTTTTGAACGCGAGATTGCCGAACAATGTCTTGTGCGACCTGAAGGGCATCCCTGGTTCAAACCGGTTCGCTTCCAGAAACCGTTATGCGACGGGCAAGGCTTCTGGTCTGCTGACGATGGAGCCGGTCTGCTGCCGGGTGTGATGGATTTTTATCGAGTTGAGGGAGACGAGGTTCACGAGGTGGCGGTTGGACCGGTGCATGCCGGTATCATCGAGCCGGGGCACTTCCGATTCCAATGCCATGGAGAAGAGGTCTTTCATCTCGAGATTGCACTTGGCTTTCAACACCGGGGGATCGAGCGCGCCCTGATTGGCGCCCCGTCCGTGCGAACCATGCACCTGATGGAGACCATTGCGGGCGATACAACCATCGGTCATGGTCAGGCCTACTGTATGAACATGGAATCGCTGGGAAATATTTTCGCGCCTCCACGGGCGGAAGCGGTAAGGGGTATCGCACTGGAGCTGGAACGGCTTGCGAATCACACCGGCGATTTGGGCGCCATTGCCGGCGATGTAGGTTATCTGCCGACAGCTTCCTTTTGCGGGCGCATACGGGGCGACTTCCTCAACATGACTGCAATGCTCTGTGGCAGCCGTTTTGGACGTGGCCTGCTCCGACCGGGTGGAATCGCTTATGATTGCGATACCGAAATCGCGGAAAACATGCTACAAAGATTGCAGACGGCGCGTAAGGAACTCACCCAGGCCATCAGCCTGCTCTGGATAACACCGTCAGTCATGGCTCGCCTGGAAAACACCGGCATGCTCAACGAACCGGTTGCCCGGGAGATCGGTCTGGTCGGTCCGGCGGCGCGCGCCTGTGACTTGAACCAGGATGTGCGCCGCGATCATCCCTTCGGCATTTATCGCATGAGCCAGATACCGGTCATCACCGCAGCGAGTGGTGACGTGTATGCCCGTGCTCTTGTGCGCTGGCTGGAGATGGAACGTTCATTGGATTTTATTGAAGAACAGCTGCAACAGTTGCCCCGGGGCGGTGGACAGATTAACCGGCCCTTGGGAGTTGCCGCGGGAAAATGCGCCGTAGCCCTGACCGAAGGGTGGCGCGGCGAGATCTGCCATGTGGCCCTGACGGACGATCAGGGCTGTTTTGAACGCTACAAGGTCACTGATCCCTCTTTCCACAACTGGACCGGGTTGGCATTGGCCCTGCGCGATCAGCAAATTTCCGATTTTCCACTGTGCAACAAGAGCTTCAATCTGTCATACTGTGGCTTTGATCTGTGAAAGCTGATACCTGACCACTCTTGGCGCCGCTTGAATCCGGCGGAGCCGGAAGTGGCTGTTTTTTTGAATGGAGTTTTGCATGCTACGAGCCATTCTTGCACGTTGTCGCCAGGGGCATCGCACCATGGCCTATCCCAAGGCCCCGCAATCTCTGCCGCCCCGTTTTCGCGGTCTTCCGCATCTGGACGCCGCACGCTGCGACAAGGCGTGCCGGGTTTGTGCGGAGAGTTGCCCTTACGGAGCGCTTTCCGCAAACGGGACATTGTCGCTGGATATGGGAAAATGTCTGTTCTGCGGCGAGTGTAGTGATGTCTGCGGCCATGAGGCGATTTCCTTTACCACGGATGCCTGTCTGGCAAGCCGGACTCGCGAGGGGCTGACGGTCACCAGCGGTGAAGTTTATCGGCCAGCAACTGCCCTGGGTCAGGAACTACTGAGGTTGTATGGTCGTTCGCTCAAGCTGCGTGAAGTTAGCGCTGGCGGTTGCAATGCCTGTGAGGCAGACACCAATGTGCTCTCCACCATTGGCTGGGATCTGGGGCGTTTCGGCATCCAGTTTGTGGCCAGTCCCCGTCATGCCGACGGACTGTTTGTGACCGGTCCCGTGAGCGAAAACATGCGGCTGGCGCTGCTCGATACCTATGCGGCAATTCCCGAACCAAGGCTGGTCATCGTCGCGGGCGCCTGCGCCATCAACGGCGGTCCTTTCAAGGATCACAGCGAGGTACATAACGGCGCCGACGGGCTGATTCCGGTGGATCTCTATGTTCCCGGTTGTCCGCCAAGCCCCCTGACTATCCTTGATGGATTGTTGCGACTGTTGAATCATATTAGCTGGCATGATAAATAATCTGATGTAAAATATTGTGGCGCGGAGGAAGGATATGTGTCTTGACGTTAATGAAATCATGAAGGTTTTGCCGCATCGTCCCCCTTTTCTGATGGTGGACCGGATTATCGAGCTGGAGAAGGGTGTGCGATGTGTCGGCATCAAGAATACCACTATCAATGAGCACTTCTTCCAGGGGCATTTTCCTGGCCACCCCGTCATGCCCGGCGTCCTGATTGTGGAAGCCATGGCGCAGGTAGCCTGTCTGATGGCCTACAAGGCATCTGATACCGATTACCGACAGAAGATCTGCTATTTTATGGCCATCGACAATGCCAAATTCAGAAAACCGGTCTTCCCCGGTGACCAGTTACGCATGGAAGTGGTGACAGCACAGCAACGCCGCGGCATCTGGGGAGTGACGGGCAAAACCTATGTTGGAGATGTTCTGGTTTGCGAAGCAGATTTTCGGGCAACACTTGTGGATGCAAATCAATCAAATTGAACTAGCGGAGGAAAAAGATGAATTTGGCAAAACAGGATGAATATCTGAAGGAGTGGATCGATCAGGAGACCTGCGCCGAAGAGATGCTGCCCCTGATCGGCCGTCTCTACCGGGAGAAAAGCATCGTTATTACTGTCTACGGAACTTCACTTGTTCTCGGCTCTCCAATCGATATCATGACGGCGCATCGTAAGGCCTGCAATGACCACGATAAAGAGCTTACGGTCAGGCAGACATTTCCCCTTCTTGAAGCGATATGCAAGCTGGATCTGGCCCCGGCGCGAATCGACCTTGGCAAGTTGACCGTTCGCTATCTGAGCCAAGCAAACGTCATGCCTGTGGATGAGTTTGTTCGCAAGGAGCTGGCCACGATCAACACAGGGAGCGGTCCCCTGCTTGCCGAACCACAGGATATAGTTCTGTATGGCTTCGGTCGTATCGGCCGTCTGTTGGCCCGTATTCTTGTTGAAAAGAAGGGGGGCGGCGAGAAGTTCCGTCTCAAGGCGTTCGTGGTGCGAAAGGGTGCCGCCGATGACCTGCTCAAGCGGTCAAGCCTGTTGCAGCGTGACTCCGTGCATGGCTATTTTGACGGCACAATCTTCGTTGACGAGGAAGAGAACGCCATCATCGCCAACGGAAACATGATCCGTATAATCTATGCCGACGACCCGGAAAACGTGGACTATACCAAGTACGGCATCAACAACGCCATTCTGATCGACAACACCGGCAAATGGCGTGACCGTGAAGGGCTTGGCAAGCACCTGAAAGCCCCCGGCATCAGCAAGGTCATCCTGACCGCTCCGGGCAAAGGCGACATTCCCAATGTAGTACCGGGCATCAACAACGAACTGATCACCCCGGATGAAACGATCTTTTCAGCGGCCAGCTGCACTACCAATGCCATCGTGCCGGTGCTGAAGGCTCTCAATGATCGTTTCGGGATTGTCCACTGCCACATGGAAACCTGCCACTCCTATACCAATGACCAGAACCTGATCGACAACTACCACAAGGCGTCCCGCCGCGGCAGAAGCGCCCCGCTGAACATGGTTATTACCGAAACAGGTGCGGCAAAAGCAGTCTCCAAGGTAGTTCCCGAGCTTGCCGGCAAACTGACCGGAAATGCCATTCGAGTGCCGACACCCAACGTATCGCTGGCAATACTCAATATGGAGCTGGAGAAGGACGTTACAGTGGAGTCCGTCAACTCTTATCTGCGTGACATTGCTCTGGATTCGCCCTTGCAGAACCAGATTGGTTACACCAATTGCCCCGAAATTGTTTCCAGCGACCTTGTCGGATCGCGTCAGGCAGGTGTGGTTGATTCGCTGGCCACCATTGCCGAGGGGAAGCGCTGCATACTGTATGTCTGGTATGACAACGAGTTTGGTTATAGTTGCCAGGTTGTGCGTATGGTGCAGAAGATGGCCGGAGTCGAACTGCCTTCGTTGCCGCTGTAACGAATCATCCGGCTGTTGCCGGCGACCATTTTTTAGATAAACTCAAATGGCCACAGTTAAAATTGTGGCCATTTGCTTTTTTGACACTATTGCTGACGTCTGCCTCCCGAATTCTCAATCCACGTTTGTTTTCACTGTGGTTTCTGTATCGTGATTACTTCCAATGCAAAGCGCTGGTTTCTGCCATAAGTTACAGCACGCTTTGTCCGACTTGGTGTGCCTGTAATCCAAACTAGCTTAATTTATTGAGTTATTTATGTCGTGGATCTTGGCATGCTTTATGTGTGCTCAGATATAAACTGTCATTACCTCCATCAAGGATCCAGCCATGCCCACGTCACTACTCGATCTGACAATCCGCGATGTCATCGAACATCACCCTAAAACTCTACCGGTATTTGCTGCCAACGGACTGGGCATGTTCATGGACGACGAGGTGCGTCGCACCTTCGGCGCAGCGATTATGCTGCGCACCGCGCTCAAGGCAGCCGGTATCAACAGCGACCTCTTTCTTCGCATGCTGGCCGATGCCATTGATTCATCACTACCTCAAGCCGATGAGAAGACCACCTCCCGGCCACTGAACCTGTTTGCCCTGCTCCCCTGTCCTCTCAAAGTGCCCTTGGAAGAGGCCTTTAACGGTTTCCTGGCAACACTCTCACTCGAACAACGCACTGGCCTGACCTTCTGTATCGAAGGGAATGCCAACAACCAGATCGATTACGCCGACTATGCCGATCACTTCGAAACCGTGGCAGACATGCCGGACATCATCATCACACCCGGCTTCAACAGTTTCTTTCATCCGCATTTTGTTGAGCACTTCATCAAAACCGGCCGGTTTGTCAGCGTCAACGCCTTTTCCGGCGACCGGCACCTGGCGGCAATGGGAATAATCGATCCGGATGGTCACTACAACATGCTGGCCATGAACCTGCTGGTGCTGGTGGTGGATCACACTCGCCTGGGAAACCGCCCCGTGCCCCAGCAATGGGCTGATCTGCTCAAACCGGAATACGCAAAAAGCATCGCCATTCGCGGCAATCGTGTCGGTACCTTCTGCGAAACCCTCCTGCTGTCGCTCTACAAGGACTTTGGTGACTTGGGGCTTTCCCAATTGGGACATAACGTTGCCTGGGGTTGGCATCCATCCCAGATGGTCAAAGCAGCCGGCAGCGGTCGTGACGATACCCCGGCCATCAGCGCCATGCCGCTTTTTTTTGCCAACAACATCAAAAATCGGGAAACCGTCAGCATTGTCTGGCCTAAGGACGGTGCCCTGGTCAGCCCGGTCACCATGCTGGTCAAAGCGGACAGACGCGAGGAGTTGCAGTATCTGATCGATTTCCTGATCGGGCCGGAGGTCGCAGGTATCTGCGCCGGAGCAGCCTTTCCGGCCATGCATCCAGAGGTGGACAACAAACTTCCGGATGCTGCCACCTTCAAGTGGATCGGCTGGGACTATATCAAAAATAACGATCTCAAAACACTGATCGCCGACACCAACGCCGCCTTTCTGCGGTCTTTCCATGGTGAATCGCCATGAAACTTGTTACCATAGCCGGGCCACCCTCGTCGGGCAAAACCGCCGTCACCATAAAAGCTATCGCCTCGTTGCAACGGGAAGGCGTGCATGTCGGCGTCGTGAAGTTCGACAGTCTCTCCACCCAGGATCAATCACTTTTTGAAAAACACGGAATAGTGGTCACAACAGGCCTGTCAGGCAATCTTTGCCCTGACCACTTCTTTGTCAGCAATGCCGGTGACTGCCTATCCTGGGGTGTACAGAAAGGCTTCGACCTGCTGGTAATTGAAAGCGCAGGACTCTGCAACCGCTGCGCCCCGCATATCCAGGGTGTACTAGCAGTTTGCGTCATCGACAACCTGAGCGGAGTTGACACTCCCAAGAAAATCGGGCCGATGCTGAAAATGGCCGACATTGTCGTCATCACCAAGGGAGACATTGTCTCGCAGGCTGAACGCGAAGTCTTTGCCTACCGGGTGCGCCAGGTCAATACAAACGCCACTATCATGCACGTTAATGGCCTGACCGGTCAGGGGGGCCATGAACTTGGCAGACTTCTGTTCAATGCACCCGAAACGGACAAGCTGGAAGACAGGTTGTTGCGATTCAGCATGCCGGCGGCACTTTGCTCCTACTGCCTGGGGCAGCGCAAAATCGGTAGCGATTATCAGATGGGTAACGTAAAGAAAATGGTTTTTCCATAGGATTGCACATGCCGACAGACCAAGATAGAGCGCTGGTTTCTCTCCCCACAGAAGAGCTATTGCGACGAACGCCACTCCTCGAAGATTTCTTCAGTTCGCTTGGTCTGGAGTTGCCGGCAGGAGGGATACGTCTGGCTGATTACTTCGCCTCGCTCGATGCGGAACTTCTTGAAGACTTGGGGCTTGAGCAGCAGGAACTGACCGACCGCTTTATAGCTTTTATGGAACTCCTGGAAAACCTGAAGGCGGTCGACAACTCACAGGTCCAATCCATCACCATCAAGGGGGGGCATGACAAGAACGGCCAACCGGAGGGATTCGAACTGACCGTCAGACCTGGTGAGGTGATCTGCATTGTCGGACCGACTGGTTCCGGCAAAAGCCGTTTTCTGGCCGATATCGAATGGATGGCACAGGGAGACACGCCCACCGGCCGCATGGTGCTGATCAACGGCAAACCACCCGAACCGAACCAGCGCTTTTCCATCGATCACAAACTGGTAGCGCAGCTATCCCAGAACATGAATTTCGTCATGGACCTGACCGTGGAGGAATTCGTCACCATGCACGCCGAAAGCAGAATGGTAGAGGACGTGGCCGCGGTAACCGGCACGGTCATCAGTCTGGCCAATGAACTGGCCGGAGAAGGTTTCACACCGCAAACACCGGTCACAGCACTTTCCGGCGGTCAGTCCCGTGCCCTGATGATTGCCGATACCTCATGTCTCAGTCGTTCCCCCATCGTCCTTATCGACGAGATCGAGAACGCCGGTATCGACCGCAAGCGGGCGGTGCATACCCTGGTGGACAAACATAAGATCGTGCTTATGGCCACCCACGACCCAATACTGGCCCTCATGGGAGACCGACGACTGGTTTTCAAAAATGGCGGCATCAACGCCATAATCGAAACCAGTCAACAGGAACGAGCAAACCTGACACGGTTCGAAGAGATGGATAGATGTCTGGGCGCGGTTCGCAACGCCCTGCGCAATGGTGAGAGGATTGAGAACGTGTGATGATGCGCCGCCCTTCAGGCGTCACAAATTCAGAAGTGACATGCAAAGCCCGGAAGATTCCTCTTCCGGGCTTTGCATGTTGTAATAGCTGGTTTTTTTAGTTGGGGTAAACGGAAACCTTTTTGCGATCGCGTCCCATGCGCTCAAAGGTAACGATTCCTTCGATCAGGGCAAACAGAGTGTAGTCCTTGCCACATCCGACATTGTTGCCGGGATGGATCTGGGTGCCGTGTTGACGGTAAATGATGTTGCCTGCCTTGACGGTTTCGCCACCGAATTTCTTGCAGCCAAGCCGCTGACCTTTTGAATCTCTGCCGTTACGTGAGCTTCCGCCCGCTTTCTTATGTGCCATTTTCCTAACTCCTGGGAAAAAATTTGATTATGCGCTGATTTTCTCGATTTTGAGTACCGTCTTGTGCTGACGGTGGCCACGCAGTTTGCGGGTACCTTTGCGCCGCTTGGACTTGAAAACAAGAATCTTCTTGTCCTTGCCCTGGGCAGCGATCTTGGCGGTTACCATAGCGCCGGCCACATGGGGTGCACCAACCACTATCTTCTCTCCGCCAACCATCAGAACCTCGGCGAACTCGATGCTGTCACCCACCTCACCAACAAGTTTTTCAACCTTGAGGAATTCGCCTTCGGCTACCTTATATTGTTTACCACCAGTCTTGATAACTGCGTACATATCATTTCTCCATGCGCATCATTTTTAAAAGAGTTTTGAACTATAGTGACCAACCGGTAACAAGTCAAGCAAAAAGTTGGAGTCACCTGTATGCCGGCGGCTCATTCCCATTGATCAATTGATGATAATTTCAAACTGTTCCTGGTGAAAGCCCGGTTTGGCGCGAACGGTAATACGCTTCTTGAACTTCTTCTCCAGCTCCTCCAGCCCGCGTCGTTCCTCGTCATAGAGCAGATCAGCCACCTGGGGATGCACTGAAACCATGGCCTTGGTGCCGCGGGCATCCAGCATCTCGCGCCGCATCTCGCGGAAGATCTCGTGACAGACCGTGGTCTTGGACTTGATATAACCGCGTCCTTCACAGTAGGAGCAGGGTTCGCACATCATGCGGCCGATGCTCTCCCGCACACGCTTACGGGTCATTTCCACCAGCCCCAATTCGGATATCTTGAGGATGTTTGTTTTCGATTTGTCACTTTTGAGCGTTTCCTCCAAGGCGGTAAAGATCTTCTCCCGGTTGACCTCTTTCTCCATGTCGATGAAATCGATGATGATAATGCCTCCGATATTGCGGAGGCGCAGCTGATAGGCGATTTCCTTGACCGCTTCCAGATTGGTCTTGAGAATGGTGTCTTCCAGATTATGCTTGCCCACGAAGCGGCCGGTATTGACATCCACGGCAGTCAGCGCCTCTGTCTGCTCAATGATGATGTAGCCGCCTGACTTGAGCCATACCTTGCGACCCAGGGCGCGGCTGATCTCCACCTCCAGGCCGAAATGGTCAAAAATTGGCTCATCTTCGTCATAGAGCTCGATGGAGTATTTCATCTTGGGCATAAAGGCGGTGATGAACTGGACGATACGGTCATAATCCGGTTTGGAGTCAATGATGATCTTGTCAACCTGTTCGGTGACGATATCACGCACAACCTTCTGGATCACATCCAGATCGGAATGAATCAGGGAGGGAACCGAGGCATTTTCCTTGCGCTTGGTGATTTCGGCCCACAGGGTGGAGAGGTACTGCATGTCCAACAGCAGGTCCTCCTCGCTCTTGCCTTCCGATACGGTTCTGACAATGTAGCCGGAGCCGGGCTGTTTGAGGCGCTCAACAGCCTCACGCAGTCGTTCGCGTTCATCCTCGTCCTCGATGCGGCGAGAGATGCCGACATGATCAACCGTCGGCATATAGACCAAGTGGCGCCCCGGCAGCGAGATATGAGAAGTGATCCGGGCGCCCTTGGTGCCGATCGGCTCCTTGGATATCTGCACCAGTAGTTCCTGGCCTTCCTGGAGAAGCTCCTCAATAGGATGCAGTGGTTTGAAGTCGTGCTGACTGTCCGGATGCTGTTCGCCGTTCGGCTCAAGCTCCTTCTTGCCGTTATAGAGCAGAGACTCATACTCCTCGATGGCGTCGAATACGTCGGCAACGTAAAGGAAAGCGGCTTTTTCAAGGCCGATATCCACGAAGGCGGCCTGCATGCCGGGGAGCACCCGGATGACTCGACCCTTGTAAATGTTGCCGATAATACCCTTTTCCCGAGTTCGCTCGATGTGCAACTCGGCGATTGTGCCGTTCTCGATCAGTGCGATGCGCGTTTCATGAGAAGCGGCGTTAATAACCAGTTCTGTCGGCATGTTAAAACCCCTCTTCAATAAATATACAAAATATTTTATCGATTACGCGGAGAAAATCACTTCAAGTTTCTCGACGCGAATATCATCGGCCTGCAATGTCATATCACCGGTAATGGCGCGGCAGAATTCAATCGCCTTGCCCCTGCGGCTCACCAGATTCAGAGTCGAACCATCCGCGGTCAGTTCCGTGACCTCAGCGCGCAGGTCAATGCTCTGGACATCACCCTTCTTTTTGCGCTGGATGATACATTCATCACGTTCTAAAAAGTTCGAGCAGAGCCCGGCCAGTCTGGAGGACCAATCCGCGGCAAGAGTTATGCGATAGCGGGTTCTGTCGATCAGGGTGGAAAGTGAGGGCGCTTTGGTCTCGATCTGTTTCGCCTCCAGAATCCGCAGTCCTCGTGGCAACGCTTGGTTAAGCCTTTGCATGATTTCGTTCGCCGGAACGCCAGGGGCCACAAACATGTCCATATATTCCGCCACGGATTCCACGCCAACGGATGTTGCCGTGGCAAAAGAGAAGCGGGGATGCGGGTGGAATCCCTGGGAAAAGAGGATCGGCACGCTGCCCCGGCTGACGGCGCGGGTAAACACGGTCAGCAGTTCCAGGTGACTCAGATAGCGCATGGCGCCCTCTTTGGCAAAACGCAGGCGGATACGGGCAGCGTTTTCGCCGCCTTCGTTGGCAAGGGGCTGTTGACAGGTCGGGGGAAGCACGGAATCTCGCAAGATGCGATTCTTGATGCCGATGAAGTCGCAGACACCGCATGCTGTGCAGTCACCATAACGACAGTCTGTCGTGGCAGCCTCTGCAAGAGCAAGCTCCAACTCTTTGAGCAGAAACTCCCGCGTTACGCCGCAGTCCAGGTGCTGCCAGGGCAATACTTCGTCCAGTTCCCGGCGACGAAGGTACCACTCCGGCTGGATATCACACTCCCTGAAGGCCTGCATCCAGCGATCAAGCGAAAAGTGATCGCCCCAGCCGTCGAAGCGGCAGCCCAACTCCACGGCGCGTTTCAACACCGGTGCCAGGCGACGGTCGCCACGGGCGAAGACTCCTTCCATAAAGGAGAGCGTCGCATCCTGCCACTTGAAATTCAGTTTTCGCTTTTTGAGATCACCGTGCAGTTGATATTGCAGCTCCCTGATTTGATCGATGGAGATCTGTGGCTCCCACTGAAACGGGGTATGGGCCTTAGGAACAAAGCTGCCGACCGACACGCCGACCTCGCCGGTCGTGCCCGCCAGTTTGGCTTGGTCCTTGACCCGGCGGGCCAGAATGGATATCTGCTCCACATCCTCGGCGGTTTCTCCCGGAAGTCCGATCATGAAATAGAGCTTGATGGATCGCCAGCCGGCCCGGTAGACGTTGAAGGCTGTCTCAAGCAGGTCGGCCTCGGTAATGCCCTTGTTGATAATCCTGCGCAGCCGTTCGCTACCCGCTTCGGGCGCCAGGGTGAAGCCGGTTTTGCGAACCTTTTTAATCTCTGTGATCAGGTCATCCGTCAGAGTGCCGACCCGCAGGGAGGGGAGCGACACAGCGATCCGCTCCTCGGCATATCGCTTCATGAGGTGAGTGATCAGCGGCGAGATGCAGGAATAATCACCGCTGGAGAGGGATAGCAGCGAAATCTCATCGTAGCCGGTGGCGTGCAGAGTCTTTTCGACCAGCTCCAGGATGGTGGCAGGCGAGCGCTCCCGCAGCGGACGGTAAATGTATCCGGCTTGGCAGAAGCGGCAACCGCGGGTACAGCCGCGGGCGATCTCAACCGCAACCCGGTCATGCACCGTCTTCATGAAAGGCACCACTGGTTCAGTGGGATAGGATGCACTATCAAGGTCGCGCAGGAACCGGCGGCGGATGCTGCTCTGGCCCGGTTTCAGGGCTGTGATCTCCGCAATGGTTCCATCGCTGTTGTAGCGGGGTGTGAAAAAGGCGGGGATGTAGATGCCTTCGATCTTAGCCAGGCGCTCCAGCAAAGCAGCACGATCTTCCCCGGCACGCCGGGATGCCAGGACCGCCTCGGCAATTTCCCGAATTGCCTCCTCGCCATCGCCTAGCAAGACGGCATCGAAAAACGGCGCCAGCGGCTCCGGGTTATAGGCGCAGGGGCCACCGGCCAGCAGCAACGGATGGGATGAGTCGCGCTCGGTTGCCAGCAACGGAATGCCGGCCAGCTGCATCATGTTAATTATGTTGGTATAGGAAAGTTCGTACTGCAGGGTGAATGCAACGATCTGGCACTCCGCCAAAGGGGTGGCAGTTTCCAGCGTGGCCAGCCGGGCACCCTCCTCCTTCATCTGGCGCTCCATATCCGGCCATGGGGCAAAAACCCGCTCGGCGGCAATGCCGTCCATATCGTTGAGGATCTGGTAGAGTATGCGCAAACCCAGGTGGCTCATGCCGACTTCGTAGACATCGGGGAAAGCCAGGGCAATGCGCAGGTTGACTGAGTCCTTGCGGACAGAGCCCATTTCGTCGCCCATGTAACGGGCTGGTTTTTCGACAGCGAGAAGATTCATTGTATGGCGGATGTTCCTTTATAAATCACGGCGCCACAAATGAAAACTTGCAGGCTGGTTTCCAGAATACACGTTATTTTGTAAAACAAGGATATTGGCGTATTCTCTCGTTCCAGGGAGCCATCTCGAAGCTGACGCCGTTGTAATAAAACAAGAAGTGTTGGAATGTATCAAAACAAGAGCAATAATGGCAAGGGAAATACCCTGATTTTTTTCTTGCATAAATCACAGGGCCGATGGTATAAGCGTAGTTCCATTGCCGAAGTGGTGGAATTGGTAGACACGCAAGATTCAGGTTCTTGTGCTCGCAAGGGTGTGCTGGTTCGAGTCCAGTCTTCGGCACCATTAGAAAATCCAGAGAAGTCCGATTTAGTACAAAAGCCCTTGAGAAATCAAGGGCTTTTTGTTTGTCACTTGTCCAGTGATGTCCAGTTTGGTATAGTGATATCCGAGTTTTTTGGCGGTATTCGTAACGACCGCCCCGGATACCGTCAAAAATGGATACCGTCAAAACGGGGGTAACCAATGCCTAAACGGGCTCTTCCACTCACTGACGTTCAGGTAAGAAACGCCAAGCCTAAAAATAAGGAGTACAAGCTTGCGGACGGCGGCGGGCTGTATCTCCTGGTAACGCCAACCGGCGGAAAGCTATGGCGCTTCGATTACCGCTTCAACGGCAAACGCAAGACCCTATCCTTCAAGACCTACCCTGAAATTTCCCTCTTAGATGCCCGGCAACACCGGGATGATGCCCGAAAGCTGGTTGCAAATGGTGCTGACCCCGGCGAAGTCAGAAAAGCCCAGAAAGCGATAGAGCAGGCACGGGCCGAAACCTTCAAGACCGTAACACTCGAATGGTATTACCAGAAAAAGCCGGAGTGGTCGGACAATCACGCCGAACGAATCTTGAGGCGCTTGGAACTTGACGTTTTTTCCTTCATTGGCGATAAACCGATAACCGACATCCGTACCCCGGAACTGGTGAACCTTCTGGAACGTGTAGCCGTCCGAACACTCGAAACCGCGCACCGGTTGAAAATTGCCTGTGACATGGTTTTTCGCTACGCCGTTATCAAGGGCAAAAGCGAACAGAACCCGGCAGCATCCTTGCGGGGAGTCTTGCCTACCGTCAAATACAAACACATGGCGGCGCCTACCGAACCGAAAGCGGTTACGGAGCTGCTACGGGCCATTGACGGTTTTTCTGGCTCTTTCGTAGTCAAGTGCGCCTTACAACTCGCTCCGATGCTGTTTGTCCGACCAGGTGAGTTGAGATCGGCGGAATGGTCGGAATTTGACTTTGATGCCGCAGAATGGAAAATTCCCGGCCATAAGATGAAGATGAAACTACCCCACCTCGTACCGCTATCCCATCAGGCCATTTCAATACTGAAAGATCTTTTCAAGTTGACTGGCTCTGGGAAGTACGTTTTCCCCTGTCATCGCTCCCCCTTGCGGTGCATGTCCGAAAATACCGTCAATGCATCCCTGCGGCGACTTGGCTTTGATAAGGATGAAATCACCGGCCACGGGTTCAGGGCTATGGCCAGAACAATGCTGCATGAGATTTTGCAGTTCACCCCGGATGCCATCGAGGCGCAACTTGCACACGCAGTTCCGGATCGTCTTGGCAGATGTTAGCGCTGACAAAAATGCCTCCAAATCCGATTAAGGTGGTGGCGGTCGCCTGACCTTCGCTTTCTACCCCTTTTTTCCAACATTCCTTCCATCGTTTAATTTTTTCCTTCACACAATCTGTTATGACCGATTTCGGGATTTATGTTCCGGAGGTGGTCATGTCCAAACACTGCGAGTTCTGCGGTAGATTTTTTGTTCCCGATCCCCGCGTTGGCAACCGTCAGCGAGCATGTTCACGTCCGGAGTGCAGGAAGGCTCGCAAGCGCACTTCACAAAAGGCCTGGTTGGCCCATGAACCGGACTACTTTTCCGGTCGCTATTGTTATGTGAAGGAGTGGCGGGCTAAACGGCGCCGGGCAGCTTCGATGATACAAGACGAGATACCCACCGCGAAGCCCGTACTGAAGCTGGTTTTCTGGGTGCCGGCCAGTCGTCTGCTGATGATACAAGACGAGATAACCTTACGACGCTTTACCAGCTCTACGTTTGCCGCCCCCGGTGTTTCGCGGAAGATGATACAAGACACGATAGCCCATTCCCCCTGATCCGGTTAATCTGACATCCTCTCTATCATTTACGTTTTGGGAGGACGCCATGATCAATGATGAATTTATTGCCCATGTACTAAAACTCTATGAAACCGAGAAGCTTTCCATGCGCCAGATTGCCGCATCGTGCGGTTTGTGCCGAAAGACCGTCTCACGCATCATCCATAGCGACGGAGAAATACGCAAGCCATCGGACCAAGACGGCATTGTCGCCCCTACCGGCGCCTCATCGAGTCGTGGTATGGCGAGCACCCGAAGCTGAAAGCCACGCAGGTATATGACCGGCTGCTGGGGCTTGGCTTTACCGGCAGTTATCCGACAGTGAGCCAGGCAACAAAAAAGTTACGCGCAAAGAAGACGGTCATGTACCACGAGCGGGTGCTGTTGCCGGCGGAGGAAGCCCAGGTGGACTGGATGGTGCTGACGCTTCCCTGGGGAACGGTCTACGGTTTTGTCTATATCCTGGCCTGGTCCCGCTTTCTGGTGGTTCGATTTTATCCACGAATGACCTTCGAGTTCTTTCTGGATGGTCATCTGGAGGCGTTTCAAGAGTGCAGGGGAGTCGCCCATGCCCATCGCTATGACAACCTCAAGAGTGTGGTGATCTCACGCAAGCCCATCCTTCGTCTCAACACCCAGTTTGTGGATTTCTCTCGGCATTACGGTTTCGCCATCCACCCCTGCACCCCGTACCGGGCCAATGAGAAAGGGCGGGTGGAGCGGGTAATCCGGGATATCAGGTCGTTTCTCTACACCCAGCATCCAAAAGACTTGCCTGATCTCAATCGCCTGATTAATCAGTGGCAGAGGATTCGCAATAATACGCCGCACAGTATGACCGGCATGTCGCCTTGGGATGCTTCGTGCGACGAACCGCTGAAAAAGCTGCCGGCCATTGGGTATCCCGCGAAACGGGTTGTTGTTGCCCATGTATCAAAGACCGGTTTCGTGGAGGTTGAGAGCAATCGCTATTCCGTGCCGTCGCGCTACTCGGGTAAGAGTGTGACGGTTACTCTCTATCCGGAGAAGATTGAGGTAATCGTGAATTCCCATCCGGTGGCAAGCCATCGGCGTTCGTTCGCAAAGAAGCAGACCATTGAGCATCCCACCCACCGCACTGATCTGCTGTTGATTACCCCGGCCTATAAGCAGAAACGAATATACCTTCTGATGATGCGGATGAATGCGGATATCGCCCGCTTCATCAGGGATGGTGAACGTGATGGCCACGACTCGCTGAAAGCAGCCTATACCCTGTTCCGGTTGCTTATCCAGTTCGGCAAGCCGTGCCTGTTGTCGGCGGTCAGGGAGGCGATCAGCCAGAAAACCACTCGCCCTGATGTTGTGGCTGCCATACTGGCAAAGCCTGTTTCGGCGGCGGCCTGTCCGGTGACGCCACATAATGGCAACCTGCTTGCCATACACTACGAAGAAAGGAATCTTGCCGATTATGATCCGACTCTCTGAGCTGTGGAGCATGTTCCGTCTGCTGTCGGATCAGAATTCCTTGTCTTCCGATGAGCGGGTCTTTCTTGAGCGTTTCCTGGAAGAGGAGGCGCGTCTCAGGCAGGCAAAGAAGATTGGCTACCTGCTGGCCCGTTCCGGAATTAAGCGGGTAAAGACCATGGGCGAGTTCGACTGGAAGTTCAATCCCAAGATCCCCAGAGAGAAACTGATGGAGTTCATGACCCACCCCTGGCTCATGCAGCCGTGCAATCTGGTCCTGATCGGCCCTGCGGGTGTCGGCAAGACCCATTTGGCCCAGGCGCTGTGCCATGATGCCGTGATGAAGGGGCACCAGACCATGTTTCTCTCACTCTTTGATCTGATGGCAAGGATTGCAAAGCCAAAAAGCCTTTACAACGCCATCGACTTCTACGCCAAGGTGCCCGTTCTCTGTCTGGATGAGGTCGGGTATGCCTTTCCTTCAAAAGACCAGGCCGACGCCATCTTCCAGATCATCGCCAAACGGGCTGAAGTGAAAACCACCATCATGACCACCAATCTCGTTCCTTCCCAATGGAACAAGGTCTTTGATGCAACTACCGCCACAGCCATCCTGGATCGACTCACCATGAACGGAACGTTCCTGACGATGGACGGGAGATCTTATCGAAGCAGAAAATAAGGCCAGGGGCCGGACTCTCGAAAACACAAAATCGAAATCCGGAAAAAGGGCATGGGTGCATCATAAATCCCGAGCTCAATGGGTAGCTGCGGCTTCAGGCAGGGTACCCGGCGCACTGGTGCGTCCAAAGCCAGAAACCAGTCGCCTCCACATGATCAAAAATGGCGGCATTTTTGTCAGCGCTAACACCAATACCTTCCGGAGCCTCAATGCTTTCGAGCAGACGGCATAAGTTCTTACCGGTAAAGGCAAGACCAAGCATGAACTGGAATAAGGTGGAGAGGCAAATTCCTTTCTCTTTCCTGATATTGCTTTGCCAGAGTATGTGGCCGAGGTTCTGATTTTGAAAGAACGAATGAATTCTGTTCTCTATAGCGGTAACTGCTGGTACAATCTGCTGCATAGCGTCGTCTCTCTGTGTCAGTGGATTTGTTGGGGAACAAAGCCATTTTAACCCAGATCGCGACGCTATTCTATTTATATATTCAATAAGTTACAAGATATCTGCAACTGCGAAAGTTGAGTTAAAAAGCCGCGTCCTGTGGGCGCAGATTCTTTACTCTTCCTGACCACCTAAGAGGATGTCGAGCATAAATGTGTCTCAATTATATTGCTTAGTTTCTCAAACTTCTGTTCCAGTCTTTCGTCCTCGTTAATCATGCCCGGCTCCGATGCTTGTCGTCCTTGACTTTTCTCCCCCTCATTGGCAGTATGCCTTTTCTATGAAAAAGACAACCAGACAGATAAAAATCGGCTCTGTACCGATCGGGGGTGGCGCTCCCTGTGCGGTGCAATCAATGTGTTCCACCGACACCCGTGATGTGGCTGCAACGCTGACCCAGATTGAGCGCCTTGCCGCCGCGGGTTGCGAAATCATCCGTTGTGCCATCCCTGATATGGATGCTGCGGTTGCGCTTGGCCGGATCAAACGTGAGAGTTCCATCCCGGTTATCGCCGACATCCATTTCGACTATAAGCTGGCCCTACAGGTATTGGAGGGCGGCATTGACGGTCTGCGCCTCAACCCCGGCAATATCGGCGACAGGTGGAAAGTGGCCGAGGTGGTCAAGGCTGCCGCTGAACGTCAGGTTCCCATCCGTATTGGCGTCAATGCCGGCTCCCTTGAAAAAGAATTGCTGGAGCGCTATGGCCATCCGACCCCGGAAGCCATGGTGGAATCCGCCCTGGGGCATGTTCGTATCCTGGAAGAGCTTGGGTATCGTGAGATCAAGATTTCCCTCAAAGCCTCGGATGTGATGAAAACTGTTAACGCCTACCGTTTGCTCTCGGCCAAGGTTGATTATCCGTTGCATATCGGGATTACCGAGGCCGGAACGATCTTCTCCGGAACGGTCAAATCATCGGTGGGCCTCGGAATACTTCTGGCCGACGGCATCGGCGATACCCTGCGGGTATCACTTACCGGTGATGTGCTGGATGAAGTCAGGGTAGGGTATGAGATTCTCAAAAGTCTCGGGCTGCGCCAGCGGGGCGTCAATTTTGTTTCCTGTCCAACCTGCGGCAGATGTCAGATCAACCTGGTCAAGGTTGCCGAAGAAGTTGAAAAACGTCTGCAAGGGGTTGATAAACGCATCACCGTGGCTGTCATGGGTTGTGCGGTCAATGGTCCCGGCGAGGCCCGTGAGGCGGATGTAGGTATTGCCGGCGGGAAAGGGGAGGGGCTCCTCTTCCGCCATGGTGAAGTTATTCGCAAGGTGCCGGAAGATCAACTGGCTGATGCCTTGCTGGAAGAAATCAACAAACTGTAGTTTTAATGACTTTTATCGAGGTATTCTAAATGTTTTACTCCCGTTACTTCATTCCTACCATTAAGGAAACCCCGTCTGACGCCGAGGTTGTTTCCCACCAATTGATGCTACGCGCCGGCATGATTCGCAAGCTGGCAGCCGGCATCTATAACTATCTGCCGTTGGGACTTCGCTCCATCCGCAAGTTTGAAACAATTGTACGCGAAGAGATGAACAGGGCCGGTGCCATCGAGATGCTCATGCCTGCCGTGCAACCGGCGGAATTGTGGCAGGAATCAGGGCGTTGGTCGTTTTACGGCAAGGAGTTACTGCGCTTCAGGGACCGCAAGGATGGAGAATTCTGCATGGGACCGACCCATGAAGAAGTAATTACCGACATGGTTCGGCGTGAAATCAAAAGCTACCGTCAGTTGCCGATTAATTTCTATCAGATTCAGACCAAATTTCGCGACGAGATCCGTCCTCGCTTCGGCTTGATGCGCGGACGCGAATTCATCATGAAAGATGCGTATTCCTTTGATGTGGACAGTGCTGCGGCTGATGGCTCCTATGAGCTGATGTTCCACGCTTATATGCGCATTTTTGAACGTTGTGGTTTAAACTTTCGGGCAGTTGAGGCTGATACCGGCACTATCGGCGGTTCATCGTCCCATGAATTCATGGTTCTGGCCGATTCCGGCGAGGATGCCATTGTTTCCTGCGATGCCTGCCGTTATGCCGCCAATATTGAAAAGGCGGAATCACGACTTCCGGATGCTGCTGTTGGTGGGGATCAACTTCCGCTCCAAAAGACCTCGACACCGGATATGAAGAGCATCGTCGATGTGGCTGTTTTCCTGGGCTTAAGCACGGACAGAACCATCAAGACTCTGGTCTACTCATCCGACGCAGGCGAGCATGTCATGGCCCTTTTGCGTGGTGATCATGAACTCAACGAAATCAAGCTGAAAAACTGCATGGGTTGGGACGAGATCCAGATGGCTTCCGAAGAGGATATCCTGGCCATCACCGGTTCGCCGGTCGGCTTCCTCGGGCCGCTGGGGTTGAAGAAGAAGGTTACGGTCATTGCCGATCTGGCCGTTCAGGTCATGATCAATGCCGTGATCGGCGCCAATGAAAAGGATATGCATTTCATGAATGCTAACCTTGGCCGCGACTTTACTCCGGATCGTTTTGCGGATCTGAGGAATGTTGAAGCCGGCGATCTCTGTCCGCGTTGCGAGACCGGTAAGCTGGAGATGTGGCGCGGGATTGAAGTTGGTCATGTCTTCAAGCTGGGGACGAAATACTCTCAGGCACTTAACGCCACTTACCTTGACGCCGATGGCAAAGAACAGGTCATCTTCATGGGGTGCTACGGCATTGGCATAGGACGTACTGTGGCTGCTGCCATCGAGCAGAATCACGATGAAAACGGTATTATTTTCCCGATTCCGATTGCACCATTTCACTGCTCGGTAGTGGCACTCAATACAAAAGATAAAGGTGTGATGGCTGCTGCGGAGGAAATTTACTTCACCTTGGAAAAACTTGGGCTGGAAGTCCTTTTTGACGATCGAGATGAGCGTCCCGGTGTAAAATTCAAGGACAACGACCTGATAGGCATTCCGCTTCGCATCGTGGTTGGAAGCAAAGGGCTGGCCGAAGGAAAGGTCGAGGTTAAAATTCGTAAAAGCGGCGAAATGCTGCTGCTGCCGATAGAGGAAGCCATCGAGACGGTACGGCGGATGGTTACGGAAGCATTGGCAAACGAGCAATAATTTTTTTTCGAGGTTGTAATGCAGACACGCATTTGGGACACTCTTCACGAGACCATGCCGCGCGAGGAGTTGGAGCAGCTTCAACTAGAACGGTTTCAGGCAACGCTCAATCGCGTCTATAAAAATGTCACCTGTTACCGCACCAAATTTAACGAACTGGGGATCGTGCCTGAAGATGTCGCTTCTCTGGCTGACTTGTCCAAGATCCCCTTTACCACCAAGGAAGATCTTCGGATCAACTATCCTTATGGCATGTTCGCCGTTCCTCTGCGGGAGGTCGTTCGTATTCACTCGTCTTCCGGCACCACCGGCAAGCCTACTGTGGTGGGGTATACCAAAAATGATCTGAAGATGTGGTCCAATCTGGTGGCTCGTTTTATGACTGCTGCCGGTGTAACCCATGATGACGTGGTGCAGATTGCCTTTGGATACGGCCTTTTCACCGGTGCCTTTGGGCTCCATTACGGTTCCGAAACAATTGGCGCGGCTGTTATTCCCATGGGTGGCGGCAATACCGAAAAGCAGATCATGATCATGCAGGATTACAAGACCACGGTCCTGGTTTGCACTCCCAGTTATGCCATTACCATTGCCGATCACCTGGAAAAAAAGGGGGCCGACCCCAAATCGCTGTCACTCAAGGTTGGTCTGTTTGGTGGCGAACCCTGGTCGGAGTCCATGCGACGGGAAATTGAAACCAGGCTGATGATCCGCGCCACCGACAACTATGGTCTTTCGGAAATCATCGGACCTGGCGTAGCCGGGGAATGCAGTTGCAAATGCGGCATGCATATCGCCGAAGATGCTTTTATCGCGGAAATCATCGACCCGGAAACATGTGAAGTGCTGCCGCCGGGCAGTGTTGGTGAGCTGGTTCTGACTACCATCAACAAAGAGGCGTTCCCCATGATCCGTTATCGGACGCGGGATATTACCAGCCTCGATTACTCAACGTGCGAGTGCGGGCGAACCATGGCGCGGATGAGGAAAACCATGGGGCGTTCGGATGACATGCTGATTATCAAGGGCGTTAACGTTTTTCCGTCGCAGATCGAAGATCTGCTGATTTCCATAGAGGGGTGCGAACCGCATTATCAGTTGATAGTGGATCGCAAGGGAGCCTTGGACACACTTGAGGTCAGAATCGAGGTTACGGAAAACATCTTCTTCGACGAGATGAAGCGGCAGCGCGAATTTCTGGAGATGGTTGAGAAAAGTATCGACTCGGTACTAGGTGTCGGCGTAACCGTAAAACTGGTGGAGCCGAACAGCATCCCGCGCCACGAGGGCAAATCCGACAGGGTAATCGACAAACGTGTCATCTAAAATCTAATCGTTCATATTATGTTAAGTACGAGCTACGGTCAAAATGACCATAGCTCGTACTTAACATAATATAGCTTATGGGACAAAAATAAGTCTGACCTTCCTTGTCGGCTAGATTCTGGTCTGCCTGCCTCTATCGCCGCCCAACGGTGGCAGAGGCAGAAGGTTTCTTTTCTCTGCGTGCGTATAGTAATACTGCACGCTAGTCTACTGTGGGAGACTTTTGCATCTTCGCTTTTACCCCTCAAAGCCGCATCCCGCCTGTGTTTGAACCCGTTTTTGTCTGTTTCGCGCATTTTCTCTTTTCTGGCTGCCATTGGCTGCCAAGAATCCAGCCTGTTTTTGATGCCGTTCACGCTCCCGGTTTTTCAGGTTAGGCACGCTGTATCGCGTAACCTGAAAAGACGGAACCAACAAGCCACGAACGCAAACTACTCACTTCTTAAGCCGTCCACACGTGCACAAACATCCCGGGAGCGCCGCTCGGCGATCAGGTCCGTTTGTGTGCCCTGTTGACGACATCATGGAGGATCAAGCTTATGGATAAAAAAACGTTCACATTTGCCTATTGCCCCGCCTGCGGATCGTCTTTGCCGAAAACGTTCGCATGCGACTTTGATGACGATAGAGATCCGCAAGAACCGAAACCGGTATTTGTCTTCGGCTGCATCCTTGATGAATCGCTCTGTGACTCCTGCCAGGTCTCTCTGGGGGTGATTGATGTCTAGTTTTCTTGGGTATCGAGCTCGGCTGACCAAGCGTTTGACCGTCAGGTTTTCGGAAGAGCATTACAACGAATTATGCGCCTATGCCCACGAAGAGGGTTTTGACGCTGCTACCGTCATCCGTCATCTTGTTGCCCGTTTCGTTGCTGATCGCGATCGCACGTTCAATGCAAGGTTCAACCGGGAGGTCTTGGACAAACCATGAGAAATTCACTACAGCAAAAAGTTTCGGGGTTGAGACAGGGACGGCGCTTGACGAGCGGAGTTCCTGCCTCAACCCCGTACGGTGCGGCTGATAAGCCGCAAGTGGAGCCGGTAGGCGCAACGCCCGATTCGGTTTTTGATATTCGCAGGCTCATATATGACGCGAATACGATTTTTAATCCGCTGCACAAAGAATCGCTTTTTGAATGTAAGGCTGTCGGAGTTCGTGACGGTTTCGTTCTTTACAACCTTGCCCTGCCTTGTGACATGTCGAGGTTCTTCATGTCTCTCATGGAATCCATGGTTGGATTCTTTCGCGTCCTCGATATCAAGAGCCGATCAGCGGCCGCTGAATCCCGCTGCATTGATCCGGAAGTTATTGAAAAACGAAAAAAAGCCAGCCGGGAATATACCGAAACGGTCTGCTCCCTGTTTGATGGTTTCGTTGCCGAGGGGCGCTCCATGAACGATTCCATAAAGCTCACGAATTCGGCCCTGAAAGCAGAAAACCATCCTTGGGCGACCTACGGGCTTGTTTCCGGGACCCTTCGCACTGCCGGCAAATTGAGGAAAAATAAACCGGGAAAGGAGACTCGCAGTTAAAAATAGTTGATCATTGGCTGCCAATGTGGTTTTTTTGGCAGCCGTAACCTTGTGACAAACCGGGTAAGGGTGAATTGCATGATTAAAAGCAAAAACAACAATAAATACTATAGCTTATTGGCGTTATCGTGATATGTATCCAATAAAACTTGCAATTTTTAATGGCTGTTAGTAATATACGATAGTTTGCATAAACAAACGAAACGAGGAGCATCCTTACGAATGAGTAAAGAAGAAGCAATAGAAGTCGAAGGCACGGTTGTCGAACCACTTCCCAACGCAATGTTTCGCGTTAGACTTGAAAATGATCACATGGTCCTGGCACACATATCCGGGAAAATGCGTAAATATTTCATAAAGATCCTTCCTGGTGACAAAGTTACGGTTGAACTTTCTCCGTATGACTTGAGTCGTGGCCGTATTACCTATCGCGCCAAATAACCCCCGTTACACACACGATCACACATACAGGCCCATCTGTCACGATGGGCTTGTCGCATTTACATATCACTAATCAGCGAGGAATATATGTACAACGCAGCAGACCTTAAAAAAGGGCTCA
>WSSedB1CaDRAFT_10000246_pt1 | contig 25173 bp, 27 predicted proteins | sample WetSurSB1Cattail_FD_9460 | JGI IMG/M metagenome (IMG submission 9460)
CGTTCCCATTCCGAACACGGAAGTCAAGCTCTCTTACGCCGATGATACTGCCTTTTGGCGGGAAAGTAGGTTGCTGCCGGGCTTTTTTTGTTTAAATCTGTTTACACCAGGTCTTCTTTCCTTGGTATTGAAGTATATTTCGCCTTTGACCATACGGTTTTTAGAGAGCGTCAGCGAGCGTTAAAAAACCCGGTAGTGAGCCTCCTGCCGGACTTTTTTTTGTTTAAATATTTTTATAAAATTGCTATACTCTTTCATATGAAATTTGACGGGATAATACTTGATATTGATGGTACAATCTGGGATACGACAGAGATTGTTGCCGGTGCATGGAATGAAGCCATAAAAAACGGCGGTTATAATATACCTCCTGTAACAGCGGACATATTAAAAAAAGAATTCGGAAAGACGATGGATGTAATTGCATCCGATTTGTTTTCATCGGTGGAAGAGAAAGAACGCGCAAAACTTCTTGTAAAATGCTGCGAAAAAGAACAGCGTGCCATAAAAAGTATTGAAAAATCAATTACATATGATGGTGTCCTTGAGACAATCAAATATCTTTCTCGGTTATGCAGAATATATATCGTGAGTAACTGTCAGAAAGGATATATTGAAATAGTCATGGAGAAAACCGGTATAGAAGAATACGTAAGCGATTATGAATGCTTCGGAAATACGGGAAGGGAAAAGGCTGAAAATATAACAAGTATTGTGTGTCGCAACAATATCAGTCATCCTGTTTATGTTGGCGATACACAGGGGGATTGCGATGCATGCAGAACGGCAGGAGTTCCTTTTATATGGGCTTCATACGGTTTTGGAACAGTCGGTTTTTATTATGCAAAAATAAAATCATTTAATGAAATAGAAAAATTCATATAAGGAGATTTGTATGCTGTTCATCTTTGACATGGGCGGAGTTGTTACAAACAGTGCAGCCGTTGAAAAGCAGATTTGTGAAATCCTCGGTATAACAGAAAAACAGTTTTTTGAATACTGCGGGTGCGGCGGCGGAAATGCAAGTTACGGGGATCCCGGAACCGCTTTGAATAAATATGTCCCTTATTCTGCGGACTTGCTGACTCTTCTTTCCAATGGAACAATTACTACACAGCAGTTCTGGAGGGATTTTTCTGCAAGATCTGGAAAATCCATACGCACTGATTATTGGAGTCTGCTTTTTCATCCTGCATTGAATACTGATGTTGTTGAGATAATAAAAAAACTTCGTGAAAAATACAGGGTTGTGTGTGGAACGAACACCATAGAAAGCCACTATATGAATCATATTGTGCGGGGTGATTATGCATTGTTTAATCAGACATACGCGTCGAATATACTTGGTGTTTCAAAGCCTGATCCGGAATTCTGGAAACTTATATTGCTCGGAGAAAATGTAAAACCGGAAGAGACTTTTTTTACTGATGACAATAGCAGAAACTGCACGGCGGCAGCTTCTCTGGGAATACAGGTTCATCAGTTTGTCAATGCAGAAGAACTTGAAAACGCTGTAAAAAGGTGGTTGTGACAAAATATATATTGTTCATATATTTTTTTTAAACTAATATTACTTAAATTATAAGTAAACTAATTTAAAATAGTGTTATTATATTGACTAACATAATGGGGAGTTCCGTCGGCTCAGCCGGCGGGCCGCAGAAGTTTGACAATTCCGGCAATAGGAGAAGGATAAGAAAAGCCATAGAATCTCCGGTGTGAACCGCCAAAGTTACACAGAGGAGAAACTATGGGAAACTATGATAGTTTAAGCCACACGAAGTATGAATGTAAATACCATATAGTATTTATACCAAAATACCGGAAGAAAAAATTATACGGAGAAATCCGGCAGTATTTGGGAAGAGAACTGAAAAGACTGGCAGAACAAAAAGAGAGTAAGATACTGGAAGGATACCTGGTAATAGATCATGTGCATATATTGATAGAGATACCCCCGAAATATTCCGTAGCACAGGTGATAGGATATATAAAGGGAAAGAGTGCGATATATGTGGCACGACAGTTTGGAGAGCGACAAAAATATTTCAGCGGTCAGCATATGTGGGCGAGGGGATATTTTGTAACAACAGTAGGGCTTGATGAGGACGTCATCCGGGAATACATAAAGAATCAGGAATAAGACGACCGAAAACAGGAAGAACTTGATTTATAGCCGAAGGCTGTAACCGCTTTGAGCGGTTCACTTTTAAGCCTCCCACTCTGGTGGAGGTGAATCACTAAGGATAAGAATTTCGACGATATCATGAAAGATTGGAATGAGGCGTGGTCGAAGGCACAGAAAAATGAAAACGTCGCTGTAAAATGACGATGTGATAATTTGACATTTTGTTAATAAAATGCCAGAAACTTTTTCTGATTCCGGCATTTTTTGTCTGCCGGAGGTAAAATTTTGATAATGACTTCATCTACCGTAAAAAAAATATCTGTAAAACTTTTTGTGCAAAGCAAAAAAGGTCGGCAGGCTTTTATTATTTCCGTATTCCTTATTATTCCGCTTATACTTCTGTTTGTTTTTACATATCTTCCATTTGGCGAAATGGCAGGATACAGTTTTTATCGGATGAAATATGTTGGTTCACGGGTGTTCGTTGGTTTACAAAATTATAAGGAAGTTTTTATGCGCAACGATATATTCGGCGCTTTAAAACTAAGTTTGTATTACATGAGTGGTTCGCTCGTTCAGCTTGTACTGGCATTGCTTCTTGCGACAATGCTGAGCTTCAGAACCCGTTTCGGGAATTTATTTAAGGGAATTCTGTTCTTTCCGTATCTTATAAACGGAATCGCAATCGGTTTTATATTCAAATTCTTTTTTACAAGAGGATTTGTGTTTGATACAGTACTCGGATGGTTTGGTATTCCTCTTGATATGCTTACATACTGGCTTAAAACGCAGGTGCTTAACAACGTACGCTGGTAGGAACTTCCATCTGGCGGTATGTCGGACAGAATATGGTTCTTTTTATAGGAGCTATAATGTCGGTTGATCCCGAATTATACGAAGCGACAGAACTGGATGGAGCAAACAAATTGCAGCAGTTCAATCATATTATACTTCCGGGAATTAAAGCGATTATTACCCTTACTGTCATTCTTTCCATTACCGGCTCTTTCAGCGCCTTCGAAGCACCTTTCGTTATTACTAAAGGTGCGAACGGAACCGGGACGTATTTTATCATAATGGATCAAGTCGCTCATACGAGTCAGAAAGTGGGACTTGCTTCTGCGATGGCTGTTGTACTTCTTGTTCTTATTTTTATTGTGACAATTTTGCAGAAAATATTTTTCAAATATATTTTCCGCAATTTCGGGACGGACAGCAGTGGAAAAGGATGCAGCATTATATGAAGAAATATAAACGGGAAGCAGTTATTTCCAGCTTTTTCAAATATGTAGTCCTTATATTTTTTTCTTTCTGGACTCTATTCTCCCTATTGTGTCCTGTCTTATAACATCGCTGAAAAACGATGCAGAATACGGTTCTACATCAGTCATGGTACTTCCGAGAATATGGGACTTCGCAAATTTTGTAAAAGCATTCCGGATTGCACATATGGGTATTGCCTTTGTTAATTCAGTGATAGTTCTCGTATTTGTACTTGCCGGTTCAATTATTATAAGTTCACAACTTGCTTATGTCCTGAACAGGTTTAAATTCCGGGGAAATAACATAATCCGACAATTGTTTCCATTCGCTTGCCTTCTTCCCGGAGTTGCCATGCAGGTATCGGTATATGAAATTATGCAGAAACTCGGTTTTATTAATCATCTGTATGGTTATATCATTATGATGATGGGAACCGACGTTATATCGATTTATATATTCATACAATTTATGGAAAACATTTCGGTGTCGCTTGATGAATCTGCAATTATGAACGGAGCGAATTACTTTACGATTTACTGGCGGATTATTTTACCGCTCTTGAAGCCGGCAACAGTAACCTGTATGATATTGAAAGGTGTGTCGACATATAATGAATACTACTGCTCGAATTTGTATCTGCAGAGCGAAAAACTGAGAACCGTTGCAATTTCTTTGTATACGTTTACAGGGCCGCTGGTAAGTCGTTATAATCTTATTTGTGCAGGTGTGATTATTTCGATAATTCCGGCGCTTCTCGTATTTATAAGCTGCCAGCAGCAGATTTATACGGGTATTACAGCAGGAGCAGTAAAGGGGTAGAATGGAAACATATACAACTGTTATGACGGAACATTTAAACAGTCATGGGACACTTTTCGGAGGTCAGCTGCTGTTATGGGTTGATCAGTATGCATGGATGGCTGCGTCGCTTGATTTTCCGGGAAAAAAACTTGTGACGCGTGCCATGGACAACATAAACTTTGCGGCAGGAGCCCCGAATGGTTCCATACTGCGTTTTGTTATGGAAAAAGAACGGATAGGACATACATCGGTGACATATTCTGTAAAAGTATACTGTAATATTCCGGACGATCCTACAAGTTTGCCCGGGCAGAAAGGTGAATATATAATTTTTGAAAATCATGTTACATTCGTAGCTATAGACTGCAGTGGAAACAAGACGCCGCTCTCTTAATGGAACATATGTCCGTGCTGATGTACTTTTATTGTGCTTTTTACTATACTTGCGTGTATGAACAATTATGCACGCATTTTTTTAAAACCGAAAGAAGAGAGGGAAATACAACAGGGCTTTCCCTGGGTATTCGATAACGAAATACAACATGTAAAATATACAGCATCCGACGGCAGCGGCTGGAAGGAGGCATCGCTTTCTGAATGCAGCGTAAAGGACGGCAGCGGTGTCGAAATATTTACGAAGGCAGGCGGTTTTCTCGGTACGGGAATTATCAATAGAACATCGAAGATTACGATACGCATTATTTCACAGGAGCATGCCGACAAGGTTTTCGAGGATACAAAATCGTTCTGGGAAAAACGTATACGGGATGCCGACAGCATCCGGCATCTTCATTATTCAAAAAACGATTCTTACCGCCTTATTTTCGGTGAAGCTGATTTTGTACCAGGTCTCATAGTGGAACGTTTCTGCTCGATAACGGGAGATGTTATCCTTGTTGTGCAGTTTTTATCTCTTTCGTGTGATGTGTTCCGGAATGATATCCTTGCAGCCCTTGAAAAGGTGTGCAGTCCGTCCGGCATCTACGAACGGGATGATGCCGATATCAGGGAAAAAGAAGGATTGACGGAAAAGTCCGGCTGGATAAAAGGCGGCGACCGGGGAACTATAATTACTATTCTGGAGAATGGAATTCAGTACGATGTAGATATAGCGCACGGTCAGAAGACGGGCTATTTTCTTGACCAGAAGGATAATCGCCGTGCTGCTTCCGTATTCTGTAAAGGTAAACGCGTACTTGACGCGTTCACGCATACAGGAGCGTTCGGGCTTAATGCTGCAAAAGCAGGTGCCCATGAGGTTATCTCTGTCGATATATCTCAGGAAGCAGTGGACATGGTGAACCGGAATATAGCCCTTAACTGTATGGGCAGCATGATGAAGGGCGTCTGTGGAGATGTATTCGAACTGCTTAAAAAGTATGAAGCCGACGACGAAAAATTCGATGTTATAATACTTGATCCTCCCGCTTTTACAAAAAGTGCTAAAATGATTCAAAAGGCATACGGCGGATATAAGGAAATAAATCTCCGTGCAATGAGGCTGCTTAATGAAGGCGGTATCCTCATAACATGTTCTTGTTCTTACTTTTTTGATTCAAACACATTCTATGACATGCTCATGCATGCAGCGATGGACAGCCATAAACGGGTACAAATTCTCGAAAAGAGAGGGGCTGGATCAGATCATCCTGTCCTGCTCGGCTATCAGAAATCGGAATATCTGAAATGTGCAATTGCGAGGATATTGTAGCGTGTCTGACGTAAACAGCAGTGAAAACTACAACTGTGTCGTCATTCTGGGACCTACTGCAGCCGGCAAAACAGATATCGGAGTTCAGATTGCACTCCAGCGCCACGGCGAGATACTATCGGCCGATTCCAGGCAGGTATATACCGGACTCGATATAGGTTCAGGAAAAGATATTGCCGACTATACAGTGAACGGCATTACAGTGCTCTATCACCTTATAGACATAACCGACCTTACCCGTGAGTATAACGTTTTCAATTACCAGCAGGACTTTTACCACATATTTCCGGATCTTATAAAACGCGAAGTGCTTCCTGTTATCGTCGGAGGGACGGGAATGTATCTTGATTCCGTCATACGGAATTATGATTTGATAACGGTACCGGAAAATCCCGTATTTCATGCAGAACTTGAAAACAAAACGCTTGATGAACTCGGGAAGATGCTGCTGGAACTGAAGCCTGATTTACACACTCGTGAAGATCTATTTCACAAAGCTCGATGCATACGGGCAATCGAAATTGCAGAATTTATGAAAAGCCCGGAGGCTGATGCGGTACGGAAGTCAATGATGCCTCGTCCTGATATCCGGCCGCTCGTCATCGGAACGACGCTTGAAAGAACTGTACTGCGCGGCAATATTTCGCGCAGGCTTCGTGAGCGGCTTGAATCAGGAATGATAGATGAAGTCCGCCTCCTGCATGAAAACGGTGCATCTTGGGAACGTCTGGAAACGCTTGGTCTTGAGTATAAGTTTGTATCGGAATTTCTGGAAGGGAAAGTAAAAACGAAAGAAGAACTTTACGAAAAGCTCAACATCGCAATCAGGCAATTTGCAAAGCGGCAGGAAACGTGGTTCAGGGGAATGGAGAGAAAAGGCGTCGTGATACACTGGCTACCTCCAGTCCCTGATAAAACCGTCCGCGTTTCCGCTGCGATTGCATTGGTTGACTGCTATATTAAGCGTTGACAGCGACTTTTACCGGCTGGTTGATTTCCGTAAGATATCCGGTCCTGATGCAGCTGTCGAACAATTCCCTGCTGATGTAATCAGTTTTTACTTCATTGTATCCGTCCCTGTCGCGTACGATACGGACAACGTAGCCGTCTTCCATTTCCCTGATGACAGTCATATAGTCAGAAGAATTTCCTATACTTTTTAAAGTGTAGCTTTTCATGTTTATAGCCTCCCAAACAATGATATTTGAACTACATTTATATTTTCGGTAATATTACAAATGATGTTAGCATTTTCTTCACTTTCGGACGCACATTTTCATCTCGTATACAGCGCTCCGTTAAAACAATTTTCCGTCCCGTATTACGCCGTTACCTGTGCGCATGATAAAGACGAATTTGAAGCGCAGAAAAAACTTATATCTGCGTACGACTGCAGAAAAGATTGTATGATTTTGAACTCATTCGGAATGCATCCTCAAATGCCGCTTATCGGGAATGCAGATTTCATGGAAGACCTTCTCAGGGAAAAGCAGATACAGGCAATCGGGGAAGCCGGATTTGATTTGTTTACGAAGGAGTTGAAGGCTGATATTGCACGTCAGGAGCAGGCTTGGCGTATTCAGACAGCTCTTGCCGCACAGTACAAAGTACCTCTTGTGGTACATTGCAGGAAAGGAATGGACCGCATTTTTCGTGATTCTAAAATTCTTTGTACGATTCCGGCCGTTATATTTCATTCTTTTCCGGGAAGTTCTGCGGATGCCCGCTCTCTGCTGCGTCACGGTATAAACGCATACTTCAGTTTCGGAAAACCTGTTTTGAAAGGCGACAAAAGCGCCATCTCATGTATCAGGGAATTCGGAACGGAGAGGATTCTGATGGAGACCGATGCACCGTATCAGACTCTGAAAGGTGAATCCTCAACGGGTGCAGATGAAATTATGCGGGTGTATGAAACGGCATTTATGCTTCAGAGAAAACAAAAATCAGCAGAGGAATTTTCGTCGCAGATTTTTGCGAATTTTAAATCTGCATACGGTATTGAGTGAGTGCTTTTGCAGTTTCCCTGTAGACTGAGATAAACTGTTCGCGAAGTGACTGAATATCACCTGTCTTCCGCCCCTTTAGAACATCTTCAAACAGCTGGCCTGCTAAATGCAGACGTTCAGCTCCTATCTGTCCTGCTGCTCCTTTACAACGGTGCACATATGAACCGGCTTCTTCGTTTTTTCCTTCAGAGATAAGGGAATCGAGTTTTTTTTCATCAAAAGGGGATTCAATAAGAAAAGAATCGATAAGTATTTTATATAAAGACGTATCACCGTCGAGCATGTTGAGCCCGAAATCAGTATTAATCAGTTTTTTCTCTTCCATAAGTTACATTGTAGCCTATCGTTTGTTTTTCTGCTATAGTATGATTATGACAACTTCTAATGAGAAAATTTTTTTTATATGGCTATATTTCGTTCTTGGTACAGCATTGGTATTTTCTTTGTTGTGTCTGAGTTTTTATTTTGACATTTCACTACTTGCGTTTCCCGTATCGCTTCTGTTTGCAGGATTGATGATGCATTATGTCATTATACTGAAACGAAATGACAATGTACGTGCAATCCCTGTCATCAGAAAAATGATACAATACCTTCCCTATGTACTGCTTACGTCGTTCGTATTGCGCAGAGCGGGCAGCCACGGTACGTACTACTGGTATGATGTTGTGACTGTAATTCTGTGGTGTATGGTGTTTATCGGCTCCCTCGTCGTTTCATATTATATGAACGAAAAACGTGTTTATTCCCTTAAAAAAGAATGGACAGACGCTAAAAAGAAAAATCTGCCTGAAAAGCGCAGAGGTGGTGCGTGGGTTGTATTTGAAGCAGTCGACTGGCTTGATGCGCTTCTGCAGGCTGTATTCATGGTCCTCCTTATACAGATTTTTATCGTTCAACTGTATGTGATTCCTTCGGAATCGATGGTACCGCAGTTTCTCGTCAAAGACCGTGTCATCGTATTCAAGACGGCAAGCGGTCCGAAATTCCCTCTGTCGGATGTCGGCATACCTTGCATGAGAAGTTACAACAGGGGGGATATAGTCGTATTCCGCAATCCCCATTACAGTATGGACCGGAAATCCGAAGTAAAAACGGTGACAAGCCAGCTTGTGTATATGCTTACTTTTATGGCTGTAAATCTGAATAAAGATGCCGATGGTCAGCCCAAAGCCGATCCTCTAGTAAAAAGAATTGCAGGTGTATCAGGCGAGCAGCTTGTCATGCAGGATGGAACGCTTTATGCACGTACGAAGGAATCGCCCGATTTTAAGCCTGTTGAAAAAGATGCTTCTGTCGCCGCATGGAATCTGAACAGTGTGGATACTACGATAAAAAGGGGTATTAAATTATTTCCGCTTTCGCAGAACCAATACGATCTTATGATAGAATGCGAAAAGGATCGTCGTAATTTGAATCTTGACGATAGTGCAGCCGAATGCAGGGAACTTGCCCGGCAGTTCAAGGAAATCGTACCTGCCAGACCGGGAAGAATGTCGTCCGACGGTATCTCCATGTTTGAGTACGATCTGTTTGTAAACTATGATTCATTTACGCAGAAACTGATGTCTGCAGATGGCGGTGCATGGTGGTTTGAACAGTTCATGACCGGCTGGATAAGCAGCAAGCCTGCAGACGGCATATATGCAGGAGGAGATATCTACAGTGATGCGAATTTCCGTCTTGACGTAATGATAAAACTCTGCCTTGGCCGTATCATTGTGCGGAATGTACAGCTTGTTCACAGCAATGTTACTGCAGATAAGCGCAGAAGCGACGTACAGATAAATCAGTTTATGGAACAAGCAGAAATGCTCAATATGTATGTTATGATTCTTGATCAGCGGAATATGCCTGTGTTTCCTGCAAATACGTCGGATGGCAGTGCCCAATATATCCCTGAAAACAACTATTTCATGATGGGAGACAACCGTTTTAATTCTCTTGATATGCGTCATTCGTATACCCAGTCCCTGGTTCCTCTTACGAAACTTGATGCTTACTCTGTGACATATCAATCAAACATGGCGCCCAGGTATGTGAATAAAAAATACATACTCGGAACGACTGTTTTCCGGTTCTGGCCTGTTAATCGTATTGGTGTATTAAATCATAAATAGATTTAAAGAAAGAAAAAAGCTGATTCATCCGGTACCCGGGGTGTCAGTTTTTTTTATTCATGCGGAAGGGGTGTACCCCGCACCTTGAAGCGTATGGAAGGGTATTAAATCCGACGCAATATCTTTAGAGAACTATACCTCGCCCCTTGTGCTGAGGTTGTTGATTCGCTTTCATATTATTTTGCAGGCGAATTGCCTTTCTGTATTCTTCGTTGCATGAATCGTTTTCTGTCACAAACTGATTCATAGGAATTTTTACAAGGTTACACATTTTTCCGCAGAGTGGGAAAAATGTGTTCAAAAACTCCGTTTTAGACACATTCAGAAGACGATCGCGATGTTTTGAAATTAAATTATTACAATGCAAAGATTTAATTTTCAAAACTCGGCAGGGCATTCCCCTTCGGGATGCCCCGATGTACGAGAATTGTCACGGAATAAATGCTACGCATTTCTTCCGTGACAATTCTTATATTTCTTTCCGGAGCCGCAGGGACAGGGATCGTTACGGCCTACTTTGGGCACTGTCCGGCGGACTGTTATAGACTGACCCTGCGCATGCTGCTGCATGGTACCGTTGGCGGCGGCACTTCTGGCCTGATATCCGTTCATTTGGGCAGAAGCGCTGCACTGCTCTTCGTGCGACGGATTACCACCTACAAGTGAATCTGCTTCATTGTGCTGGGCATTTATCTGGAGTACCTGTGCTTCCTGCATTCTGCGGCGCTGTTCGGCCGCCTCAGGTGAAAGCTGGATGCGTACTTTAAATACTCTGTCCATTACAGACGTTCTGATGGAATCCATCATATCATCGAACATATTGAATCCGTCGATTTTGTATTCTGTAAGCGGATTCTTACTGCCGTATGAGCGCAGGTAAACTGCATCTCTCAGGCTTTCAAGTTCTTCGAGCTGATCAAGCCATTTATGGTCGATTATCTGTACGTACTGATAACGGATGAACATGTTAAGATTTTCTTTACCGGCAAGTGTTTCCTTTTCTGTGAGGTCGTTTTGCAGAATAGCTTCAACACCTTCAACAGTAAGTTGTTCCTGCGGAAGCTGGATACCGAATGTGTTGTGGAGTTTTTCGTTCAGATCCGAAAGAGCTGTATCTTTATGGTGGCGGGAATCGTTTTCATACTGTTCAAACCAGCTGCCGATGACATCCTTTGCATTATTCATAACTCGCTCTGAAAGATTGTTATCGGCGAGAATACTGTCGCGCTGGTTATAAATGACACCTCGCTGTTCATTGAGAACGTCGTCATAGTCGAGCAGGTTTTTACGGATTTCAAAGTTCCTGTCCTCGACTTTCTGCTGGGCTCTCTTTATACCTTTGTTGAGCCACGGATGATCAATCGGTTCTCCCGGCTGCATGCCGATGCGGCTCATCATGTTTTTCATTTTTTCGCCGCCAAACAGTCTCATCAGATCATCATCCATCGAAATGAAGAATTTGCTCCGTCCCGGATCGCCCTGACGTCCTGAACGTCCGCGCAGCTGATTGTCTATGCGGCGGCTTTCATGACGTTCGGAACCGATAACGTAAAGACCTCCTGCCTTTTTGACTTCATCGTAATCTTTGTACCATAATTCTTTCTCAATTTTGTATGCGTCTGCATACTGTTCCGGAGTAGCGCTTGTACCTACACGTTTTCTCGCACGGTATTCCGCGTTGCCGCCGAGTTTAATATCGGTACCTCGTCCTGCCATGTTTGTTGCAATAGTAACGGCACCTTTTGCACCTGCTTCTGAGATGATAAGTGCTTCCCGTGCATGGTTTTTAGCGTTCAATACTTCGTGGCGGATGCCTTTGCGCGTAAGCATTTCAGAAAGATGTTCTGACTTTTCAACAGATACCGTACCGACAAGGACAGGTTGTCCTTTTGCATGCGCATCAGCAATTTCTTTGGAAATAGCTTCCCATTTGTCGCTTTCATTAAGGTATACTTCATCGTTTTCATCTTTACGGATGACGGGCATATTTGTCGGAACGGCAACGACATCAAGTTTATAAATTTTGTTGAACTCGACAGCTTCTGTTGCCGCTGTACCGGTCATACCGGAAAGCTTTTTGTACATGCGGAAATAATTCTGGAACGTAATTGTGGCAAGCGTTCTGTTGCGCTGTGCAATCTTAAGATGTTCCTTTGCTTCAATAGCCTGATGCAGTCCGTCGCCGTAGCGTCTTCCTTCAAGGACACGCCCGGTAAATTCGTCAACAATCTGTACCTGTCCGTCCTTTACAAGGTAATCGACATCCATCTTGTACAGACGGTGGGCGCGGACAGCCTGAGTGAAGTAGTGCACATATTCAAAATTACCTTCATCGACGACACTTCCGGTAATGAGATTATGCTGATGGAGAATATCATCAATGTGATTTACGCCCGCATCGGTAAAAGAGACCCGCTTTGATTTTTCATCGAGCGTGTAATCACCCTTTATCTTTTTACGTTCTTCAGGCTCCATGTTTACTTCGTCAGGGTAGAGGCCTGTCGCAGGATCTTTTTCGACCTCCACAAGTTCGTCTATATATTTATCTACTTCGTGATATTTGAAAGTATCGTCTTCTCCCTGCCCGCTGATAATGAGCGGGGTACGCGCTTCATCGATGAGGATAGAGTCGATTTCATCAACGATACAGTAGTTGAAACCTCGCTGAACTTTACGGGCAAGTTCAATCTGCATATTGTCACGCAGATAATCGAAACCGAATTCGTTATTAGTGCCGTACGTAATATCGCACGCATATTCCTTTTTTCTGGCCTCGTTATCCATATCGGACAGGATCGTACCGACAGTCTGACCCATGAATGCATAAACCGACCGCATCCATGTTGAATCACGTCCAGCAAGGTAATCGTTTACGGTAACAATGTGGACACCTTTGCCTGTCAGACTGTTCAGATAGGCTGCCGGAACGCACATCAATGTTTTACCTTCACCGGTTTTCATTTCAGAAATGCGGCCGGAATTGAGTACCAGTGCACCCATAATCTGCACATCGTAGGGACGCTCTCCAAGGACACGGAAAGACGCTTCACGGGCAAGCGCAAAAGCTTCCGGAAGAATGTCGTCGGGTGTTTCGCCTTTTGCGAGCCGTTCTTTAAATATAGCTGTCTGCTTCGGGAAATCTTCATCAGAAAGCGATTTTGCCCAGTTTTCCTTTGCATTTACTTTTGCAAGAACCGGTTTGAGCGCCTTTATATCGCGTTCATTCTGAGAACCGAAGAAAAATGTCAGTATTTTATCTAGCATAATGCATAAAATATACGATATTTTGTCCTTATAGTAAAGAAGAAAACAGTTCGCATTGACAAGCGGAATATGAAACTTTATGCTGTTGTCATGATTCGAAAGAGATTTTTATTTATTGCACCAGCGGTTTTACTTGCTGCAGTTTTTGTCTCGTGCAGGCAGTCAAATGTAGTTCAGTCTGTCGATGAAAATGAACTTTTCTCTCTCTCCTACGGTAATTTTGAAAATCAGCTGAATCTTTTTGATTTGACAAAAATAGGAAATATTCATACTTCCATGACAATGCGGGACGGTTTTTTTTATATAGCAAACGGAGAAGCCGGTAAAATCATGGAGCTTAATTCATACGGAGATCTTCTTACTCTGTATTATAGTGAAGATTCTGGTTCTAAAACGTTAATTCAGGACAAATCCCTGAAATGTACGAGAAAACCTATTGCTTATTCTTTTAATTCTCCCGGTGCGATTACTGTTGATTCCCGTAAATATATGTATGTCGTGAGTACCATGCCGAAGGAACGTCAGGAAGAAGATGAGACTGGAACGCTGCTGTACAGTCAGATTGTACTCCGTTTTACGAGCGACGGAACGGCAAACGATTACATAGGACAGCAGGGTGTCGGCGGTACTCCGTTTCCGTACATCAAGAATATATACACGACGGAAGATAATGAACTTGTCGTCGTCTGCATCACAATGGACGGAACCACCGCTTACTGGTTTTCAGAATCAGGTTTTCTCATGTACAAAATTCCAATCGTTACAAAAGATGTTCCGAAAATGCCGGGGGCGGCTGCAAATGTACAGACAATTGCAATGGTGCAGGATGTCATCCCTGATTATTCATCGCGGAAATTATTTGTTAAAATAGATTATTATCAGCCCCGTATTGACAAGGATTCCAAAGTTGAATCGGGAATTGATTTTGTCAAGACATGTCTTTTTCCCCTCGCAGTTGAAAACGGAAAATATGAGAGTCCTGTTACGATTCCTCCGTTTGAAGAAACTGTATCCGAAGATTACAGCAAGCTTGTTTTTAAGCTTCCGTACGACTTTCTTGGTGTATCAAAGAGCGGATGGCTCTTCTTTATGATTTCTACAGATGACGGTTTCAACGTCGAAATGGTGCAGCCGTTCGGGCAGAAAATTATCCGCCGCCATTTTGACGTCAGTCATAAGAATGTGCTGTACTATTCGATGTCGCTTTCCGATTCCGGGATTATTTCAGCGCTCCTTGTTGAACATGATAAAGCGAAGGTTGTGTGGTGGCGTACTGATTCGCTCACTGCAGCAATTCTTAAATCGTAGCGGGATTCAGGTGCAGCATGGATTTCAACAGTATGGACGAAGGTCATGAGGACGGGGAAGATCCCCTCCATTATTATTTCAATCATGACGAACGCATAAAACGCGCACCTAAAGTCGTGCAGGATTATTATGCAGGGAAGGGGCCCCGTCCTGCAAAAGGCCTTTTTAAGGCTCTTGTTTCAACACCTGCAAACAGACTGGGACTGATGAGCATCGCTATTTTTGCAGTATTTGTCTTTGTCTATTCTCTTACATCGGAAAAGCCGTACCGCAAAGTTCTCGGCGGTTCTGAGATGACTCTTTCTGCCTTTTCCTACGAAGATGAAATTTATGTGAGCTTGAAAGCTGCCGGATGGAATGAAAGGAAGGGTGAAAAACAAGAGAAAAAGGCCGGTCTGCTTACGGTGAAATTCAGCGCGGTTGATAATCAGAAAGAGTCTGCCGCCGTATCCGAAAAGAATGAATCATATACCGGAAAAGAGATTACGATACGGACAAAGTTTGCTGATTATGATATAATCACGATTAAAGCCGATGTTGCATTGAACGGTGTGACGAAAGAGTTTTCCGCAGCAGTTGAAAAGCGTTGAACAAACACGAAAGAGGATTTTGTTATGCTCCAGTTTTATTTTCTATCAATTATGCTCAACCTTATTTCCGGCATGATTCTTGTATATGGGAAAAATCTTATTTCTTCAAATACTGAAAAAGGTAATGACGATGGGGATCATTTTTCAAACGAGATTGAGGAAAATGCATCCGGTGAGAAAAAAAACAATTCCCGCACAGGTGTCAAAAATACAATGACGACAGTGTTCGGGGAAAATACTATTTTTGATGATAAAACTTTTCGCCTTGTGCTTGGCATCCTTACCATGTTCGTCGGACTTATGAAACTGCTTTCGGTAGTTCATAATGATGTTCCGATAGTGGGAGATCTTCTTCCTGCGGTCGCAGGGCTGCTGGGCGGGTTCTGCCTGCTTGTCGAATTTTACCGGCAGAATGCTTCTGACGAATTAAAACTTCCTGATTTTATTCAGCGTCTGTTTGTAGAGGACCGTCGATATCTCGGTATTCTCTGCATTGTGGCAGCTATTCTTCATTTTGTGTTTCCGGATGTACTTCTTCTGTAGGTGGTTAAAAAATGAACAGTGTTTCGATTGCTTGCATTGCATATGAGAACGGCCGTATTTTTATTGCCCGTCGTAATCCCGTGGGCGATATGGGCGGGAGATGGGAATTTCCCGGAGGAAAGGTAGAAGAGGGAGAAAGCGATGAAGAGGCCGTCATCCGCGAAATGACCGAAGAATTCGGAGAAAGTGTAACCGTGTGCGAAAAGATTGCAGAAAGCGAATTTACCCATCACGGAAAAATTTCGCACCTTCATGCGTACCGTATATTATTACCTCATAACGGAATGGAAAGAAAATTCGTACTTACGGAACACAGCGGTTACGACTGGGTTGAACCTGCAGAAATTAAAAAACTTGTGTTTGTCGATTCCGACATGAGTATTTATCCGCAGGTATTGGCATATATTGATTCCCTGAAGAGTGGCAGATAGTATGAAAAAACGTGAGGTATGTTTTTATTTGCTTTCCCTTGTTGCATTGTCATGGCTTATGAGCGGTTGTGTAAAAAAGAGCAGTGAGGAGATACGGTTTGATAATTCCGAGCCGCTCGCGCTTGCTCCTGATGTCACATGGGCTGTAGTACTTGACCCTTATGCCGGCTACCGTAAGACGGCGTCGTGGAATTCCGAAGTTACAAGTTACTGCCTGAAAGGTGAAATTCTCCAGGTTCTCGGAGAAACGGAGGCGAAGGACGGAGGTAACTGGTACGAGTTTAAAAACGGCTGGCTGCCTGAATTATCCGTCACTGTTTACAGCAACAGATTCCGTGCAGAGACAGCCGCCCGGCGTCTGAAAAAATAAATTATCCCTTTGAAGCCAGTATTATTTCCGCAGCTTTATCTGCTGACAGACTGTCAGTTGTTTCGCGTGTTGCGAGTTTTTTCAGCGACATTGTTCCGTTTTGAATATCCTCATCTTTTATGAAAATACCCCAGGGCACGCATTTCGCATCGGTGACAGCATACTGCAGGTTTATCTTTTTAGCATCAGGATATACTTCGACAGCAATACCTTTCCTGCGGAGTTCTGCAGCAGCCTTCTGATAGGCAATGGAGTTTTTTTCATCAAGACAGTAAATTTCGGCATCAAGATAACTGCCCTTTTTTTCAGTAAGGCCGAGCTGCTCAAGCCCGGCTATAAGGCGGTCGAGACCAATTGACGCACCGACTCCCGGAACTTTGTCCTTCATGTACAATCCGGCAAGATTGTCGTATCTGCCGCCTGAGCATACGGAACCGATTGAAGGCAGGTCGTTGAGAAACGTTTCATAGACAACGCCTGTGTAATAGTCGAGTCCCCGCGTAATACTCGGATCAAATACATAAGATGATTCAATACCAGCGGCTTTCATCATTTCATAAATGTCACGCATGCGTTTTGTATCTTCTGCAGGTCCTCCCGCCATCTTCTCAAGCTTTTCAAGCGTACTGTCGTAATCAGCACCTTCTGCAATGTACGTGAGAATTTCCGAAGCGATATCTGTGCTTCCGGTAATTTCTGCAAGTTCCTTTGCAACTTCGTCTCTGCCGATTTTTGCAAGTTTGTCGACCGACCTGAGTACATCGTCACTTCTGCCTGAAACGCCGAGTTTTTCAAGAAAGCGGTTAAAAATGCCGCGGTGATTCATACGTATTGTAATATTTTTTACGCCTATTGCTCCAAGTGCCGTCCGCATGAGATTGAGTATCTCAAAGTCGGATGCCGCACTGTCAGAACCGACTGTGTCTATGTCACACTGCATGAATTCCCGGTAGCGTCCGGCCTGCGGTTTTTCTCCGCGCCAGACTTTTGCAATATGGTATCGTTTAAAGGGAAAATAGAGTTCATCTTTATGTTCTGCCGTAAAACGTGCAAACGGAACCGTAAGATCGAATCTCATTGCAATGTCGCGTCCGCCGTTATCCTGAAAACGGAAAACCTGTTTTTCGGTCTCACCGTTGCTTTTCCGCAGCAGTATTTCCGTATATTCAAGTACAGGAGTATCGATAGGGACAAAACCGAACGAGCGGTATACTGAAGTAATTTTTTCCATTAAATCGCTGCGCTCTATTTCCGCAGCAGGAAGAAAGTCTCTGAAGCCCTTGAGGACTCTTGGTTGAATGAGTGTGTCCATGCTGGTATACTAGCTCAAACAGGAGAAATATACAATTGCTGCTTTGTTTTGATATTGGCAACACAAATATAAAGACCGCTTTGTTCGAAGGGGACAGAATAACGCATGAATGGAGAATCAGTACAGATGAGAGACGTACGGGCGATGAATATTTTTCAATCATACGCACGCTTACGCGCGATGTGCCGGTAAATCTTGCAGACATACATTCAGCTGCAGTGAGTTCGGTAGTCCCCTCTCTTATCGGACCGTTCGTCATAGTGTCGCAGCATCTTATAGGGAAAAAACCGCTCATCATCGGCCCTGATATGTACGCGAAACTTCCTGTAAAAGTACCTGAATCAGCTGTGCACGAAATCGGAACTGATTTGCTGTGCGATGCTGTCGAAGCCTGGTGCAGATATAAATGCGCGTGTATTATTGCGGATTTCGGCACGGCACTATCGTTTACAGCCGTTGATGCGGAGGGACATATCGCAGGTATTGCGATTGCGCCCGGAATCGGCACTGCGCTCAAATCGCTTTTTACAAACACGGCCCAGCTGCCGTCTGTTCCTCTCGAAATTCCGTCTTCAAGTCTTGGAACTAATACGACAGGGGCTATCCAGTCGGGAATTCTGCTTGGATACAAGGGACTTGTTGAAGGCCTCATTTCACGCATGAAAGCCGATCTTTCCGCAGAGACTGGAATTGCTGAGGATGCCATTAAGACAATCGCGACGGGAGGTCTTAACAGCATGCTTCAGCCGATTACAGACGCATTCGACGATATAGACAAGGAGCTTACGCTTCACGGACTCAGACGGGCCGCGTCATTTGCGGCACAGTAAGAGCCTCTGTCCGGGAATTGATGAAGTCACTTTCCTACTATATCTTCCCACTGTACTCCTGCGCCGGAAGTCACGTCGCGTACAAGATGCGCACCCAGTACTGTCTGAAGAAAGGATGGGGATATTCCCGGTGTAAGTATTTTTTCAGTGCGGAGTACACCGACATCTTTTTCCCCTATTATGCTGCCGGCCTTCATCGCATGCATGAAGTGGATTGAGCGGTTTGTCCGTCCGTAATTTTCTGACTCTGCAGGAGCAAGTGTCTTTATGCCCGTTCCGAGCACAGCCTGTACTTTTTCCGCATCGTACTCGTTTTTCAGCTGCCTGATGATTTCCTCCCGGCCGTGTTCCGCTCCATAATGATTAAGTACGGCTGCGCACTGATTAACGGTGTGAACCATTTGTGCGAACTGTTCAGGCTCAAGCGCTACCGGATCGTCGAGTCCGTCTGTTGCTTTGCTCAGCGTTATGTGCTTTTCCGTCATGATGCCGCCTTCCGAGGCCGCAAGGGCCGGAACGAGTACAGGATCAAGGCTGTGGTCGCTTATGCCGCATGGAATACCGAAAATGCTTCGGAGCGTGCGGACAAGCCGTACATTGTATTCAGTCTCAGGGGCAGGATAGCTTGTAATGCAGTGCAGCAGTGTTACTCTTTCCGTGCCGAGAATTGACAGTGTATTTTCTATATCCGCGAGTTTTGATACGCCGCTTGAAACAATAATGGGAACTGGCTCGGCCCCGTCCTTTTTCTGCTTTTCCCTGTAGGCTGCGAGCGCTTCAAGCATGGGAATGTGGTTGAGTTCAGGTGATGCAATTTTTACTGCATCCGGATGGATGTTAAGCAGTTCATACAGGCTGCGCAGGCCGAACGGAGCGCATATGAATTGCACACCTTTTGAACGGGCATAGCCGGCCGCGTGCGCATAAAAATCCGGTGCAACTTCAAGCTGCCTGAACCTGTCATACAGCCTGATATTTCCTCCGGGAAGTTTTACGAACCCTGTGTCCGGATGAAGTATTTCATCAGCATACACCCATTGGAATTTTACCGCATCTGTCCCTGCGGCCGCAGCTGCATCTATAAGTCTTTCCGCTTTTTCAATAGAACCGCCGTGTGACGTTCCGATTTCTGCAATAATCATGCCATACAGTATAGCGCAGCTGCGCATTTAAAGCATCTTCCGTTTTCTGTTCAGCTTCAGCATGAATAAAAGCAGCAGGGCAAGGTACGCAATGACAAGAAAGAATACAAGCCAGACTGCCGTGTCGGATTGCGGTGCAATGCCTATAAGGAACAGTACCGGAACGCCCATGAATACTGCCGTTCCGCTACCCGATACGAGACTATTTGCAGCAGGCGTTTCGAACGCCGGATCGATTTCCCTTACAAGGAGAATGCCTGAACCGATAGTTCCCGTGAGCATGCCGAACATACCGAAAAATTCTTCGGTTTCATAGCCTTTGTATATTTTCCCGCATATCCACCTGAGATAGGAGAATGTTGCAATACCTCCCGCCGTACTGGTGAGCAGGAAGGGTATCCACAACCCTTGTATATCACGTATGTCGATTGAGGCAATGCCTGCAATAATCATGATATCGAACGCGAAGCCTGAAATACGTGAAAGAAGATAGTCATTCTGATACTGGTGATTCATCATGTTGTGCCGCTGTAGATAATGGAACGCACTTTTTACAGCCAGAGAAATTCCGACTGCTATCATAAAGTTAAATCCCCATATGAGCGGATTTAAAAGATTCTGGACAGAAGGCAGCCATTTTGTTATTGCCGATGTACTGCCGTACATGGCAAAATACGTAATCATGTAGACAATCAGAACTAAAGCTATCTGAAGAGAGAATCTGTCGACAGATTCGGAAACGGGAAGTTCGTTCCTGCTTTGAAACAGGTCAATTGTTACGGAACCGGACACAGAACTGCTTTCTTTCCGCATGATTTTTTTCTGCCGCTGCAGTATGTTCAGATATATGACGCCTGCAACGCATGCCACAAGAAATCCGCAGGCAGCTATTGCAAGGGCATATGAACGTCCACCGGTAAAGCCGAGAGCTTCATACGTCGCTCCGATGTTGTTCGCCTGTCCCGGCCCCTGTCCGTACCCCATCGGCAGAAGGATTCCTGAAGCCTTAAAAAACGTCGGTATGAACGTGTACGCGAGAACCAGCGATATACTGAGTCCACATAATCCCTGAACGAGATATGTGCTTACGATGACGGCACCGCTTTTCAACGCAGTGAAATTGTCGTTGAACCGGCCGGATTCCTTTCCGGAAACGCGGAGCGACAATGCAATAAAACCTATCGCAATTCCGTGATAGGTTAGTTTATCCAGAAAAGCAGCGTCTACGGGAATTATTTTTGCAGTACGCACTATCAGCAGTATGAATCCTGCTATAACGGCAGTCGGCAGAAGCGATTTTTTTACGCCTGGTATTTTTCTCCTCAGAATGTTTGCTGCAAGAAGCACCGAACAAATAATCCCGCTCTGGACGATGATATTCCAGAGCGCCGTATTTGCAGCTGAGCTGTCCATAGTTAACCTCCGTTTTGCGGAAAAAGATGATTATACGCGAGGGCGAATTTCCGTCCGTTTTTGAGCGACTTCGACATTATCTGGTAATTCAGGCCGTCTTTGCATGAAAACAGTAGTACCTTCCGCAGTGAAATCTGCATGCCGATGATTGTTTCCAGTTTGACCTGATAATCTGCTACAGTGAGCCTGTCTTTGTAAAAAAGCAATTCTCCCGATGCAAGTTTTTTTTCTTTGTGCCCACTGGTAATGACGGAAAGTTCTACGTAAGGGGCGTTGAGCAGTACTGTGCCTTTCCCGGCCGCATCAATATCTGCATACAGCTTTTTTGTCTGCCACATATCCCAGTCCGTAATAGTCTGAAATTTGAAACTGCCCGCAAGTGTTCCGTATACAGTATAAACTGATTCTGCCCCGCAGTGCGTGCAGTATACGCAGCTGCCTTTCGTCTCAAGCGAATCATATCGTCCGCAGCAGGGGCAGAGAAAGAGTGCCGATTCCAGTCCTATGGCTCTTTTTCGTGCCTTGTATTTTATATGTTTTAAAGCCTGCCTCGCGTATGCGTCTTCCGCTAAATCTGCCTGGATGCATTCAAGCAGTTTCTCCTGCGTCATACCTGCAATTTCATCTTTTTGATATATGCGTATAACATGTCCGTGCATCCACCCCCGCCTCAGACTGAATGCGGAACTCCACCGCGGAGACGTAAAATAGCCTCCTTCAAACCGGAATGTAATAAGCGGAACGCTGCTTATTTTGATAAGTTTTGCGGCAGCTGCATCTATTTTTCCCGTAAGGCCGTTAAACGTCCTGTTCCCCTCCGGAAAAAAACATACATTATGACCGGCCTTTATGTGCTTTATCATGCTGATGACTGCCGTTGCATCAGATTTTCCTTTTATTTTAGAAATGATTCCGAAGTTTTTTACAATAAAACGGGATATCCAGCCGAGCCTCAAAATCTGTTCGCCTGCCAGATAATACATGCTGTCCTTAAAGCTTAATCCGCACAGCCACGGATCAAGATTGCAGACATGATTGCAGATCACTATATAGTTGTCCTTCAGGCTGGGGGCGTTTTCATACGCATAACAGAAAAGAAGAGGCAGTATCCTGCGAAGTATCCGTCTCCAGACAGTCCACCGCCTGCTGTATGTTTCGTGGCTTTGTATCGGTAGTTTATTTCCGGTGCTGCTGAACATTATTGTCTGGCCTGCCTCTATTTCATTATAACACGGCGTACATTATGACATCGCAAATAAAAATCATTTTTGCATTAAAATGATGTTAATTTTTGAGCTGAAGCTGGGGCACATTGACACATCTTTCTATAATATGGTAATATAAAGAACTAGTCACACTTAATTAGTAATTGTTTTTGTAAGGAGTGCCTCATGTCAGGACATAGTAAATGGTCGACCATTAAACACGCAAAGGGAATAGCTGATGCAAAACGCGGTCAGATGTTCACTAAGTTCATCAAGGAAATTTCCATAGCTGCCCGTATGGGTGGTGGAGACCCCGACTCGAACCCGCGTCTGCGTACCGCTATCCTCAAGGCCCGCGCATCAAGTATGCCGAAAGACAATATTGAACGCGCTATCAAGAAGGGTACCGGTGAACTCGGTGGAAAAATATACGAAGAGCTTGTTTACGAGGGATATGGTCCGGGCGGTGTTGCTGTTCTGGTAGAAGTTCTTACTGATAATAAGAACAGGGCCGCAGCCGATGTCCGCAATTTGTTCGACAAGAACGGCGGAAAGCTTGGCGTTACAGGTTCTGTTTCACGTATGTTTGCACGCAAAGGTACAATTGAGTACGATGCAGAGAGCATTTCAGAAGATACAGTAATGGAAACAGGACTTGATGCAGGTGCCGACGATATAGTAAATGAAGGCGGCGTTATCACCGTTACGACAGATCCCACAGCATTCGATAAGGTTCTTGAAGCTCTTCAGGAAAAGGGGCTCGAATCTCTTTCTGCCGAAGTAGGAATGGTTCCTGATACGACAACTGCTGTCGATGCAGCAACTGCTGCGAAAGTGCAGAAGCTTATTGACAGGCTTGAAGAGAATGATGATGTGCAGAATGTGTACTCAAACGTTGAGTATCCGGAAGATTTTGATCCTTCCGAAGCTGAATAAGCTCAAATTTTTCCCGGCTGCAGAATACCACTGAAAACGTAAAAACAGTATTTTTGCAGCACTGAAACAGAAAATCACAGTCATTTGAGGCTGTGGTTTTTTTTTATCCCGAAAGGTATAATTGCAGTATGATTTCTACTAAAAAGTTTCAACCATTACCAGGGACGCAGGAAGTACTCTCTAAAACCTGTACAGGAAAAGTGCACAAAATCAGGCGCGTTCTTGGTATTGATCCGGGGCTTGCTTCAACGGGATTCGGTGTTGTCGATTATAAAGACGGGCGGTATCGGATGGTAAGCTACGGAGTTATTGAAACGACTGTGCATATGCCGCACTGTGAACGGCTTCTCGCAATATACAACCGGCTGTGTGCAGTTATAGACGAGTTCAAACCGCAGGAATCCGGTATGGAGACACTATATTTTTCCCGGAATACATCTTCTGCGATGGGAGTTGCGGAAGCGCGCGGTGTCGTGACCCTTTGCCTTGCACAGCACTGCATCAGCCTGGGGGAATACACTCCGAATCAGATTAAGCAGGCGGTAACGGGAACGGCAGCGGCAGATAAGAAACTTGTCGAGAAGTATGTAAAAATACTGCTTGCGCTCGAGACGGAACCAAGACCTGACCATGCTGCGGATGCTCTTGCCGGAGCAATTACACATCTTCATTATTCCTCTGTTTTTTGATATACTATATGTATGTTTAACAGTCTGACCGGTACAATTACCGGCAAATTTCCGAATACTGTTTTTATTGATACACATGGAATTGAATGGAGCCTCACCGTTCCGGGTACTACAGTAGACGCGCTGCCGCCCGTCGGACAGACAGGCCGCATTTATACGTACATGGTACATACCGAAGACTTTATGGCCCTTTACGGCTTTGCATCGAATCAGGAACGCCAGTTGTTTCTCGATCTACTCAAAGTCGAAGGCATAGGGCCTAAGGGCGCAGTCAAGATTCTTACAAACATTGCCGGCACGCAGCTTGTCGCTGCCCTTGATAAAGGCGATGTCGCTGTTCTGGAAAAAGTCCCGGGGGTTGGAAAAAAGACAGCTGCGAAGATGATGCTTGCCCTCAAAGGAAAGCTGACTCTTGATGGAAGCGAAACTGTTGTCAGACGCGCTGCATCAGGACCGTATGATGCCGTTGTGACATCGCTTGCTTCTATGGGATACGACAGGCGCGACTGCGAACAGGCCGTTGCTGATATTTCCGCCGTTCTTGCAAAAGAGGATGGCTGGGACAACAAAAAAACGACAGAAAAGGAAGATGCTGTATTCCGCCGTGCGCTTGTGGAGCTTGCACAATGAGCAACTTAAAAGATATAGACGGATTCGACGGGGCTGCCGGAGACGACAGATTTTCACATATAGTGCGTGCTGACATACACGATGAAGAAGATGCGCAGGAAAACAGCCTTCGACCGCAGCTTCTTAACGAATTTCTCGGACAGGAAACGATTAAGAAAAACCTTTCCGTATTCATAGAAGCTGCTCGCAGCAGGGAAGAGCCGCTTGATCATTTGTTCCTTATCGGGCCTCCGGGACTCGGGAAGACGACACTTGCACAGATTACGGCTCACGAACTCGGTGCGGATTTTAAAGTGACTTCTGCGCCGGCACTTGATAAACCAAAAGATCTTGCGGGAATCCTTTCGACTATAACTCCCCGGACAGTGTTCTTTATAGACGAAATACACCGGCTCAAACCTGCCATAGAGGAAATGCTTTACATCGCAATGGAAGATTTTGAACTCGACTGGGTTATCGGACAGGGAGCTGCGGCTCG
>WSSedB1CaDRAFT_10000247_pt1 | contig 25137 bp, 25 predicted proteins | sample WetSurSB1Cattail_FD_9460 | JGI IMG/M metagenome (IMG submission 9460)
GCTCTCTAACAGAAAACTACTGCACGAGCAGGAAGTCATCTGCGCTCGAGTCGCTGCCACAAAATCACACACCTGCGCAGAGGTTCCTTAATGGAATGCCCGCTCGCGCATTCGCTCCTGCATCGCTCGCGATTCTTTGGAGCTTTTGTTGACTTCGCGCGTAGCTGAACACCACGTGGTGTCCAGAACGGGCGAAGATTGTTCCGAGCCTGCCGCCCATCAACCCCAACCGAGAATGCCGATACGCATATGGCTCCTCCTTCATTTGATTGTTTGAGCGGCACCCCGGCGTTCTGCTGTTGTGCTGCTCAACGACCGGTCATCTTCTCAATTTGCTCGGGATACCGTGCGCCTTCCACCGTGATCCCAGAGGCAGCGCTTTCAATTGCGCTCAGATCTTCGGCGGATAGTTCAAGCGCAGCGGCTCCGATGTTCTCTTCCAGACGATGTAGCTTTGTGGTGCCCGGGATGGGAACAATCCACGGCTTTTGAGCCAGCAGCCAAGCCAGTGCGATCTGAGCCGGTGTCGCCTTCTTTCTTGCGGCGATCTGTCCGAGTAGATCAACAAGAGCCTGATTCGCTTTCCGAGCCTCGGGCGTGAACCGCGGCAGGATGTTGCGGAAGTCGGTCTTATCGAACTCGGTATTCTGATCGATCTTGCCAGTCAGGAAGCCTTTGCCCAACGGGCTGTACGGAACGAAACCGATGCCGAGTTCTTCGAGCGTGGGCAGCACTTCGGCTTCGGGGCCGCGCGTCCACAACGAATACTCACTCTGCAGGGCCGTTAGCGGCTGGACGGCGTGAGCGCGACGGATGGTCGCAGGTGCGGCCTCGGACATTCCGAAGTGCTTCACCTTGCCTTCCTGAATCAGCTCCTTGACGGTTCCGGCCACGTCCTCGATGGGGACATCGAGATCCACCCGGTGCTGATAGAAGAGATCGATGGCGTCGATCTTCAGGCGCTTGAGCGAGGCTTCCGCGACTTGGCGGATGCGTTCCGGCCGGCTGTTGAGTCCCTGCCAGCCCGGGCTTCCATCAGGATTGAGATTGAAGCCAAACTTGGTGGCGATCACCACTTTGCCATGAAAGGGAGAGAGGGCTTCGCCCAGAAGTTCCTCATTCGTGAACGGGCCATAGACCTCGGCGGTGTCGAAGAAGGTGATTCCGCGTTCAACGGCAGCACGGAGGACACCGATCATCGCCTGCTTGTCTGGCGGCGGGCCGTAAGAAAAGCTCATGCCCATGCAACCAAGTCCGAGGGCAGAGACTTCGAGATTGCTCTTGCCTAATTTGCGCTTCTGCATTGTTACTCCTGTGACTGACTAACACGGTTCTGGAACGAGTGGCCGCTCGGCGAACAAGTGCGCGTTGTGCAGCGATTACTCGGATTTGAGCGAGGCCATATCGATGGAGAAGCGATACTTCACATCCGACTTGGCCAACCGTTCGTAGGCTTCGTTGAGCTTCTGGATGGGGATGACCTCGACGTCCGATGTGATGTTGTGCTTGCCGCAGAAGTCCAGCATCTCCTGGGTCTCTGCGATGCCGCCGATGAGCGAACCGGAGAAGCTGCGGCGTGCGAAGAGAAGCCCGAAGACGGAGACTGGGAGCGGCTTTTCCGGTGCGCCTACCATGGTGAGGTTGCCGTCGCGGCGGAGCAGGTTGATATAGGCGTTGACGTCGTGTTCGACGGCAACGGCGTCGAGGATGAAGTCGAAGCTGCCGACGTGCTTGGCCATCTCATCGGCGTTGCGTGAAATGACGACTTCATCGGCCCCGAGTCGGAACGCGTCATCTTTCTTACTGGGGGATGTTGTGAAGACGACCGTGTGGGCTCCGAGTAAATGCGCGAACTTGACGCCCATGTGGCCGAGTCCGCCGAGACCGACCACGCCAACCTTCTTACCCTTGGTCACGCCCCAATGACGCATGGGCGAGTAGGTGGTGATTCCGGCGCAGAGCAGGGGTGCGGTTCCGGCGAGATTGAGATTCGACGGAATGCTGAGCACGAAGCGCTGGTTGACGACGATGCTGTCAGAGTAGCCACCGTATGTGACGCCCCCGATGTGCTTGTCGGGAAAGTTGTAGGTGAGGGTCATATTTGGGCAGAACTGCTCCAAGCCTGCCTTGCACTCGGGGCAAGTGCCGTCGGAGTCGACCAGGCAACCGACACCTGCGAGATCGCCAGGCCTGAACCTGGTAACTGCGGAGCCGACCTTTGTGACGCGCCCGACAATTTCATGGCCGGGGACGCAGGGGTAGACGGTCGGCATTAGGCCGCTCCACTCATTGCGGGCCTGATGGAGATCTGAGTGGCAAATGCCGCAGAAGAGAATCTCGATCTGCACGTCGTGCTCGGACGGATCGCGCCGCGTTATGGTGGTGGAAACGAACGGGGATGTTGCGCTGGCAGCCGAATAAGCTTTTGCTTTGTACATGGGGATAGCCTTTTCCATTTCGGGTTGAGTGAAATGCGTGGTGCTGTATACGATGCGCACCGACCTTTTGGGGATTGCGGTCGTGCGGCTCGCATCTATGCATTGTGGGGTTAACCAGGATCAACTTCCCTGGGGTAGTGAGTTTTCCACTTAGCCACTGGCCGTGTCGAGCGTCTACTGCGCGGCCAAATCCGCGCGGCTTTCTCATGAATAAGGGTACGGAAATGTCGCGGATCGGCGATAGTCCAATCCTGCCTATTTTTTGCCTATTCCTCTTGCTCCGAAGATTTTTGCATAGTCATATCGAGCTATCACTAGGTTGGAAAAGAGGAGGAGATTGAGGTCAGCGTAACCAAGCTCTTGGAAGCAAAAAGTGGTACTGGCGTTGCCTGTAGTGCGTCCTGGACTGATTTGGCCATCAACATTGCAGCGCATCCTGATGGGGAAGGCAATGCCCAACGGAATTACCAAACGCGAGAGCCTCCGGGAAAAGCGCCGATATATGATGCGTGCATATGATTGCGCGCATTAAGCATTGGGCCGATTCGGCGGTGTCGGGCTTTTTTCAGCCTCTTGCTATCGCATTGGTTTTCCTTCTCGTCGCTCTGCTTTGGACCTTTCTTCTTCAGCACGTGATGGCGTACCCGTTCGTGTTTCTCTTTCTTGCGGCCATCATCGGCAGCGCGTGGTTCGGAGGATTCACATCTGGCCTTATCGCAACAGCACTCTCCACGTTGGTCATTGAATTCTTTTTCCTTCCACCCTTCTATTCGCTGTTTGTGGGCCCGGAATCCCGCAGCGACCTGGCAGGGTTCTTTCTCTGCGCGATGACGGCGGCGATCATCAGCTCAGCACGCAAACGCACGGAGGCCCAAGTGCGCGCTGCGCGCGATCAACTGGAAGTCAAGATTGAAGAAAGGACCGCGGAACTGCGCAAGGCCGTTGGCGAGACACTGGAGCGAGAGCGACAACTACGGCTGCTGACTGAAGCAATTCCGCAACAGATCTGGCGCGCAAGTGCAGATGGTGCGATCGAGTACTGCAACAGCGACCTGTCTGCCTACACCGGCTGCACCGCGGAGAGTCTGAAAGGCGATGCTTTCTTTCGCGTGATGCACCCGGAGGACATGCGCCGGTTCCGCGCTGGATGGGATGCGGCACGCACGGCCGGAAGTCGGTTCGAGGCGCGTGCGCGCATTCGCGGTGCGGATGGAGGCTATCGCTGGTTCATTGTGAGAGCCCTTCCGCAACTCGACTCCGACGGGAACATCGCCCGTTGGTACGGCGTCCATATCGACATCGAGGAAGAGCAACGCGCGCAGGACCAGTTGCAGGCTGCACGCAATGAGCTCAACCGACTGTCTGGCATGCTAAGTATGGCGGAGATGACGGCAGCCATCGCGCATGAACTGAATCAACCGCTGATGGCGGTCACGAGTCATGCGCAAGCCTGCCGCAGGTGGCTCTCTGCAGAGCAGCCGAATGTGGAGCGGGCCTCCGCCGCCGCTGAGAAGTTGGTCCGCGAGAGCTCTCGCGCGAGCGCGGTGGTATCGCGCGTCCGTTCGTTGTTCGAGCACTCCTCACACGTACTAGAGCCGACCGATCTGAATTCTGTGATCGAGGAGCTTTCCCCGGTTCTACGCAGTGAAGCAACCCGGCGCAATATTACGGTCGAGATTTCGCTGGGAAATGAATTGCCACAAGTCGCAGCGGATCCGGTTCAGATCCAGCAGGTGGTCTTCAACCTCGCGATGAATGGGATGGATGCAATGGCCGAATGCGGGACAGATGCGGTGCTGGAAGTGCGTACCCTGCGCAAGGATGAGAATGAGGTGCTCATCGCTGTGCGGGACCGCGGTGCCGGGTTGAGCGAAGATGCTAAGGGAAGGATGTTCGAGCCGTTCTTCAGCACCAAACCGAAGAACATCGGGATGGGGCTGGCCATCTGCCGCAGCATTCTCGATGCGCATGAAGGGCGCATCTGGGCCACCACGGCCGATCCGGGGGCCGAGTTCTTTGTCTCACTGAAGGCAAGTGTATGACAAGCGACGCACTCCGCCTGCATCGTTTGTGCACGCATCGCTGTAGTCAGCGATCTGTGCAGGAATAGCAGGGATCGATTGAGGCCTGGATCAGAGGCGTATCCGCCAGGCGGGCGCCCTGCACCATCCAGCGCACTGCGGGCATATTGACGAAGGTGGGTGTGCGCACGTGCACCCGGCTCGGATTCCGCGAGTGTTCCTTCCAGCTCACGCTGTACATTACTTCGCCGCGCGGCGCCTCTACGCGGCTTAGGGCGGTGCCCGTGATGAACTCGATCTTGCCCTCAGGCGTGTGAAACTCGCCCGGCGGCATGTGGATGAGTGCCTGACGCAGCAGGCGGCAGCTTTCCATGATCTCCAAGGCGCGCACCATCAGCCGCGCGCGCACATCGCCGTCCTGCTCCACCGGCACGTCGAACACCAGCTCGGAGTAGGCAGCGTAGGGTGCTTCCCGGCGCAGATCCTGCGGCAGGCCGGAGGCGCGTGCCGTGGGCCCGACGACGGCACAGGATACCGCCTTGTCGCGCGTGAGCACTCCGATGCCCGCACACCGTGAGCGCGCTGTAGAGCTGGTGGTGAAGATGGGAATCACCTTGCGCGCCATTTCCTTTTCCAGCTCTTCGATCATCGGCAGCAAAGCCGTCGGATCTTCGATGTCGCGATTGACGCCCCCGATGCGATTCATCGAGTAGTTGACGCGATTCCCGGAGATGGCCTGCAGAACGTCCATTACCTTCTCGCGCAATTCAAAGCAGGTCATGAACATGGTTTTGAATCCCATGAGCTTGGCCGCGATGCCCGCCCACAGTGTGTGCGAGTGAAGCCGCTCGAGCTCCGCCACGATCACGCGGATGTACTGCGCGCGCGGAGGTGGTGTCTGGCCGGTCAGTTGCTCCATGGCTTGGCAGAAGGTGAGGGTGTGAATGTTGGAGCAGATGCCGCACACGCGTTCGACCAACGCAATGTCCTGGATGTAGTTACGCGTTTCTGTCAAGTGCTCGATGCCGCGAAAATTGAAGCCGATGTGCAGCTTCGCATCGACGACGGTTTCACCTTCGCAGAGCATGTCGAGTTTGTAGGGCTCTTCGAGAGCGGGATGATAGGGGCCCATGGGGATTCGGTAGCTCATTTCCCCTCCTCGCGCAGATTCACACCCGGCGTTGCGCCGGCGCGCAGCAGTAGCGGCTCATATTCGCGCCCCGTGAAGTCGATGGCGAAGCCCTCGTGCACTTCGCGCTCGATCCAGTCCGCGGCCTCGCACAAGTCGTAGATGCTCTCGATCGTAAGCGATGCGATCACAAAATGAAAGCCGAGCAGTTGGCCGTTGAGGTCCCAGTGATATTCGAGCCGCATTCCAGCATCGCCCGAGAGTTGATACGCAGTGATGGTGACGAAGCGCGCTCCACATGCGTTCATGGCCGCTGCTACATCGCGTACGCTGCGGCCGGCCGGGTCGAGCCAATGCGCGCCCCCCTTTTGCTCCCACGGTCCGGGAACGCCCAGCAGCACAGCTATGGAGTCAAGCGAAGTCATGCGGTACCCCCATCGGAGGCCGATCCATCGGGTTTACCCACCGTCGCAACCGGCCGCGCGGCGGGGGGCTTGCGTACCAACGTATACGACTGCTTGAGCGAGCCAAGTTCGCCATAGATCGGCGGACATGCAACTTCTTGATGCAACGCATGCGCCTTGCATCCATCCACGCATCGACCGCAGAAGGTGCAATGGCCAGGATCGTAGCTCCAGGTAAATTCGCCCTTGCCTGCGGTGAAGTTGATGGCGCGGGCGGTACAGCGAAAACGGCACACAGCACAACCCGTGCAAAGCAAAGGATCAAAACGCACCAGGCCGCGAAACCCTTCGCTCATGCCGGGGCGCGCGGGATAGCGTAACGTACGCGCACGGCCCCACAGGTTCCTCCACATCATGGAGAAGATATTCATGACCGCCCCCTGAGGAAGAGCATTGAGGAGACGGCGACCACGGCAAAGATCAATGTGCAACGCCAGTAGAAGCGGACCGTAGTGTCGATGGCCAGACGCGCCGTGGCCGCAGCCAGAGCGGAGAGCAGCACCACGATGGCACAGCAGAGAGCCACGAACAGCAGAATCGCGACGGCTCCGCTGGCAAGATGCGGTGCGATGAGGGCGGCCACCAGGCCTGTACCCGCCACCCACTCCAGACCATGCGCGAGTTCCCACAGCGCTAACTCTGCGCCCGCGTACTCGGTCATCGGACCAGAGTAGATTTCCTGCTCCGCGTTGGGGAGCGAGAAGGGATTCAAGTGCAACTTGGCGGGCAAGCATCCGAGGATGGCCGCGATGGCGAACCACTCAAGCAGAGGTGCAGGCCGCTGCGCAAGAGCCTCGAGACGAAAGGTATTCTGCGCTGCCGCGATGGAGAGGATAGCAAGAACGAACACCACGTTGTATGCCACACTGAGCACCGCTTCGCGCACCGAGCCGATCTCCGCAAAGATGGAGCGAGAGGAAAATCCTGCGGCAATGATGCACATGGAAGGCACTTCCATCAGCGCCAGCAGCAGAATGAGGTCGCCTTCAAATCCGCCCGATGCGGGCAGTACGGGCAGCAGTCCAACCGCGCCTGCAGCCGCGGCCACGGCGACGACCGGCCACAACTTCATTAATGTGCCTGCGATGCCGGCGCGTTCCGGTGTCTCTTTGCCGAGCAACTTAATGAAGTCGAAGAAGGGCTGCATAAATGGCGGGCCTATGCGCCCCTGCATGCGCGCGACGGCCTTGCGCTCTACCCACAGGAAGAACCACGCAACCGGCACCGCAAACAGCACACCCGGAAAGAGCAACAGCCGCGCGAGCGCAGTAGCAAGATTCATGGCTGCACCTCCTGCGGAGCGGACTCAGACTGAGGCATGGGCGGAAGGTCCTTGCCGCGTTCGGCCAGAATCACTGCGGCGTGGACAACACCCTGAATGATGGCGTCTGGCCTAGGTGGGCATCCAGGCACATAGACATCCACGGGTATGTGACGCGCGAGCGGGCCGTCGAGGGTGCGACTGTCAATGAATACGTTGGTCGTTGCAGGGCAGGAACCGATGGCGACTACTGCCTTCGGTGCGAAGACCTGACCATACACCGTTTCGATCGCGTGCACGCTGTTCTTTGTCACTGGGCCGGTGATGCACAGAATGTCTGCGTGGCGCGGGCTACCCTCAAGGCGTGCGCCCAACTGCTCCACGTCGTAGCGTGGAGAGAGGGCGGCGACCAGTTCGATGTCGCATCCGTTGCAGCTGCCTGCATTCAGATGGAAGAGCCATGGGCTGCGCCGCCGGCATATGCACATCAGTCGCTTCCACAGTTTCATAGCCGGCCTCCCATGAATTGCGATAACACGCTCGGCCATATTCCTGCGGCGAGAAGCAGCACAACCAGAGTCACGAGGACGCCCTGCACGGCAAGCGCCTCGCCCATCGGCCGCGGCACGGGCTCTGGAGGCGGACCACCCCACACCCGTGCCAGTGCCATCACGTATGCGCCGAGCGCACACATCGAAGCGAGCAGAAAGGCCGCGAGCAGCCAAGGACTTGCATCGAGCGCGGTGGAATAAAGCCGCCAGCGCCCGAGGAAGCCAAGCGTGGGTGGAATCCCCAGCATTGTCAGCATGCCGAAGAGGAATCCGAAGGAACTCACCGGATAGCGCACGGCCAACCCGGTGGACTTGCCGTCGAGCGCGCAATCCGCCTCTGGCGCGGCCAGGCTGGTGAAGAGAAGTGCCTTGCCGAGTGCGTGCGCTGAGGCTGCAAGGAGCGCACCGCTGAGCGCAAGCGAACGACCTTCAGCCGAGGCAACCCAACCGGCGGCTGACGCGCCCAACAGCAGGAAGCCAACGTCTTCGATGGTCGAGAGTACGAGCAACCGCTTAAGGCTGCGCTGCGCGAGCATGAGCAGCGCGGCACAGAGCGACGTGACAGCAGCAGCGCCGACCAATAGGCCCGAAGGGGCAAGCAAGCTTGGCATTTCATCGAGATTGAGCAGCAACTCAGCAAAAGCTGCGATGTCGACAACTGCAAGGATCAGTCCAAGTACAACTGCGGGCAGTTCGTCGGCAAGGCGCAGCAGCCAGAAGAGCAGCGGCACTGCGGCCAGCTTGACGCAGATACCTGTGAGCACCAGTGCGCGCGCCCAAAGCTGCTGCTGCGGATCGTAGACCAGTGGAGCTACGAGGGCCGCGCCGGCGGAGACAGCCACTACCGCCAGATATGTGACCCGCGCTGACTGAGTGCGCGCGGCGCGCCACACCAATGCAGCCGTGAGGAGCGCACCACACTCAAGCAGCACAAGGCGCAGCCGCGGATCGGCGCTGTAGAGACCGGCGATGGTGGCGACTGCAGTGAGAAGCATGAGGGGAGCGTGACGGCGGGTAGCCGCATGCGCCATTGCCGCGATCAGTAATGCAGCACCCGCGATCGCGCAGGATACGATCACCAGCAGCGGCGCGTGCTCGATGGGGTCAAGCGGCAGGACGTTCCCTGCCAGTTGCGCGCCGGGCACGACCCAGCGCAGAGCAACGAACAGGATGGCAGCGAACGCCACGACGAGCCACGTAGCGTGCTGCTCCATCCATGCGACTGCAATGCCAAAACTACGTGCCACTCCGATCAGCCCGTTGGCCAGAGCGAGGTACACGCCGTCCACGTTGGACCAACGGAAGAAGTCGCGCCAGTTGTGCTGGAAGATGTCAGCAAAGTCGGCAACGGTGAGACGTGACTGGTCGGAGAGTGGTTCGCCGCCTGTGAAAATGCCACCGCCGGCAAGGGCAGCGCCCGACGTAGTGGCAACCGGCCGCGCCGTATACACAAAGGCATAGATCAGTCCGCCGACGATGAGCGAGACCACGGCTAGGACCAGACCACCAGTGGTGGAGAAGTTAGCGGCCGATGCAGAAAGGCCGAACCATGTCACCTGCACTCCATCTGGCATGCCCAGCGCGCGTACGATGGGCAACAGCAGATAATTGACGGCCCACTGCGGCGCGATGCCCAGCAGTACGTTGCCAGCGGCGAGCAATCCCATGCCCCACTGCATCGAAGGTGCAGCCTCCTCCGCATGCTCGGTGCACGGCGTGGTGGGCCCCAGAAATACTGCACTAGTGGCCTTGACACAAAGGAAGACTGTGCCGAGGCTAGCGATCCACGCGATGAGTGCGGGCACCAGCCATCCGGCCTGCAGTGCCGCCGCGTAGATCATCCACTTGCTGACAAAGCCACTCAACAAAGGTACGCCCATCATGCTGCTGACGCCGGCCAGCCAACAGAGCGTGGTGCGCGGCATGCGCTCAGCCAGTCCGCCCAACTCGTTCATGTTGCGTGTGCCGGCCGCATGCTGCACGGCACCTGCACACAGAAAGAGTCCGCCCTTGAAGAAGCCGTGAGTGAGGCAATGGAGCAGACCGGCGACGATGGCCAACGGCGTACCGATGCCGATGCCGAGAATCATGTAGCCGATTTGGCTGACGGTGGAGAAGGCGAGCAGGCGCTTCAGATCGGTCTGCACCATGGCGTACATCACGCCTACGACCATTGTGATGGTGCCAAGCCACACCATCGCGATGCTCCATAACTGCGGCCATGGCGCAAAGGTGTGCATGCGTGCGGCAAGATAAACTCCAGCGGTGACGTAGCAAGCCGCATGCAGCAGCGCACTCACCGGCGTGGGAGCGGCCATGGCATCAGGTATCCACGTGTGCAGCGGCACCTGCACGGACTTTGCGGCAAGCGCGATGAGCATTAGCGTGAACACGCCGCCGGTAAAAGCATGCGCCACGGCCGGGTCGGTCCACAGCATGCTGCCGGTGCGGTGGTAGATGACGAGGATGGCGGCAAGCAGTCCATAGCCGGCAATATGCGTCATCAGCAGCACTTTGCGCGCGCCATGCACCGATTCCGGATTGGTGTACCAGAAACCGACGAGGCTGAACGAGCAGAGGCCGACCGCCTCCCAGCAGAGATAGAGGACCAGCATGTTTGCGCACGACACCAGCGCGACAAAGCTGCCAATGAAGAGCAGCATCGTGAGGTAGAAACGCGTGGCGGCGGCATCGTGCGCCATGTAGCCAATGGAATAGAGCAGCACACACCCGCCAAGAACGACGCCCATTCCTGCGAACAGAAGACTGAGCGCATCCACATGCAGTGCGAGTGCGAAAGGTCCGTCCCAGTTACCCAACGATAGATCGAGAGTGTGTCCGGCTTGCACGGCGGGGAGAGCAACGCCTACAGCCAGAATCGCGGGAACACACGCAAGCGTGGCCAGAACTCCCTTGATACGGGCGGTACAGAGCCGCCCAACCAGCAACTGCAGTGCGGCGCCCAGAAGAAGAGAGGAGATGGCGAATGGAATCAAGGCCGCATCCCTCATGGCGGGATATTAGGCCGACTGAGTTTACATACCTGTGACCGCTGTCACTGCCATATTTTCTTGAGCAAGGAGTACGCTCGCTGTCCAGCATGGAAAATCCGGCAGAGGAGGAATGCCATGGAAGGCCTCTGGTATGCGCACTTCACCGCAGGGCAGATAAAGGGCGACGGGCTCGCGGTCCTACGGGACGGCGAGATTCTCGGTGGAGACGCGCTGCACATTTATAAGGGCTCGTATCAGGCCGACGGCTCACATTTGTATGCCAACATTCGCGTTAGTCCACATGAGTCGGCGGAGGCACCGCCGGACATGCAGCACCCGGTCAACGTATTTCTGAAGGGATCGATCACAGGTGACTGTGCGCAGGTGACCGGACACCCGGATCGCCACGACGATGTGAAGATTGCCGTTGAACTGCGCAAGGCGCTCTGATCGCTCCTGATCTAGTTCTCCGCGCCGGCGCTGCATCAGCACGCTGGCGCTTAACCGTTTCTTGCTGTGGACTCTCAGCCTGTAGAGCAGCGCCTTGCATGGAACGCCCGGCAGGACTGATGTGTTCCGGCTTTTCGGGCTCTCGACCCATCGCCTTGCGACAAGAGCTGGACTCCGAACGTAGCTGAGTGGCCGGCTCGCAAGAAAGGACCGTAATGCTAGCGTATCCCGTCTCGGTTCCACTTCCCTCTGCAGACAAGCGCTGGAAGCTGGTGGAGGCCACCATCCGCCGCCACGGCCACAAAGGGACTGCGCTGATCGAGGTGCTGCACACGGTGCAGGAGTCCTTCGGCTTTCTCGATGAGGTCTCACTGCGCTTCGTGGCCACCTCGCTGCGTTTGCCACTGAGCAAGGTGTACGGGGTCGCTACGTTCTATCACTACTTCACGCTCAAGCCGCCGGGAGAGCACACGTGCGTTGTCTGCATGGGCACGGGATGCTACGTGAAGGGCGCCGGAGACCTGCTGCGTACCATTGAAGAGACGGCGCACATCAAGCCAGGCGAGACAACGCCGGACGGCAAGATTTCTGTCGTCGCTGCGCGCTGCATCGGGGCGTGCAGCCTGGCTCCCGCCCTGGTGTTCGATGGTGAGGTGCAGTCGAAGGCAGATTCGGATGCTATCCGAAGAGAGTTCCGGAGGTGGATGGGCCATGCAGCTTGAAGAGTTGCACGAAATCGCCGAGACGGAGCGCGAGGCACAGAAGCAGTTCTCCAAGAACCTGCACGTGTGCGTGGCCGCCGGTTGCCTGTCACAGCGCAGCGATCAGATCCTGACCGCGTTGCAGACAGAGGTGAAGGCTCGCGGAATGGATGGATGTTGCAAAGTGAAAGGTGTGGGCTGCATGGGACTTTGTGCAGCGGGACCGCTGCTACGCAGTGAGCCACAGCATACGTACTATCGCGGCCTTGCCCCGGACCATCCGGAGATTCTGAATGCGATTCTCGACAACCTCGATGACAGGCCGGTGCCTGAGTTCGCGCTCTCGCCTGAGTTGCCGTTCTTCTCCGCGCAGCGAAAGATTGTGCTGGAGAATTGCGGCGAGATCGATCCAGAGCGGATTGAGGAGTACATCGCGGCAGGCGGATATGAGGCACTGCTGACGGCTATCGCGACGCGCTCGTCGGACGACGTGGTGCAGGAAGTGATCCGCAGCGGCCTGCGCGGACGCGGCGGTGGCGGCTATCCGACGGGCCTGAAGTGGTCGATGGTGGCCAAGGCTCCGGGCTCGCAGAAGTACGTGATTTGCAACGCCGATGAAGGCGACCCCGGCGCGTTCATGGATCGCTCAGTGCTGGAGAGCGATCCTCATCGTGTGCTTGAAGGCATGATCCTGGCCGCGTATGCGGTGGGTGCAAGCAAGGGCTACATCTATTGCCGCGCTGAGTATCCGCTTGCAGTGAAGCGCCTGAAGATTGCGATTCGCCAAGCAGAACGCCTGGGCCTGCTGGGTAAACGCATCGGTGACTCCGACTTCGGCTTCGAGATCGAAATCAGGCTCGGCGCCGGAGCGTTTGTCTGCGGCGAAGAAACCGCGCTGATCGCCTCGGTTGAAGGCAAGCGCGGTGTACCGCGGCCACGGCCTCCCTTCCCTGCCTACTCCGGCCTGAACCACTGCGCCACGTTGCTGAACAACGTGGAGACCTTCGCCAACATCGCACCGATTCTGCGCAACGGCGGCGACTGGTACGCTGCGATCGGTACAGAGAAGAGCAAAGGCACTAAGGTCTTTGCGCTAGTGGGCGACGTGGTCAACACTGGACTCATCGAAGTTGCGATGGGCATCAAGCTGCGCGACCTGGTGTTTACGTTGGGTGGCGGCATGGTCGGCAATCACCACTTCAAAGCTGTGCAGACTGGTGGCCCGTCGGGTGGCTGCCTTCCTGATCAGTTTCTCGACATGAGTGTGGACTACGAGTCGCTAATGGCGGCTGGCTCCATCATGGGTTCCGGCGGCATGATCGTAATGGACGACACGGCCTGCATGGTCGACGTGGCGAAGTTCTTCATGGACTTCACGCGGGACGAGTCCTGCGGCAAGTGCATTCCGTGCCGCGTGGGCACCACGCAGTTGCACGGCCTGCTTGAGCGCATCAGCGAAGGCAAAGGACAAATGGAGGACATCGATACGCTGGAGAGGCTGGGTCGCATGGTCAAGCGCACCGCTCTCTGCGGACTGGGGCAGACCGCACCCAATCCCGTGAGCAGTACGCTCCGCTACTTCCGCGATGAATACGAGAACCATATCCGCACCAGAACCTGCCCGCAGGGCCGCTGCGCCTGCACGAAGGCGCAGCCCGCCGCACAGCACGAGTGAGGAAAGGCAAGAGAATGCCGGAGCAGAATCAATATCAGGTCAAGACGCTCAAGATCGATGGCAAGGAAGTAGCCGCGGCTGAGCATCAGACCATCCTTGAAGTGGCGCGAGAAAACGGCATCGATATTCCCACACTGTGCCACTTCGACGGACTGCCCAGTGTAGGCGCATGCCGCATGTGCGTTGTCGAGGTGAAAGGCAACAACAAACTCCTGCCGGCCTGCATCACCCAAGCGCAGGAAGGCATGGAGGTGACGGCTCACTCGGCCGAGCTAGCGGAGTATCGCAAGCTGATCGTCGAGTTGCTGCTCACCGAGCGCAATCATATCTGCGCGGTGTGCGTTTCGGCCGGCCACTGCGAGCTGCAGGCCATGGCGCAAAAACTCGGAGTGAACCATGTAACGCTGCCCTATCTCCACATCAAGTGCACCATCGATGGATCGCACAAACGTTTCGTGTCGGACGGCAATCGCTGCATTCTCTGTGGACGTTGCGTGCGTGTCTGTAGCGAGGTTGAAGGTGCGCATACCTGGGACGTGACGGGGCGCGGCATCAACTCACGAATGATTACCGATCTCGGTGAGGGCTGGGGCCACTCAGAAACCTGCACCAGCTGTGGCAAGTGCGTGAGTGTATGCCCGGTGGGCGCGCTCGTGGAAAAGGGGCGCTCCGTCTCCGAGATGACCAAGCCGAACTTCCTGCCTTATCTGCTGCAGATGCGCGAGGAGGCGCAATGACAAGCAAAGCGCGCGTCGCAACGTTGTGGCTCGATGCCTGCTCCGGCTGTCACATGTCGTTACTCGACATTGACGAGCGGCTGCTCGACATTGCAGGCAAGATCAACCTCATCTATAGCCCCCTGGTCGACGCCAAGGAGTTTCCTGAGGACGTCGACGTGACCCTCATTGAAGGCGCCATCGCCACGGACGAAGACATCGAGAAGGTGAAGATCGTGCGCGCGCGGACCAAGCTGCTGGTGGCACTGGGCGACTGCGCCGTAACCGGCAACGTACCTTCCATGCGCAACAACATCCCGGTGGATGAGTTGCTGCGCGTGGGCTACGTGGAGAACGCGACCGACCATCCCGGAGCGCCGACTTGCGAAGTGCCGAAGCTCGAGGCCAAGGTGATTCCTCTGCAGGAACTGGTGCCTGTCGACCTGTTCATTCCCGGATGTCCGCCGCCCGCGGATCTCATCTATTTCGTTTTGAGCGAGGTGCTCGCCGGCCGCACGCCTGAACTGGCCACGCAGAGCCACTTTGGCAATTAGGAGCTGTGCGATGCAGACGATTCGGATAGAAACCATCACGCGCGTTGAAGGCCACGGCAAGATCACCATCCGGCTCGACGACAAAGGTGTTGTCGAAGACGCGCATCTCCACGTGCTCCAATTCCGCGGCTTTGAGAAGTTCTGCATCGGCCGCCCGTTCTACGAGATGCCTTCACTCACCGCGCGCATCTGCGGCATCTGCCCAGTGAGTCACCTGCTGGCCGGCGCCAAAGCTTGCGACGCCATCATGGGACTGCGCATTCCCGAGACGGCTGAGATGCTGCGGCGCGTGGTGCACCTGGCGCAGGTGGCGCAGTCACATGCGCTCAGTTTCTTCCATCTCTCCTCGCCCGATTTCCTGATGGGATGGGACGCCGATCCAGCGGAGCGCAACGTGCTCGGCATGGCGGCCGAACATCCGGACCAGGTGGTGAGCGGCATTCGTCTGCGCAAATGGGGCCAGCACGTAATTGAGTTGCTCGGCGGCAAGCGCATTCACACGCCGTGGATCGTGAATGGCGGCGTGTCTGCTCCGCTCACGGTTGCGGTGCGCGACGAAATACTCGCCAGCATCCCTGAAGCGCTGGCGATTGCCACGCGCACGCTCGAGTTTTTCAAGCACAGCATGGAGCATCTCGCCGAAGAGGTAGACACTTTCGCCAGCTTCCCGACGATGTACATGACGATCGGACGCAAGGATGGGAATTTGTGCCTCTATGGCTCACGCAGGCGGCATGAAGGCTGGCTGCGATTTGCCGATGCCGATGGCAACATTGTGGCCGACAATATTCACCCGCGTGACTATGCGGACTACGTGGGCGAGAGCGTGGACCCGGCCAGCTACATGAAGGCTCCCTACTACAAGCCACTCGGCTTCCCGATGGGCATGTATCGCGTGGGCCCGGCGGCGCGGCTCAACATGGCGCGCCAATGCGGTACTCCGCTGGCCGATGCGGCGCTCAACGAGTTCCGCGCCCGGTATGGCGAGATTCTGCAGAGTTCCTTCCACAACCACTACGCGCGCCTGATTGAAATCGTCTTCTGCATCGAGCGCATGCAGCAGATCCTGGAACAGCAGGGCATTCTCGACACCGACATTCGCGCGGAGGCCAAGGCCAATGAGCCGAGAGGCGTGGGCATCATTGAAGCGCCGCGCGGCACCCTGATTCACGAATACAAGGTGGATAGCAATGGCATGATAACGGGCGCTAACCTGATTGTGGCCACGGCGCACAACACGCTGGCCATGAACCGCGGCCTGCGCCAGGTGGCGGACAAGTATATCTCTGGCCGCGAAGTACGCGAAGGCCTGCTTAACCGCATGGAGGGACTGATTCGCTGCTTCGATCCGTGCCTTAGCTGTGCAACTCACGCTGACGGAACGATGGACCTTGAAGTGGAAGTGGTCGATTCCGTGGGGCAGCAGATTGAGAGCGTGACGCGCTGAGATCGTACCGCGCGTCACGCACGCAGATTAATGCGCCGCGGCAATCGCGCTTGCGTATACCGGGTCGGTTCCTGTGGCGGACGAGATCACGTTGTCCAGTGCGCCGAGGGTAGAGGTGTCAAAGACGTAACCCATCAGGTCGTAGCCGCCGCCGTAATCCACTGCAAGCACAAACTGATTGGTGTTGTCCTCGACCATCGCGACGGGGTGTGTGCCCACGGTAAAGGTGCTGCTCATCGCTGTCAGCGCATAGGTGCCGTTGCTCGAGCTGATGGTGAATCCCTTGATGACGCCAGTCGTGCTGCTGCTCGTCTGCCGGTTTAACGCGTAGACGTAGTTGCCCGACGCATCTGGCAGAATCCAATACGGCGCAAGTCCTCCACTCGCAAAAGGTGAGCCGGAGACCTCAGCAAGAGTACCGAAATTGAACGCCCGAACGCCTCCGGAGTCCGATCCGGAGACAGCCGAGGTTTCGCCGATGTAGAACAGCCGCTCACTGGGGTCCACTGCCACTGACAGCGCGCTGCCGCTGGAGTTCTCAAGCGGGATCGTGGTTAGGCTGCCGAAGGGATTGGTGTTGCCGCTGGTGAACGGAATGACAGCGGTGCCGCCCGTGCCCATGGCCACGAAGACGTTGCTGTCGTCCGGTGCAATTGTCACCTGCTGGGGAGTGCTGGCAGGCAGAGCGGTGTACTCCTCGGCCTTGGAGCGCAGCAGGCCCGTCGAGGAATCGATGGCCAGGGCATACACGTTAGAGAAGCCGGGGATGACCTCCACCAGCCAGTTGTTGCCTGAGCTCACCTGCATACTTTCAGCCGCATCAGTAGTGATAGGGCTGTTGGAGTTGCCCAGAGTGAGCGCGCCATTGTACGCAATGGCATACACATAGATGCCGCCCAGAGTGCTGACGTAGAGGAAGTTATTGTTTGGCGCAATTGTGATATCAACTGGCGTGGCGGGCACGCTGTAAGGGCTGCCGCTCAACGCCGTCAATACGCCGGCATTCACGTAGTAGCCAGCGATCGTATTGGCGCCCACGTTCAGCACATAGAAATTGCCGCTGGTCTTTGTAGTAGAGGGGTTCGATGAACTCGACGGCGCGTCCCAGAATCCCTTGCACCCTGTGAGCAACAGCGGGGCGGCAAGCGCCAGCTTTACCCAACTTCTCAATCCCATTTCCATCTCCCCACACCCAACGGTCGGCGACATTCCGGGCTGCCTCTCGTCCGGCAGCACCGGACCTTCGCAAGGGCGCGCGCACACGTCTCGACTCTACTGCGATAGACGGAAAAAGGCGAGCTTCCGCTTGAACAGAACACTCCATTTACGCCGCAGGACAGACTGCAGAGACAGATTTTTCGGATTAGACCGCGGCTACTTCCGGCTCTGGCTGCACGGCCTGAGCCGCCACTGCGTCGAGCGCCACGCCTACGGCATGAATCACCGACGAGACACGCACGATGGCCATCACGAGTTCTTCAGTGGCGCCCTTTTCGCGCACCACCTTCTCGTGGGCGTCCACGCACTTGCCGCAGCCGTTGATGGCCGAAACCGCCAGGCACCACAGTTCGAAGTCCACATCCTCCACGCCGTGCCCGCGCAGACCGTTCATGCGGAGCCGCGCGGGCATAGTGGCGTACTTCGGATTCGAGCTGAGGTGCTGGAAGCGGTAGAAGATATTGTTCATGCCCATGATGGCCGTGGCCGACTTGGCCGCTTCAAGGACCTGCGGTGAAAGCTGCGCCGCGGCCGACTCCAGCACTGCGCCGGTGAGAGCCGCGGAACGCGTAGCAATAGCCGTGGCCACCACTGTGCCCCACAACTGCTGCGGGGTCAGCTCACTGTTGTTGCGGACCAGCGACGAGTAGTTGAGCTTAAGATCTTTGGCCACAATGGGAAGCGTATCGATAAGTGCATCGAGCGTCATGTAAAACCATCCAGTGTGAAATCGTCATTGCAAGACACAGGTCCTACGTCGACCCGGGCGGCACCACATAGCTGCAGCCCCGACGGCAGACGTTGCGGGTTGAGGAAACTGGAGAAACAGATCTTTCGCGGAAGGCGCAGTTGCCTGGACAACCAAGTCCTAGACGTGGATCGTCTCTTCACCCTTCTTCCAGTTACAGGGGCACAGCTCGTCGGTCTGCAGCGCATCCAGTACGCGCAGCACTTCCCCGGGATTGCGGCCCACGGAGAGATCGGTGACGTAGACGAACCGGATCACGTTCTCGTTGTCCACGATGAACGTGGCACGCTGCGCAACGCCGGCCTTCAGATCCAGGATGCCCAGCTGTTCCACCAACTCGCGCTTGATGTCCGAGAGCATGGGGAAGGGAAGGTCCTTGAGATCCGCGTGATTGTTGCGCCACGCCAGGTGGACGAACTCCGAGTCAATGCTTGCGCCGAGAATCTGCGCGTCTCGGTCGACGAACTCCTGGTTCATTTTGCCGAAGGCGGCAATCTCAGTGGGACAAACGAAGGTAAAGTCCTTGGGCCAGAAGAAGTAGACCTTCCACTTGCCGGGGTAGCTGGATTCTGTGATGGTTTCAAACGCCTTCTTGGGATCCAGATCCACAACTGCGGTCAACTCGAACGAGGGGAACTTCTCGCCAACAGTCAGCATGCATAACTCCTTAAGGGTGAATGGTTAACAGAAATGCGAGAAAGCGCCGCACGTCTTCGTGCGGCGGTCAGGATAAAGGAAGCCTGTTGAAATGCTTTGCCGAAGATCACATAGCCGCATCTATTCGATGCTTAGCCGCCCGGGAAGACTCTGAACTGAAAAATGCACATCATTTTCAGGATACCGCGAAGGGAAATGGACGGGAAACCCGAAATGCCGGGAAGATCTCCGTGGCTGGGGCGGGATTTACCGGCGAGACAGCCTTTCCCACACCAGTCGCGCCGCCGTCAGGTCTTCGATGGCCATTCCCACGGACTTGAACACCACCCGGCCACCACGCGGCACCGGTTCGGTCGCCGTCCCTGCCAAGATCTGGCCGATCTCGGCGCGCACCGTGGCGCCGGAGAACCGCACATCGCCTGACTCGCGCTCCGCCGCGGCGCGGCACTCGGCCACCACAAAGCTCGAGCGCATGGTCTCATCATCCAATTCGCGGAGACTCGCGCCCGTGGCGCCCACGGCCAGTACCAGCGCGTTCGGCTTGAGCCGCCGCCCCTCGAGGACGGGCGTTGGCGATGAGGTTACGGTCAGCACCACGTCTGCCTCCGCGGCCTCGTTGATCGAGGCCGCACGTGCGTTTGTCTCTGCCGCCAACCGCTCGGCGTGCGCCGTTGTACGGCTCCAGATCCGAATCTCCTGGAGTTCTGGCCACACGCGGTGCAGCGCGTCGATGTGCGCATGCGCCTGCACGCCCGATCCCAGAATTCCCAGAGTCTGCGGCGGCTCCGAAAACAGAAGTGGTGCCAACACGGCAAATGCCGTGGCCGACACCGCTGCGGTACGCATTTCCGTGATCAAACGCCCGTCCATGACTGCCAGAGGCTCGCCGGTGGAGCGGCGGAGCAACTCGATGATTGCCATGTGTGTCGGCAACCCCAGTTCCGCATTGCCGGGATAGAAAGTGACCGTCTTTACGCCCATCACATCGCCGGCGATGGCGGGCATCAGCGCTAACCAGCCGTTGTTTACGCCCTCGGCGTTGCCTGCGCGTAGAATCATGCGCGGCGGTTGCTCCACACGGCCTGCAGAGTAGTCGGTGAGCGCCTGACGAATGGCAGGAATCAACGTATCGAAGGAAAGCACAGTGCGGACTTCGTGCTCAGAAATGTACAACGGGGCGGTCCTCGCATTGCGACGGTTCAGACTTCGTCCAGATAAGTCAGGTCAGTTTGGCCGGTTGCTCGAGTTTGACCGCCGTCGGAAGCGCTCGTCCACGGGCTGCCGCCCTTGGAACCCGGCTTCCACTGTGTGCCAGTGGTCGATAGTGGTCTCGCCCATCCGCCAGCACAGCAGCACGATCTCATCGTCCAGCCTGCAGGGAAAATCGAGCAGGCCGGAGTCGAGGTCCTTGACCTGCACGCCGATCTCGTCGATCTCGTTGATCGTCTCGCGGAGCCGCTGCATGTGGGTCTCCACCTCGGCGCGCATTTTGACCACGGCGCCCACGTCCACGAGCATGCCGCCAGCCACGTAGATGCGCTGTGCCAAGTCGGACAGCTGCGCCTCCACAGCTTCAGCCGCCTGCTTGCTCTCCTGGGCGCGCTTCAGCAACGCTTCCACCACGGGGAGCAACGACTGCGCTTCTTCCAGGGTGAAGGTCTTCATGGGTGTGCCTTCTCTTCAGCATACGACGGAATTCGCGGCCTTTCGACGGAATCTGCATCCGGACAGCACACTCCGCCCTGCGACTTGGCCTTTACGAGACAATAGCACCTGCCCAAGATGTCTGGCCTACCGGTATTTTGGCGATTTCCGCACCATCCACCCCCATACTGAGTCAAACTGTTATTATGCTGGCCCGCGCTGCCTGTCCGGCGCACCAAGGAGTTCCACGTTGCGTAGCAGGAGCATCTTCGATTCGTGGGGCAAGGTCTTGCGCGGCCATACCCCCATTCTCTCTATTGAGATCACGCGCGAGTGTCCTCTGCACTGCCCTGGCTGCTATGCCTATGGCAGCAACCATCTCGGCGGCGCGGTCACTCTTCGCCAACTCGCCGACAAGCGCGGAGACGAACTCGTCCGCGGCATTCTCGATTTGGCCGACCGGCACAAGCCACTGCACATCTCACTCGTCGGCGGCGAGCCAATGGTGCGCCATCGCGAGCTTAGCCTCATCTTGCCCGAGCTCAGCACACGCGGTATTTACACAATGATCGTCACCAGCGGGATACTTCCTATTCCGCAGGAGTGGATGCAGCTCTCCCGCTTTACCGTTGCCGTATCGGTCGACGGCCTGCCCGAGCACCACGACGTCCGCCGCGCGCCCGCCACCTATGAGAAGCTGCTCAGCAACATCGCCGGACGCCGCGTCTACATCCACTGGACCATCACTGCACCCATGCTTGAGCGCGACGGCTATCTCGAAGAGTACGTCCGCTTCTGGAATGCACAGGACGAAGTTCACAAGATTTGGGTCAGCCTTTACTCACCGCAGCACGGCGAAGAAAGCGCTGAGCGCCTCGGCCCCGAACAGCGCGAACGCATTGCCCGCGAACTGCCGCGCCTGCACAAGCTGTATCCCAAGCTACTTACGCCCGAGGGGTACGGACAGGCGTTGCTCCATCCGCCCGCGTCACCGGCGGCCTGCACGTTTTCGCGCCTGTCGAAGAATTACTCCGCTGACCTGCATACCCGCGTAGAGCCCTGTGTCTTCGGTGGCGATCCGGACTGCTCCCAGTGCGGCTGCTCGGCCAGCGCCGCCGCGCATTGGGTCAGTGAAATCCGTGTTCTCGGCCCGCTTAAGGCCAAGCACCTTCTCCACGGCTCTATGAGTATTGGCGGCGCGGTCGCGCGCCTGAAGCACATGGCACTTCCGTCCTGGCACGAGCGTAATGCGCCTCCGCAGCAAAGCGGAAAGCCGCTGGTGCAGATATCAATCGACTGACGATTCGCTCTTCCCGGCTTTGGGCGCGTCATCTTTCCCCCCAACAGCCGCTGCCACCGCAAACACACCCAAGACTCCGCCGATGACCATCAGCGAAACCGTGACCGGCACGTCGATCCAAGGCGCGGCCAGCATCTTGAGCGCAACAAAGCCCAGCAGCGCACCCAGTCCGTAATGCAGGTTGCGGAAGCGGTCGAGTAGCGAGGCCAATGCGAAGTAGAGCGAACGCAGGCCAAGGATGGCCGCGATGTTTGACGTGTAGACCACGAAGGGATTGCGGCTTACCGCCAGCACCGCTGGAATCGAATCCACAGCGAACAACAGATCCGTCATCTCGACCGCTAGAATGACCGGCAAGAGCGAGCCCTTGGCAGGATGCATGTTGCGAATCCATCCTGGAATTGCATCGTGAGTGGAACTGCCACGCACCAGCCGAAACGCCGCGTAGAGCAGGAACAAACCGAAGACCCACGTGATCCAGTCGAAGCGTTCGATGAGCGCGACGCCCGCGGCGATAAACAGACCGCGCAACACAATGGCGCCAAGCACGCCCCAAAGCAGTGCTGTGTGCTGCCGGTGCGCGGTGATGTGGAACCCTTTAAAGAGGACGAGGAAGACGAACAGATTGTCGATACTGAGCGAGGTTTCAATCGTGTATCCGGCCACGAACTCGAGCGCCGTTTGCCGCCCTTGCGCCCAGTAGATCCAAACGGCAAAAGCCACCGCAGACAGCACCAGAACAGCCGTCCACACCCACGCCGCAGTGTGCGTCTGCCTGGCGTCGCGCCGGTGCGAGGGCAGCAAAGCGTCCACGGTCAACAGCACGACAACCGCCGCATGGAATCCCAGCCACCACGTCCACGACACGCCAGCGATCATACTTTGATGCTAATTCAGGGTAGGGGGGCGGAGACTAGCGCTGATTGATCAGCCTGATGGTTTCCATCAGCACATCGCCATCGATGGTGAGGCTGCGGGCGCTTACTTTGTCCATCGTGTCCTGAGCGGTGTGGTGGTAGCTGTTGTTGGGCCCGTAGTTCAGGTCGATGAGGTCGATGGATGGCACGCCGCGCCGGACGAAGGCAAGATGGTCGTCGTCTACGGCCTCTTCCTGCTGGAAGAAGTAACGCTCGTCGCCGTATTTCCTAGCCGCCTGCCGCACCAGATCGACCAGCCACGCGGTTGAGCGGGACTCGCGCTGGATGTCTAGGTCCTTGTCGCCGATCATGTCGGTGAGAATGAACGCCTTGATCTTGCTCAGCGTTCCGTCGCGACCCCACTTCGCAGCGAGGTGGCGGCTGCCGTAGGTTGAGTCAGACTCCGACCAGTGCTGAATCGCCTCTTCGCCGTCGAAGAACACCAGCCACACGGAGTAGCCGTCGAGCTTGCGCCCACCTGGGGTTGCCGCGCGTAATTGGTCGGCGATCCCCAGCAACAGCCCAGTCGTTGCCGCGCCGTCGTTGGCTCCCACGAAGTTGATGTTGCGGAGCCAGTAGTTAGTTTCGTAGTGCGAGGCCAGCACAATGGCGCCGTCCTTTTTCCCAGGGAAGCGCACGATGAAGTTGCGCATAGCCAGCGGTCCGATTGGCGTGTCGGCTGTGAAGGTGTCTTCTTCAACCTTGTCGTGGACAAAGCGCGCGCGCAAAAAGGCCTCAGCCTTCAGGTGTCCGGCGCTGGTGGGCCAGCGCGGCCCGATGGCCGCAAAGTCGCGCGCATACTCATAGGCGCGTCCGCCGTTAAAGCGCTGCTGCGCCTGCGCGGCGAATGCGGCAAGAAAGATTGTCCCTGCCGCAGCACATTTCCAAAGCGAAAACCTCACGAAGAGACTTCTTTCGCCTTGCGCCGCGAGGGGTGGAAGTACCACGAGACGCCGATGCCGATCAGATACAGGCACAGCATTGGGATGGCGTAGATGCACATCGTCCACGGGTCGGGGCTGGGCGTGATGATGGCCGCCACTAGAAACACCGCGAGTATTGCGTAGCGGATGTTCTTCCACAAAAATCTTGGGCTGACAATGCCGAAGATGGAGAGGAAGAAGATGAGAATCGGCATCTCAAAGCTGATGCCGAGGCCGAGGATGATGGAGAGAAAGAAGCCGGTGTACTCCTCGATCGTCACCATCGGGTTGAAGCTCTTGCCGAAGTCCACGATGAGAATTTTGAGCGCGCCCGGCAACACGTAGAAGTAGCCGAACGACGCACCAAGCAGGAACAAACCCACCGTGGCCACCATGAACGGCACCACGAACCGACGTTCCTTTTGATAGAGCCCCGGCGCAATAAACAGCCACACCTGATAAAGGATGAAAGGCGACGCCAGAATCGCACCGCCAATGAGCGACACCTGCAGATACAGGTTCAGCGGGTCCATGGGGTGCGTGTAGTTGAGCTTGATGTGGAGAGTGTCCAACGGTCGTTCGACCAGGCCATACAGTCTCTCGTGAAAAATGTACGCCACGACGAAGCCCAGGGCGAGATACATGGCCGAGTGCACGATTCTGCGGCGCAACTCGTCCAAATGTTCCATCAGGCTCATGCCCGGCAGCTCTACACGCTCCGACACCGCCTGCCGTGCCTTTCCAATCGCATCCGCCGGGTCAGCCATTCTGGTTTACCGCCTCCGTTGCGGCGGCGCTCGCGCTGGTTGTCTCCGCGGCGGGCTCACTGGTTTTAGCTGCGACGGTTTCGCCGGTTGAAGGCGGCTGAATTCGCGGCGTGTCGTCGGTCGTGGTCACGGCCAGCGTTTCCGCTGGCGTTTCAAGCAGCGGCGGATAGACCTCTTCGCCCGGATAGGGCGAGGCAACACCCTGCACTGCTTCGGGCGCGGCCTCCAGCGCAGGCTGGCTCGCTGCCACCTGTTGACGCTGGGCCTCTTCCTTCTTGCGCCGCTCGGCCTCTTCGGCCAGCCGCAGTTCCTCTTCCATCTGGAACTTGAAGTCGTTTGAAGCCTTGCGGAACTCGTACATCAGCTTGCCGATCTGCTTGCCGATCTGCGGCAGCCGCCGCGGTCCAAAGACCACCAGCGCCAGCACCATCAAGATCAGCGAGTCCGCCATCCCCAGGCTGCTCAGCTCAATTTGCGGCGTGATTCCCATGAAGGATCATGATACCCGCCCGCGCAGCGTGCTCACAAACCCCGCCCCCCCCCTCTACCAGCTGTAGCCTCCG
>WSSedB1CaDRAFT_10000248_pt1 | contig 24816 bp, 22 predicted proteins | sample WetSurSB1Cattail_FD_9460 | JGI IMG/M metagenome (IMG submission 9460)
CCGCGACCGCATCTTCAGCCGCCTGCGGGCGGAAGTACCCCCAGCCATGTTTTGCCGCTGCCTCAAGCAGGGCCGGCGAAGGGTTGACGGGATAGGCGCGTTTCGCAATCTTGAGCATGGCTTCGTCATGCACGGAGTTGCCGAAGACGGCGTCTGGACAAGGCAAGCCTGCGCGACGCAGGGCATCCGCCTTGCCGTCGTCAGTGGGCACGTCGATGAGGGTGCTGGTGATGACGCCATCAGCGACGGCGACCTCGGCAGCGAGCACACGCTCAGCGGGGATGCCGAAGGGGCGCACGCCCTCGGAAACGACCCAGCGGTTGGTGGAGCTGACGGCCCAGAGTTGGACGCCCGCAGCGCTAAGGGTGGCGAGCAGGCGCTCCATCTCATGAAAGACGCGGGTGCGAACGAATTCCTCAACGTAGCGTGCGGCGGCCGCCTGCAACTCCTGCTCGCGCAGTCCTTCGTAGATTTGCACCATCTCACCGCAAATGGCGAGCTCGCTCACTGTCCCAGACATGTATTCGCGATAACGGGTGTCGATCCAGTCGCTGGTGGAGCGGGAGACGAGTCCCTGCTCGAGCGACCAGTCCATAAAGTCCTTCCCGGAGTCGCCGCTCCAGATGGTTCCATCGCAATCGAAGACAGCAACGCGGGGCGTGTCGTCCAGAACCAAGCGTTCGAATTCCTTAGCTGTCCACTTTGTGAGTTGAATCTGTGTCGATGTCAATCGTCCCTCAATTCAGACCAAAACCTACCCAACCTTATTCTCTTCTATCGGACCATGTCTTTGCACGCCGGGCCACTGGGTGGAATCCACTTGCGCACCCTAAGCACCACTCTTCGATGATTTTGATGAAGGGCGTATGAACGGTCAGCGCGTACGGCTTTTACCACTAGGCTGCACTAGAATGAGCGAGGTTCCAGTATTAATACAGGAGGTATCCCGTATGTCGTTTGCTCGTTTGTTTCTTGCCTGTGCGCTGCTGGTTGTTGTAGTTCCGGCCCGCGCGCAGTTTGCACAGCCGGCGGCCGCGCCGGAGAGCGCAATGTCGATTCCGCAGGACCACGTAATGCAGATCGACGAGCTGAACGATATGCTCAAAGACGGTAAGGCAGGCAAGCCGCTGATCCTGCAAGTGGGCTCGCACGTGATGTTCGCACAGGCGCATATTCCCAGCGCGCAGTACGCCGGGCCCGGCTCGCAGCCAGAGGGCCAGCACCTGCTGCACGCCAAGGTCGTAAACCTGCCCAAAGATAAGGTGATCGTGCTTTATTGTGGGTGCTGCCCGTGGACGCGCTGCCCGAACGTGGGACCGGCGTACGCGCACCTGATGCAGATGGGCTTCAAGCACGTGAAGGTGCTGTACATAGCGAGCAATTTTGGCGACGACTGGGTGAGACGGGGCTATGCGGTTGAAAAGGGCGACTAGGGCGTGCGCGGTGACTCTGGCGCTGATGTGCGCGTGGGCTGCTTCGGCGCAGGGCCCGCTGGAGCATAAGCCCGCACCTGACTTCATCCGCACGGACTTTGACGGCAGGCGCGTGACGCTTAGCGAACTTCACGGCAAGGTGGTGCTCCTGAACTTCTGGGCGACTTGGTGCGCGCCGTGCCAGGCTGAATTACCGCATTTTGCGGAGTGGCAGCGGCGTTACCGGGCGCAAGGCCTGCAGGTGATCGCCGTTTCGATGGACGACGAACCGAAAGCGCCGCGCGCGCTCGCCAGCAAGCTTAAACTCGGTTTTCCGGTACTGCTGGGTGATGAGAAGCTAGGCGAACTCTACGGCGGGGTGCTGGGCTTCCCGGTGAGCTTTCTTATTGCCCGCGACGGCACGATGACAGCCCGCATTGAGGGCGAGGCCGATCTGCAGGCACTTGAAGCGCGAATTCAAGAGCTGCTGGCACAGAAATGATTGTGCGAGGCATCACGCTTCCTGATGTGGCATGTTGCACGTTCTGATTCCTTGACCATCGTGGTTCGGTGAGAGAGTGCGCGAACGGCACGGTACGTCTGTCGCCCCGATAATCGACATGTGGAGATTCAGGAACAACTTGCGCTGGGCAATCTTGCGCTGCTGAAGGAGTATCAGCTCTACCTCCGCGTAGAGAAGGGGCTGCGTCCGCTGACGTGCGAGGCCTACGACAGCGACTTGAAGACCTTCGCCGAATTTCTGGAAAGCCGCGATGTGACGCTTCTGCATGCACGTCAGGACGATGTGGCCGGTTTCCTTGAGCATCTACGCGCGCACGCGGTGGACTCGCGTTCGGCGGCGCGTAAGCTGAGCTGCCTGCGCGGCTTCTACAAGTGGTTGTTACTAGACCGGCGCATGCACCACGATCCGACGATCAACATCGAGTCGCCCAAAGCCTGGAAGGTTCTGCCCAAGTCGCTGGCTGAGCCCGAGGTGACAGAGATGCTGGAACGCGCAGCACTGGCCGCCTCGCATCCGCAGGCCCGGGCTACTGCGCTGCGCGACCGCGCGATCCTTGAACTTCTCTATGCCGGCGGGCTACGCGTCTCTGAAGTCACAGCACTGGCCACGAGTGATCTGGCATTCGATGCTGGCCGCGTACTGGTGCGGGGCAAGGGCGACAAGGAGCGCATTGTGCCGCTCGGCCGTACTGCGCTGGAGGCGCTGGAGGCCTACCTGCGCGAAGGGCGGCCGCATTTGGCGCGCATCGGCACCGGGCGCAAGCGAGCTACACGTCCCGATACGGCGCGGTTGTTTCTTTCGCTGCGCGGCATGCCGCTGACGCGGCAATGGGTGTGGCATCTAGTGAAGGCGGCGGATGCGTCTGCGAGCCCACACATGCTTCGCCACAGCTGCGCCACGCACATGGTGGAACACGGCGCTGACCTGCGCAGCGTACAGACGCTACTGGGACACGCCGACATTTCGACGACGCAGGTGTACACGCACCTGGCGCTGTGCCGGCTGAAGGCGGTGCATCGCGCGCATCATCCGCGCTCCGCTGCGCGTCTGCGTCTGGTAGAGTCTGAGCCTGAAGTCACGGCCGCCGAACCCGGCGCAGAGCATAAGGAGACAGCGTGAGCTATTCCGCGGCGCCGGGGCTGAACGCGCTGGTAGTGGATTATCTTCGCATGCTGGCGAACGAGCGGGGTGCCTCGGTGCATACGCTGCGTGCCTATGAGCGCGAGTTATTGGGCTTTGTCGCCTATATTGGTGCACAGTACGAGGCGGATGTACGGGTGGAGAGCATAGAGCATACCCATATTCGCGCATATCTGGGTACGCTCTATGCGCGCGGACTTTCCAGGGCTTCGGCAGCGCGTGCGTTGGCGGCGATACGGTCGTGGTTCAAGTGGTTGGCGCGTACGGGGCACGTTGAGCAGAATGTGGCCTCGCTTGTATCGACACCACGGCTACCGAAACACCTTCCGCGTGTGCCGTCGATCGAGCAGTTGAATCGCGTGATGGATTCAGTGGACGACGAGGCCGCGAGCTGGCCGGCGCGGGACCGCGCGATTGTTGAAGTGCTTTACGGCTGCGGCATGCGCAACGCGGAGCTGACGGGACTGAACCTGGAAGATATTCATTGGGCAAATGAGGCGGTGCTGGTGCGCGGCAAGGGGCAGAAGCAGCGCTACGTGCCGCTCGGCGACGCGGCAGCGGAGGCCCTGCGGGCTTATCTTGAGGAGCGGGCTGTGCGGCTGGCGGCAGCCGATGGCGCGCACGCGACACCTGCTGTCTTTTTGAACCTGCGTCTGCGAGGGATCACTCGGCCGGGAGGACAGGCGCGGCTGACGACGCGCAGCGTGGGACGCATCGTGAAACGCATCGCGATCCTGCGCGGCCTTTCATCGGATGTGCATCCGCATACGCTACGTCATGCCTTCGGCACACACCTGCTCGAAGAAGGCGCAGACCTTCGCGCCATTCAGGAACTGCTGGGACACGAGCGACTCTCCACAACTCAGCGCTACACGCAACTGACGGCGACGCAACTTACCCAGGTGTATGACCGTACGCATCCACGCGCGCGCTAGCCCGGTGTCAGCAGATCAAGCATGAAAACGAGTGTGCGCATGGGAGACCACTGCGCTGCAAGCTCTCGAAAGTAACTTCCGTATCCCCGAAAAGTGTGACTCCGGTTTTTGTATAGCGGACCTATACTTCGAGGGTCGGGAGGGTTCCATGAGGAAAGCAGTCTGCTGCACCCGCTGCCAATCGGTGGGACTAATTACTTACATGAGAAACGGCTCGCCGCGCGTGGGCCTGCTGCTGCTTTGCCTCTTTGTGGTGCCGGGAGTTCTCTACTTCCTTGGCTACTTCCTCAGCGGTCACTGGGGCTGCAATACCTGCGGCTCGCGCGAAGTTGTTCCGCTGCTGGAGCGTGAGTCATTCCAAGTTAGACGGATGCAGGCCGAAGAGCGGCTGGCCTGAATGGGCGCAGTCCGCTGCAAGCGAGCTGGACTGCCGCGACCATTCACTACATTAGAAGCTGTCTTGATTAGAAGCTGATCTTACGCTGCGGGAACCAGGTGAGCTGAATCGTCGTTGAGGTCACCGTGTGATCGGGGGCAGGGTACGTCGGGATCCCGGTGGGATAGACCGGCGCCTTCCAGTGTTCCAGATCAAAGTTGCCATTGATCTCAAACGAGCGTCCTATGCGCTTGACGGCCTGAAATCCGAAGTCGTTCAGCGTGGTGCCGCCGGGGACAAAATCCTTGGCAACTTTTTGATTGCGCGCGTGCACCTGCAACCACTCGTTGCCGGTGAGGTGCCAGGTGAGCCAGGCCTGCCCGCCTTTCGCTTCACGCCCGAGCCAGTCGCCGATCAGATTGCCCTGGTTCGTATAGCCCTGTTTGAGAATGTACTCGTAGTACATGAACTGACCGCCTGTACTGCGCTCGACAGGCGGGTCGGTGGTGACCGCTTCCACGCGCAGATCTAGCGCAGGAGCTCCGGGCACATGCGACAGGTAGATGCCGGGCCGCCAGGACGCGCGGCGCGGCGCATCGATGGACGAAACGTCATCGTGGACCTCGGAATCGGTGTAGAGCGTGAGCCAGTGGCGGAGGTAAGGAAGTCGATAGGAGAAGTCAAAGGCACCAAAACGAGCGCCCGGATCGTCGCGTCCCAACTTGACTTCAGGATCGGGCGAGGCAAAGCTGAAGAAGCTCTTGAGGAAGCTGTGCAGGGTGATGGGCCCGTGACCCTCGCCGCCCCAAACGACACTGCGCTGGAAGCCGAACTCAAGATTCTCTGTGGGGCGGAAGCTCACCTTCTCAACATGAATCCAGGGATTGCCCGAGTTGATGACGTTAGGCTGTCCGGCGCCCGGATAGAGAGGGTTAGGTACATACGTATGCCCTTGCAGCGGGCCGATGGAGAACTCGTAGCGGAATGGGCCGGTAAGGTATGAGAGGCCGGGGATGCGGAGGGGTTCGATGCGATTGATGTGGAAGCCGTAAAAGTTTTCGGCATTGTTGGAGTAGGCCATGCCCCCGCCGAGGCCAGGTCCGAGCCAGTCGTCCTGCTTGCCGAAAGAGATGACGTGGTTCATCATCTGCGCGGAAACGTAAGCCTCAATCCAGCGTCCGCGTGTAATGGAGTCGAGCGGCCCCTCGGGGATGGTGGGCTGCGGGTAGGGTAGGCCCGTGGCAGGGTTGATGTAGGGGATCTGGTCGATCAACGAGAGAGTCCGCGCGAGCCCTGAGCTGTAGCCAGCCGCCGAGGGCGAACCCTCGAACTCGCCGCGCGCGTAAAGCGTATAGCGGCCCGCGGTGACATAGCCGCTTGCACCGGAGTAGTTATTGAAGCCGTTCTCGTACGGGCGGCCGTAGTCGTTGATGATGGTTTGGCCAAGGTGGTAGCTGTCGCGCAGGGGAGTGCCGCTGATACCGCGCGCGACGGTGTATACGGACTCGACGTGGGCAGCGCCCTTCGCGGCCAGGCACGGGCTTTGGGTGTCAGAATGTTGTAGCTCGTGGCGGAGTGCTTCGTAGATGCCTTCGGCTTCGTCGGTGGCGGGGCTTGGATCAGCGTCCTGCAAGCGCGCGCCGATTTGGTCGAGCATGTTGCTCAGGCTGCCGCGAGTCCAGGGACGCATCCCGAGGAAGATGTTGTCGACAAAGCCGAGCCCGTAGAGGCGCAGCATAGCGGGATATGCCCAGCTGTCGACAGGGATGAAGGGCGAGCCGAGCCGCGCGGGCTCACACGGCGTAGCCGGCTGATTGGCAGCGGGCTGGACCTGCCCAGCTGCAACGGCACATGCACTTGCAACAACAATGGGTATCCCAGCTAATAGAAGTGCACATCGCAAAGCCGGGGAGCAGGCCACACCTAGGCTGGACTTCATACTTGTTCACTCTACCATTCATAAGTTGAAGCCCGGGCAAACAAAGATACTGCCCGGAACGACAAGGGAAGCTGAGTGATTTTTGACTAATGCGCAAGCGAAAGGCAAGCCGCTTCAAGCTTCGCGCTGAAGTCGCGCCTAATCCTAAGGCGGAGCGCAGGTCGAAAGAGGTCGCGCGCGCCGAGCCAGGCTTCCATTGTTTTGATGCAGTCTGCGCCGCTGGCGGTTACAGCGTCGATGAGCGTGGGGATGCGCAACTGACGCGCGCGGGCCATAGACTCGAAGGCAACGCGATATACAGCCACCAGGTCGTCGCCATCGACGGTAATGAGAGGTACGCCGAAGGCCATGGTTTCGGGCGTAACGGTAGGTGTGCCGAGGAAGGCCGGCGCCTCACCGGCGGAGCGTAGAGAGACAAACACGACCGGCAGTCCACGGCGGGCGGTCAAACCGAGGGACCGTTTCCACTGCGCCGCCGTAGCTTCAGTGTCGCCGCAGAAGACAACGGCGATGGATTGCTTTTTTGCCGTCTTGTGCTTCCGCGCAGCGTCGCATGCCGCACCGAGCGGGTCTGCGGCGACGCGCGGAGTGCGTTTGCTGCGATCGAGAGCGAGCAGTGTGCGGCGTACTGCGGCTCCGCGTACCAGACCGGCCAGGGCGTGGCGTGGCGCGGCGTGCAGTGTGTCCGTGCGTGCAAGATCCAGGGCAACGCCGGCATAGGTTGCCTCTGCGCAGCCCTGTTCTCCCGGCGTAACTGCGGCGGCCTGTGCGGCCATGCGGCACTTCATCATCGCGGTGTACAGCTCAAGCAGCTTTTCGCGCGAAATCAATCGTTCCGTCCTCGTTTATGTGGAGTAGTCCGCGTTGATGTGTATATAGGCATGGGTCAGGTCGGTGGTCCAGAAGGTGCATCGGCCGTCGCCTTGATGGAGCTGGATGCGAATGGAGAACTCGGACTGCTTGATGTAGGCGTGGGCGGCGATTTCGTCGAACTCCACGGCGCGTCCGCCGTCGCGGCAGATGGGCAACTCGCCGAACCAGATGTCGAAGCGATCAGGGTCGATCTGTGCGCCAGAGTAACCGATTGCTGCGGCGAGTCGACCCCAGTTGGGATCGCAACCGGCCCATGCTGTCTTGACCAGCGGCGAGTGCGCGATGGCCTTGGCCACGCGCAGGGCATCGGTGTTGCTGGCTGCCCCCTCAATATTCAATTCTACGACGTGTGAAACGCCCTCACCGTCGGCGACGATCTGTCGTGCGAGCGAAGTGCAAACCTGCTGGAGCACTGCGCAGAAGGCCTCGTTGTCTGCGCCCACAACGGCGCCGCTGGCTCCTGAGGCGAGCAGCAATACGGTGTCATTAGTCGAGGTGTCGCCGTCGACCGAAATGCGGTTGAAGCTGGTTTCGACAGCGGCGCGCAGAAAGCGGTCGAGCACGGGCGGAGCCACTTGGGCGTCTGTCAGGATGTAGACCAGCATAGTAGCGTGCGGCACCAGCTGAGGGTGAATCATGCCGGAGCCCTTGCAGGCTGCGGCGATGCGCACTTCGCGGCCATCGATTTCGACGCGTGCGAAGGCGGTCTTCTCCACCGTGTCTGTGGTGAGAATGGCCTGCGCCAGCTGCTGGAAGTGGTCGCTCTCCGAGCCGATGGTCGAGACCAGCTCCGGTAGCACTGCAATAAGCTTCTCTGCCGGAAGAGGTACGCCGATGATGCCGGTGGAGGAAGGGAAGACCTCTTCCGGCTTGCAGGCGAAGGCTTCAGCCGCCGCGGTGCAAACGGCATGCGCGGCATCCAGCCCGGCCTTGCCCGCGGCGCAGTTGGCGTTGCCGGCGTTGATCGCAACTACGCGCACGCGGCCGCCAGTGGCTGCCAGATGCTGCTTGTCCACGTGCAGTGGCGCAGCTGTTACGCGGTTGGCGGTGAACATGGCTGCCGCGCTGGCCGAAGCATCGGCCACGATGAGGGCAAAGTCGGTGCGGCCGCTCTGCTTCAGCCCCGCACGAGCTGCGCCAAAGCGAAACCCATGCGGAATCAAAAATTGCGAAATCTCGCTCATGGCTCCTTCCAGAACCCGGAAAACTGTCATCAGATTATCTCTTCGGGGCGGGCAAGCGCGACACCACGAAAAGGATGGGCCGCGCCGATGTGCCGATGATGCAAAGCAAGGCAGCGAGGAAATCACCGCAGTCTTAGGCGCGGGAGCCGCGTCAGTTACAGTGGAAGAACAGGCGTTTTCATGCAAACCATTTCCGCCGCTTCTTCCTTTGTGCAGCCCGATCCGGAGTTTCTGTCGCTCTGCAACGTGAACGTCGCGCGTGGCGACCGCGTGGTGCTGCACGATGTTAACCTGAACATCCGCGCTGGCGAGCACGTGGCCATCCTCGGGCCCAACGGCTGCGGCAAGTCCACGCTGATTCTCACCATCACCTGTCAGATCTACCCGATCGTGCAGCCTGGTATGCAGGTACGCATCTTCGGCCGCGAACGCTGGGATCTTACCCAGCTGCGCCAGCATTTCGGCGTGGTGGGCACGGACCTTCCCAGTGAGCGCACCGCCGTGACGACCGGGCTGGATGCGGTGATTGCGGGATTCTTCTCTGCGTCCACGCTGTGGCCCAACCTGCACGTAACCGACGAGATGCGCGAGCGCGCGGCCGAGGCGCTGGATCGCATCGATGCCACGCGGTTGGCGACGCAGTTGGTGGGCGAGATGTCCGCAGGCGAAAGACGGCGCATTCTGATTGCTCGTGCTCTCGTGCACCGGCCTCGGCAACTTCTGCTCGATGAACCATCAAACGCGCTCGACCTGGCCGCACAGCGAGAGTTGCGTGAGACAATGCGGCGGCTGGCGCAGGAGGGAACAGGGTTAGTGCTTGTAACACATCACCTGGGCGATATTCTGCCGGAGATAGAGCGCGTGATCCTGATGCGCGATGGCCGCATCGTGGGCGACGGGCCGCGCGCAGAACTGCTGACCGAGCCGCGGCTGAGCGAGCTGTTCGACGCGCCGGTCCGCATTGGCCGCGACGACGAGTGGCTGCATAGCTGGTAACCGGCTAGGCAAATCATGGTACTATTCCGCCATCCGGCCGCCCCTTCGGCCGGCAACGGGAGGTTCTTCCCATGAGTCCCTACACTCGTCGTGAGTTTATCCGTACTGGTGTGGCTGCCGGAGCGGTAGCTGCAAGCCTGCCTCTGCACGCAGCGCCGCGCTCGGCGACTGATACAGTGACGCTTGGTAAGTCCGGCATTCGTGTTACGCGTCTGGCCTTCGGTACTGGCACGAATAATGGCGCGGTGCAGGCTGCGCTTAGTCAACAGGATTTTTCGAAACTGATTGCCTATGCCTACGAGCGCGGCATCCGGTTCTTCGAGACCGCCGAGTCGTACTCCACTCCGGCCATGCTGGGCGAGGCGTTGAAGCCCTTTCCACGCGATAGTTATGTGCTCATGAACAAGGTCACGACAGATGAAGGCGTGGACCCCCGCCAGCGCTTCGACCAGATGCGGCGTATTTCGAAGACCGAGTACTTCGACATCATGCTACTGCACTGGCAGCACACCACTGGATGGATGAGCGAAACGCGACGTTGGCAGGATGGCATTGCGGAGGCGCAGCAGAAGAAGACCATTCTGTCGCGTGGCGCCTCTGTGCACGGGCTGCCCGCGCTGCGGCAGATGCCCGGCAACACGTGGCTCGAGGTGGCCATGATCCGCATGAACCACAAGGGCACGCGCATGGATGGCGCGTCGTATCAGGACGACAACAACCCCGAGCATGTGGACGAGGTGGTGAGCCACGTGCGCCAGGTGCACAAGGATGGCATGGGAGTCATCAGCATGAAGCTGGTGGGCAACGGCGTCTTTACGCAGCATGTAGATCGCCAAGCCGCGATGCGTTTCGCCTTTCAGCATGCGGGCGTGGATTGCGTGACGGTGGGCTTTAAGAGTAGGGCCGAGGTGGACGAGGCGATCGACAACCTGAACGTCGCGCTCGCCTGAGGCGCTGAAGTTTACCCTCATCGTGAGGACTATTCACGATGATTGCGATCGAACTCCCGAAGCAGACGCGCGAGGAAACCATTCGGTCACTGCAGCGCTACTTTGAGCAAGAGATGCCCGAGCCACTCGGCGACCTGCGCGCAGGCCTGCTGCTGAACTTCATCCTCGAAGAGATTGGGCCGGTGGTTTATAACCGTGCGATTGCCGATGCACAGGCGCGCATGACCTCGCGCGTGGCAGACCTGAGCGACGAACTCTACGCGGACGAGTTTACTTACTGGCCACGTGCCGAAGCGAAGCGTCACAGCCGGCGCTAACGCGGCAGGGCACGTCACTTGACGGGTCCTCCGTTTCCGTTTTACGTCAGCCGTACACGGGAAAGGAGGTTGATCCAGCCTATGCAAAGAGACTGTTCGAGTAGTTTTCAACGTGAGGTGACTGAGGCCTAGGGCATCGCGCCCCAGACCCGGATTTGCCCCGGCATATGCGAAGGAAACGGCCGGGTCACTTGGCTCTCGCGGTAGCGCGATGGCCTTAGTCCAATCCCAACAGATCACCGACAACGGCCCGCGGAGAATCTCCCGGGCCGTTGTTGCATTCGTGCTCTGTCGCTTGAGTTAGAACCAACTCGAAGACGCATGTGCGCCGCAGAAATACTGCGTCGTTGGGGCCTTCTGCGCATCTACTGGCTGCTGATCGAATATCGCTAGGAGAAGTACGCAATGATCAAGACCCCGCGGTTACGCCGCGCTGTCGGCTACCGCCTCCCCCGCACCCTTTGACTACGAACACCGCGAACCCAACGAGCCATCGAAGCCGAATCGGCCCAGATTGAGGCGATTCGCCAGTTCAACCGCTTCTATACGGCGCGGTTGGGGTTACTGCGCAAACGCCACCTGGACGGCCGGTTCTCGCTGACAGAACCCGGATCTTGTTCGAGATCTGGACGACACCTGGGAGCACAGCGAAAGCACTGCGACGGACGCTGGAACTCGATGCGGGCTACATCAGCCGCCTTCTGGCAGGGCTCACGCGACGACGGCTGATTCGCCAGAAGGCTTCCAGCCGGGACGGTCGTGAAAAGCTGCTGGAAACGACGGCGGCGGGCAGCAGGGAAGTGGAATGGCTGAACCTTCAGTCCGCCGAGCAGATTCGCGCGCTGCTGGCGCCGCTCGGGGCAGAGAAACGGGAGGCGCTGGCCGCATCGCTGGCCCAGGCGCGTTCACTGCTCACCAAGGCCAAACCGAGGATTCGCATTGAGCGGCTGACCAAACCGCGCGCAACTACATTTGATCTGCTGGAAGAATATTACGAAGCCATCAATGTTGTGAAACGGGATGACCGGGCGAAGATGAAGCGCATGATCGCGGACCCCAAATCGGGAACGTGGCTGGCCCACCTTGACGAAAAGGCGGTGGGGTGCGTGATGCTGCGTCCCCTTGAGGCGGTACCTGCGGCGGGCGAGTGCAAGCGCTTGTACGTGCGACCGGAGGCGCGTGGTTATGGTCTTGCGGGCGCTCTTCTGGACGCGCTGGAGGCGTGCGCGAGGGAACAAGGACTGCACTGGATTTACCTCGATACCTTCGAGGATCTGGAAGCGGCGATCGCGCTCTATCGCAAGCGCGGATATCTGCCCTGCGCTCGTTACAACGACAATCCGCAAGCCACGGTCTTTCTGCGTAAGAAACTTGGCTGATGCGGCAGTGCGATGACCGTCACACCTGCGTGTGATGTCACGCACATACAGACGTTGTTGCGTTACAGCTACTCTTGCTTGATTTCATGATCTGGATCACATGAGGCCGCTACGTTCCAGGGCTTTCCGGTGACCTGGAAGGATCGGGCTGGATGAATCTGTTCAAGGATGCAGGGCACCTGCTTCGCTTTGCGGCGCTATTTGTGATTGCCTTCCTGGTCTTCTGGGCTATTCGCGGTTTTGTTGTGCCGCGGAGCTTTGGCCAGTATGGGCACTACCGAGGGGCGGCAATCGGTGAGATCGGCGCCCGACCTCTCCACTTTGCCGGGCATGACGCCTGCGAAACCTGCCACAGCGATGTGGTGGACGTGAAGAAAGCCGGCAAGCACGCGCATGTGAACTGCGAGGCTTGCCATGGTCCACAGGCGAAGCATGCTGCCGACCCGGGCAATGTGACTCCGGTCAAGCTGGAGACGGCTGCGCTCTGCGTGCGCTGCCACGCTGCGTCGGCGGCCCGGCCCAAGACCTTCCCGCAAGTGAACGCGGCGGACCACTCCAACGGCGTCGCCTGCGAAACCTGCCATCAGCCACACTCGCCGGGAATGGACACGCCGGCCGCCAATGCCGGAGGTGCCAAGTGAACCTCTCACGTCGTCAGATTCTGGTTCTGTTGCCGGCTGCAGCCGTGGCCTGGAAAGCGGTGCTGGCGGGTACGCCCGAGGAAGCGCCGAACTATTCGATGTCCGACCACTGGTGGGGCATGCTCATCGACGTTCCCAAGTGCATTGGTTGCGGCAACTGCGTGCGCGCCTGCCAGGCTGAGAACGATGTGCCGGACGGCTTCTTCCGGACCTGGGTGGAGCGCTATCACGTAACCGACACGAATATGACCAACCCCGAGGTGATCTCGCCGGACGGGGGCAAGGAAGGGTTTCCAACGGCGGCAGAGGATGCGGGCAAGTACTTCTTTGTGCCGAAACTCTGCAACCACTGTGCCGACTCGCCGTGTACGCAGGTGTGCCCGGTGGGCGCCACGTTTGTGAGCCCGGACGGAGTGGTGCTGGTGGACCCGAAGTACTGCCTGGGTTGTGCCTATTGCGTACAGGCGTGCCCCTATGGATGCCGGTACATTCACCCGGAGAAGAAAGTGGCTGACAAGTGCACGCTGTGCTACCACCGCATCACCAAGGGATTGACCACGGCCTGCGCGGAAAACTGTCCCACGGGCGCTCGGCAACTGGTGGACTTGAAGAATCCGCATGATCCGATACACGCGTTCCTGAAGACGCACAGCGTGCAGGTACTGAAGCCGCAGATGGCGACAGGGGCAAAGGTCTACTACAACGAGCTGGATGGATCGGTGCGGTAAGCACGCGCGCGACGGATCGAATGGGCACAAGGGAGAGATATGGGCGGCGTTGAAGGTTTCATGTATCCGAACGAGATCGAGCTGCACTGGAGCGTGCTGATCGTACTGTATCCGTTCATCACGGGGCTGGTGGCGGGTGCGTTCATCCTGGCCTCGCTCGAGCGGGTGTTTCGCGTAGATGCGGTGAAGCCCACCTACCGGCTGGCGCTACTCACCGCGCTTTCGTTCCTGCTGGTGGCGCCATTGCCGCTTCAGCTGCATCTGGGGCATCCGGAGCGCTCGCCGGAAATGTACTTTACGCCGCACAGCACCTCGGCGATGGCCATGTTCGGCTACGTATATCTCTGGTACCTGATGGCCGTGCTGGTATTCGAAATCTGGCTGGACTACCGACGCGACATCGTGTTGCTGGCGGAGAGGTCGAAAGGGATCGTGCGCATCGTCTATCGTGCCATGACGCTGGGCTCGACGAATATCAGTCCGCGAGCCCTGCACATTGATGAGCGGGTGGGATGGATTGTGACGCTGATCGGCATTCCTTCAGCGTTTATGCTGCACGGCTATGTGGGCTTCATTTTCGGGTCTATCAAGGCCAATCCCTGGTGGTCTTCGCCGCTGATGCCTGTGGTGTTCATTTTTTCGGCAATGGTTTCAGGCATTGCGTGCGTCATGGTGCTCTACATGGCGACGGCCAAGCTGCGCGGGCGCAATATCGATATGAGGTGCGTGGACACAATCGCGATGTATCTCTTCTACACGTTCATCATTGACTTCAGCCTGGAGATGCTGGACCTAATTCATCGCGTCTATGAGGCGGACGAATCGTTTCGCAGTCTGAACTTCATGGTGCACACAAAGCTTTATTTCTCGCACATCGTGGTGCAGATCCTCTGCGGCACGCTCGTTCCGCTGGTGCTGCTGGCAATCACACAAGTAGTTAAATTGGGCGAGGTCGTCCGCAAGCGTATTTACGCGGTAGCGGGTTTGCTCACGCTGATGGGGATATTTGCCATGCGCTGGAATGTAGTGATTGGCGGCCAGCTGTTCTCAAAGAGTTATCTGGGCTACACGACTTACAAGGTGGGCCTGGTGTCGCGCGAGGGCATGCTTGTGGCGCTGGCGCTCTCGCTGCTGCCGTTGCTGATTCTTTGGGTTCTTATCAAGCTGCTGCCACCGTGGCCGGCGGAGAATGTTCCGGCCGAAGCGGGCGACTAGCGCTGAACGTATGCCGGCAGAGGGCTGCCGATCGGGTGGAGGCGAGACCGTGGGCGCGCATCTCGAAACCGCAGGACAGCTCGATGAGATTATGCTGCGCCTTGTGGCTCTGGAGCAGCGTGTAGCCGCACTGGAGCACGAACCGAGTATGCAGGTGGCGGTGATGACGCCGGCGGCTGCAAGTCGGGAGCCCGCACCGCCGAAAGCACCTGCCGCGGATGAAGGGACCAACGCAACCGGCGTACTCTCCGTATTTGGTTCCGCGCTGCTGGGCGTTGCCGGCGCATACGTGTTGCGCGCGATCTCCGGGGTGAGCCTGCTGCCACGCGGAGTTGTCGCAGTGATTGCCGTGCTGTATGCCGCAGGCTGGCTGTTCGCGGCAGGACGGGCCGCAGCGCGCCGGCTGTCCGCGACGCTCTACGCCGCAACCTCCATCCTCATTCTTGCGCCCATGCTTTGGGAAATGACCATGCGCTTCCAGGCGATGTCGGCGTCCGTGGCGGCGCTGCTGCTGGCCGTTTACTCGGCGCTTGCAGTAGCTGCGGGGTTCTGGCGCGAGCGATCTGTGGCCTTCTCGATTGCTGGCGCTGGTGCAGCGCTCACTGCTGTGGCCTTGTGCGTGGGTACGCACCGCACTGCTCCGTTTGCGGCCATTCTGCTTGTGTTGATCGCAGTGTGCGATTTCACGCGTGTGGGCCGAGCGGCTCAAAGCTTGCGGGCCCTGGCCGCGCTCTGCACAGATTTCGTGGTATGGACGCTGATCTACGTCTATCGCCTTCCGGCAGAGGCGCGTGCCGACTATCCGCCGCTGCGGATTGGACTTGTAGCTGCAATTGTGACGCTGCTCTTCGCGCTGGACGTCGTGAGTGTTGTGCGGCGGGCTGTACGTCGGGCGCAGCCTGTTTCGGTCATCCAAGCCGTGCAGGCCATGATCGCATTTGGGCTGCTGCTGTGCGTCGTGGGCTGGCTGATTCCGGGAGCCGGGCTGCCGGGAGACGGGGTACTCTGCCTGCTGCTCGGCGGAGCGTGCTCGGTGGTTGCGTACGGACCGTTTGGGCTCGCGGAACAGCGGCGCAATTTGCAGTTGTTCTCTGTTTGGAGCGCGGTGCTGCTGACGGGAGCTGCATTCGTTCTCGCGACTTCACGCACGGCAGGGCTGGTGCTGGGCTTGACGGGACTTGCGGCAGTTTTGTTGGCCGCGCGTCTGCGAGCACGGGGACTGCAATTGCAGGGTGTCGCATTCCTGGTCATAGGCGGGTTTGCGTCGGGTCTGCTGGTCCATGCATTCCGGACGCTTGCCGGCTCCGTGCCACTGGCGCCCTCGGGGCCCGCCGTCGCGGTTGCGCTCTGTGCGCTAGTTGCGTATGCGTCGGCGAGCGATGAGCCGGGGCAGCCCTGGGTGGAGCAGGCTCTGCGCATGACGATGGCACTACTAGCTGCTTTTGCCATCACGGCATTTGCTGTGGGCGCCCTTGTGGCTGTGGCCAGCCCGCGGCTCGACGCGAACGTGGTTCCGGTTGCGCTTCTGCGCACGCTTGCGCTGTGCGTGGTTGCGTTGGCGTTGGCCTGGGTCGGCGGACGGTTGACACGCGTGCAGATGGTGCGCGTGGCCTACATGGCGCTGGCTTTCACCGCCTTGAAGCTGCTGCTGGAAGACATGCGCCAGGAGCGGATGGAGTTCACCGCAGCCGCCATCTTCCTTGTGGCGCTCACATTAATCGCGGTTCCCCGGCTGGCGCGGATACGCGGCGCGGACAGTACGAAGTAAACGGGCCTGCTGCGAAAAGTGTCCTTCCTGTTGTACAAAGTTCCGAAAGGAAATCGGGGAATTCTCCACCTCTTTGCGAAGGCTAGCCGGTGACAGCGCAACCGCTGTAAGCCTGGAGGCGGGCGCACAGCCGGTGGTGACTACAATCACGAGTGAGTATGCAGGGCGAGGGCTTAAGATGGGCGCGGACTGCGCAGGGCAGCCAGACGGCGAGGAGGAAGGCTAGCATGGATTTGGGATTCATTGAGAGCAAAACCTACGATCAGATCTCGATCGGCGATGTGGCGAGAACGGAGCATGTGCTGACCCGGGAAGACGGGATGGCTTTTGCATCAATTTCCGGCTTCCACTCGGTGCTGCAGCCGGAGGAAATCACCGAACGCACTGGGGGCATCCCCCCGACAGGTCCGAACATGTGGTGCGCGTCGCTGGTCTCGGGACTTTTCAGCATGCAGATTCCCGGACCGGGATGCACGCTGACCAACATCTCACTCGACTTCCACCACCGGTTGCACGTCGGCGACCGCATCCTCGTGCGCGTTGAGGTGACGGCGAAGGACGACGAGACGAAGATCATCAGCTTTGACTGCGAGGCGAAGAACGCAGAAGGGCTCTCGATCTTTACTGGGACTGCCCGCCTGCTGGCGCCAACCACGAGGATGCGGTGGACGACTCTGCCGGTTCCGCAACTGATCGTGGCTGATCCTTATCGACGCTACCACGAGTTGATTGCCCGGGCGACCAAGCGCTCGACGGTGCGGACGGCGATTGTATGGCCGTGCGACCAGGTTTCGCTGGGTGGGGCCTACCGCGCGTTTAAGGACAATCTGATTCTTCCTATGCTGGTGGGCGACGAGTCGACGATCCGTAGCGTAGCCGAGCAGGAGCAGTTAGACCTGAGCGAGATTCCGATTGTTCATGTGGCCGAAAGCCGTGCGGCGGCCGCACGCGCAGTGGAGATGGCCCGCAAGGGCGAAGTGCAGATGCTGATGAAGGGGGCACTGCACACCGATGAGCTGATGAGCGCGGTGGTTTCGCGCGATGGCGGCATGCGCACAGGACGGCGGATCAGCCACGTATTTGCGCTGGATGTTCCTGCCTATCACAAGAGCCTGTTTGTCACCGACGCGGCAATCAACATCCAGCCCGACCTCGAGACCAAGATCAGCATTCTTCAGAACGCCATCGATATGCTGAACACGCTGGAGATCGCCAATCCCAAGGTGGCGATTCTTTCGGCGGTGGAGTCGGTGAACCCGGCCATTCCCTCCACCCTCGACGCTGCAGCGCTGTGCAAGATGGTGGACCGCGGGCAGATCACAGGAGCGACGGTGGACGGCCCACTGGCGTTCGACAATGCCATTTCGAGCGAAGCGGCACGGATCAAGAAGATACATTCGCTCGTTTCCGGCGATGTGGATTTATTGATGGTTCCCAACCTGGAGGCGGGCAACATCCTGTTCAAGGAGCTGCAGTACCTGGCCGGTGCGCTGGCGGCAGGCGTGGTGGTGGGTGCCAAGGTGCCCGTGGTCCTGACCAGCCGGTCGGACGGGGAACTGGCGCGGATGGCCAGCTGCGCACTAGGCGTTCTGCTGGCCAAAGACCCGGTGTAGACTTCCCGTGCGGACCCAGCCGTGTCGCTTGAATCTCGCTGTGCACCCTTTTTTGGGGGTGCGCAGCGAGGCTCTTTTTACGCAATGAAAGTGCGTCCCGGGTTGTGTTTACCCGCTGAAGGTGCCCGGCTCGCAGACACCCGGCTCCGTATACAAGAGAAACATGGGAAGTAAACGGGTGGCAGTAATTGGTGCCGGGCCCGGCGGTTTGGCTGCGGCCATGCTACTGGCGCAGCGCGGCATCGACGTGCAGGTGTTCGAAAAGCAGGAAACCATCGGCGGGCGCAATGCCGAGGTGGCGTTGGGCGAGTACCGATTCGATCTGGGCCCCACCTTCCTGATGATGAAGTTCCTTTTGGATGAGCTGTTTGCAGAGAGTGGGCGCAATGCGCGCGAGTATCTCGACTGCAGGCTGCTAGAGCCAATGTACCGGCTCAATTTTGCTGACAAGTCGATGCTCGCTTACACCCGCCCGGATGCGATGCGGGCGGAGATCGAGCGTGTGTTCCCGGGCGAAGGAGCCGGATTCGATCGCTTTCTGGCGCGCGAGAGTGTGCGCTTTGAAAAGTTGTATCCGTGCCTTCAGAAACCCTATGGCAGCCCGCTAAGCCTGTTCAGCCCCACGCTCATGGCGGCTCTGCCGCACATTGCACCGGGCCGTTCGTTGCACGGTGTTCTGGCCTCGTATTTTCGCTCAGAGCAGTTGCGACTGGCGTTCACTTTTCAGTCGAAATATCTGGGCATGTCACCGTGGGATTGCCCGGGACTCTTCACAATGATTCCTTACACGGAGCACGCACACGGCGTGTATCACGTGCAGGGCGGGCTTTGCCGCATCAGCGATGCGATGGCCAAGGTGGCGCGCGAGGGCGGCGCGCAGATTCACACATCCACCCCGGTGCGCCGCGTACTCACGCGCGATCGTAAGGCAGTGGGTGTGGAACTGGAGAGCGGCGAAAAGTTCGAATTCGACGATGTGGTCATCAATGCCGACTTTGGCCATGCCATGCGCACGCTGTTCGAACCCGACGAACTGCGCCGTCACAAACCGGAGACGCTCGGCAAGCGCAAGTGGTCCTGTTCCACGTTCATGATGTACCTGGGCCTAGACCGCAGCTACCCCGATGGCGAACACCACACGATCGTCCTCGCGCGCGACTACAAGAAGAATCTGAACGACATTACGCATCGCAAGGTTACTTCAGAGGACATCTCGATCTATGTGCGGAACTCGGCCGTGACCGACACAAGCACCGCGCCCGCGGGCCACTCTGCGCTGTACATCCTGGTGCCGGTGCCGAACAACTCGAGCGGCATCAACTGGGCAGAAGAGGAGTTTCGCTATAGGGAGCGCGTGCTGCAAGTGCTGGCCGAACGCACGCCCTACACGGATCTGGCGCAGCACATTCGCGAAGAGCTGATTGTGACGCCCGAGGATTGGGAGACGGACCGCTCCGTCTTTTTAGGTGCGACCTTTAACATGGGCCACAATTGGAGCCAAATGCTGTTCATGCGGCCGCACAATAAGTTCGAAGAGTTCGATCACTGCTATCTGGTGGGCGGCGGCACGCACCCGGGCAGCGGTCTGCCAACGATCTTCGAGTCTGCGCGCATCTCTGCCAACCTGATCTGCAAGGGATACCGCATTCCTTACCCGGCGCCGCAACCATTCCGCGGGATACATCTGGAACCAGCATGAGTAGCATCTCGGCAGAGGAGCGGATCCGACGGGCAAGAGCAGCCCAGCAGGATTGGGGACGACTGCCAATTCATGCACGCGTTCGGGTACTGTCGGACCTGCGACGCAGGATTGCCACTGTGCGTGAAGCGATTGTCGACGCAGTTGTAACGGACACGGGCAATCCGCCTCTCGACGCGCTCTCCGGCGACGTGTTAGTCACGCTCGAGCAGATGCTCTACTACGAGCACCACGCGGCGAAGATCCTCGCGCCGCGTAAGGTGGGCGCCAGCATGCTCTTTTATCACGGCGCGCGGTTTGAGGAGCAGTTTGAACCCCACGGCGCGGCGCTCATTTACGGCGCATCCAACTACCCGTTTCAGCTGGCGATGATACCGGCAATTACGGCGCTCTACGCAGGCAACGCCGTGGTGCTAAAGGCCTCAGAGCGCACGCCTGCTGTAGCCCGCAAGATCGAGGAACTGTTCAGTGGCGTACTGCCGCCAGACCTAGCTCAGGTGGCGAGCGACGAGCCGGAAGCGGCAGGGGCGTACATTGGTGCTGATCCCGACATTGTTTTCTTCACAGGTAGCAGCGCCAATGGGCGCGCTGTTGCGGCGCAGGCGGCTGCGCGGTTGATTCCCACCGTGTTGGAGTTGGGTGGTAAGGACGCCGCTCTGATCTTTGCCGATTGCAATCTGGAGCGCACGGTGGAGGGTGTCGTGTACGGCGCCTTCTCCCATGCCGGACAGGTGTGTGTGGCTATCAAGCGCGCATATGTGGAGCAGTCGATCTACGACGAGTTTCTGCGGCGGCTCCTCGAGCGAGTGGCGACCCTTCGTGTAGGGCACGGGCATGATTTCGATCTAGGTACGCTGCACAGCGAGAGTGCTCGACAACGACTGGATATCCAGGTGGAGGACGCGCTCGCACGCGGCGCACATCTTGACACAGGTCATGCAGCCGGAGCCTGCGGCGACGCTCCCATGGTGCTAAGCCACGTTCCCGACGACGCACGACTCCTCATTGAAGAAACATTTGGTCCGGTGCTGTGCGTTGCGCCGTTCTTCACCGAGGCGGAGGCGATTCAGCGGTCTAACGCTAGCGAATTTGCGCTGAGCGCTAGCGTGTGGACCGGCGACATGCGGCGCGGGCAGAGGGTTGCCGCGGCACTGCGTGCGGGCAGTTGTGCCGTTAACGACGTGATACGCAATATCGCCAACCCGCATGCAGCATTTGGTGGCAACGGTGCGAGCGGGTACGGACGCTATCATGGGCCGGATGGGCTACGCGCCTTCAGTCGCGTAAAGACCGTGATGGCCGTTGGTTCATCACGCGGCCGTCCGATCCACTGGTTCCCTTTTACGCGTGCCACCTACGAGAAGCTTGGCGCTCTGATCGATCTGCGCCACGGAGCGCGCGGCGCTTTTTTTGCGGTCCGGCGCTTGTTTCTGAGCGCGGGTGTTGCTGCGCTTGCGGCCACCGCATTGACGGCTCAGACGGCGCAGGAGGGACGTCTCTTGCTCAGCGTACAACTGCCGCCGAATGCGCACGGTGAGTTAGCTTATCTCGTCTTCAACTCACCGGATGGATTCCCGCAGGACAAAGCGAAGGCTATGCGCAGCGGGTTTGTCACGCCGGCGGAGACAGGGTCCACAGTCCGCATCGATGCAGGCAATTTGCCGCCAGGGCAATACGCCGTGACGGTCTATCAGGATGAGAACGGCAACCGGAATCTCGATGCGGGGTTTCTCGGTATCCCGAAGGAACCCGTTGGCGCCTCCAATAACCCCAAAGGGCGCATGGGGCCGTCGCGCTTCAGCGACTGCGTGTTTTCCATGGGGCCCGCGAATCAAACAGTTTCCATCAGGTTGGTGCGACCCCGATGAGCGGTGCGAGTCGTGTCGTGGTGATCGGCGCGGGTCTGGGCGGCATGTCGGCCGCGATTGCGCTTGCGCAGGCTGGCATGCGCGTCACGCTGATTGAGAAGAATGAGCGTCACGGCGGGAAGCTGAATGTGCTGGAGACGCAGGGCTTCAAGTTCGATCTCGGCCCGTCAATCTTCACGCTCCCACAGGTTTTCCGCCCGCTGTTTGAGGGCGACGGCCGCAAGCTCGAGGACTACATCGATCTGCGCCGTGTAGACCCGCAGTGGCGTAACTTCTTTGAAGACGGCACCGTCGTCAATCTGTGGGAGCGCACCGAGGACATGCGCGCAGAACTGGCACACCTGAAGGACGGCACGGAGGCCTTTGCAGACTACGAGCGCTTTGTCGAGTATTCGCGCGCGCAGTACGACGTGGTTGAGCGCGGCTATCTCCGCCAGGGGTTTGATCGCTTCGGCGAATTCCTGCGCTTTTACGGGCTGAAGGACGGGCGCGCGATGGACTGGCGGCACTCGATGGCAGGCGCCATTCGCCAGCGTATTCGCGATCCCTATCTGCGCGATATCTTCGCTTACTTCATCAAGTACGTAGGTTCGTCGGCCAACGACTCACCGGGATTCATGAACCTGATGCCGAATATTCAGCTGGAGTTTGGCCTCTGGTATGTGAACGGCGGCATGTACGAGTTTGCGTGGGCCTTCGCGCGACGGCTTGACGAGTTGGGCGTAGAGTCGCATTTTGGGTGCGAGGCAGTAAAGATCGAACGCGAACCGGGGCGCGTGACCGGGGTGGTGGTGTGCGAAGGCAGCACGACCCGCGTGCTGCCCGCCGACTATGTTGTCTCGAACATGGAGGTGATTCCAGCGTCAGAGAAGCTGCTAGGCGAGTCTTCGCGGCAACTGAAGAAGCTCAGCCGCTTTGAGCCCGCGTGCTCGGGCATCGTGGTTCACCTCGGGCTCGATCGTGTGTACCCGCAACTGGCGCATCACAACTTCTTCTATTCGCGCAAGCAGGAGGCGCACTTTGACCGCGTATTCCGCGAAAAGCGTCTGCCCGACGATCCAACCATCTACCTTGTTGCGCCCACGCGCAGCGATCCCACGCAGGCCCCGCCCGGCTGCGACAACATCAAGATCCTTCCGCACATTCCCTACATTAACGACAAGCATCCCTACACGCGCGAAGACTGCGTAGAGTTGAAGAAGCTGTGCCTGGACAAATTGGAGCGCATGGGGCTGACCGATCTGCGCAAGCACATCGTAGTGGAAGACTTTTGGACCCCGTTCGACATCGAGCAGAGCTACTACTCCAACCGCGGTGCGATTTACGGCGTGGTCTGCGATAGAAAGAAGAATTTTGCGTTCAAGGCTCCCAAGCGCAGTCGGGACTTTGACAACCTGTTTTTTGTGGGCGGCAGCGTGAACCCTGGTGGCGGCATGCCTATGGTGTCGCTGAGCGGTCAGCACGTGGCGCGTATGATCCTTGAGCAGCAGGGCGGAACGCGGTGATCGTGCTATTCGTGCTCTGCGCGTTGGGTTTGCCAGCGGGCCTGCTGCTGCTGGTGCGGGTGCCGCTGTGCAGCCCTGCGGGAGCGGCGCAGGCGGCCGGAGTGTCGGTGGTGATTCCTGCGCGCAACGAAGAGCATAATCTGCCCCCTCTGCTCAGTTCGCTGCTGGCTGCGCGACCCGGTCCGAACGAGGTGATTGTGGTGGACGACCACTCCGCGGACGGCACCGCTGCGGTGGCCACGGCACACGGAACGCGCGTACTTGCGGCGCGTCCACTGCCCGCAGGCTGGACCGGCAAGACATGGTCCTGCGCGCAAGGGGCGGAGGCTGCCCGCGCGGATTTGCTGCTGTTTCTCGATGCTGATACGTGGCTTGCGCCGGGAGGATTCGAGCGACTGACGGCGACCTTCGCGGCGCTGGGGCCTGGACCGGTGGCGCTGTCTGTGCTGCCATATCACGTGATGCACAGGACGTACGAGGAGCTGTCACTGTTCTTCAACCTGCTGATGGCGTTCGGGGCGGGCGGCTTCGGGCTGTTGGGGCGCGGACGGCTCTTCGGCCAGTCACTATTGATCCCGCGTACTCTTTACGCTGCCAGCGGCGGTCACGCGGCGGTGCGTCGGCAGATCCTGGAGAATGTAGCGCTGTCCCGGCGGGTGGAAGCTGCCGGAGGCCGGTGTGTCTGCCGGGGCGGTCGCGGCGTGCTGCAGGTGCGCATGTTTCCCGAGGGGTTTAGCCAACTGTGCGAGGGCTGGACGAAAGCCTTTGCTGACGGAGCCGCTGCTTCTGACGAGCGCGTGCTCGGAATGGCCATCTTTTGGCTCTCGGCACTTTGCGCCACTTTTTTGTTGGTGCTGATGGCGTCCGGGCCGCTGCGGGTGGCGGCTTCTGCACTGTACCTGTGCTTTGCGATGCAGGTGGCGTGGTGCGCACGCCAGATTGGTGCATTTCGCTTACTTACCTGCGCGCTTTACCCGATACCGCTTCTGTTTTTCTTTGCACTTTTTACGCGCTCGGCTCTGCGCCGCTCACTGGGACAGAAGGTCACCTGGCGGGGACGGCAGCTATGAACGTTGGCTTTTGGGCTGCGAACCTGCTGGGATGGCCAGTGATTCATCTGGCCACGGCGTGCTGGATGCTGCGCCAGCCCGTCGCTCAGTACGGCCGGGATGGGTGGCTCACGCGAGAGCGCCCTTGGGAGCAGGGTGGCAAGTTCTATCGAACGGTGTTTGCGATCCATCGCTGGAAGCGGCTGTTGCCCGACGGAGCGCGGTGGCTGGGCGGCATGGCCAAGAAGCGCCTGGATAACCGAAGCCGTGCCTATCTTGAGGCATTTGTAGCCGAAACGCGCCGCGCCGAGAGCGCGCACTGGCGCATGCTGTTGTGCACTCCCGTCTTCTTTCTTTGGAATCCGCCGTGGGCCTGCGCCGTGATGGCAGGGTACGGGTTGGCGGCGAATCTGCCGTGCATCCTGGCGCAACGGGCCAACCGGTTGCAGCTCAGCCGTGTGCTGGGCCGCATGGATCGCCGGACGCGGCAGAGTTAGCCGCGTGTTTGAGCGAAGCCCTCGGGCTCGCCGAAGTGTAACCGGCAGACGCTTGGGCGGTTGCGGTAAACTTGCAGCCGATGCGTGTCTTCGGGATCGACTGCGGCACAGAGATTACAGGCTTTGGCGTCGTGGAGACGAGCGACGCGGACCGCCAGCCTCGTCTGATCTGCCGGGCCTTCGGGGGAATACGGCTTCCCAAGACGCGT
>WSSedB1CaDRAFT_10000249_pt1 | contig 24657 bp, 22 predicted proteins | sample WetSurSB1Cattail_FD_9460 | JGI IMG/M metagenome (IMG submission 9460)
ATTGTGATTAAAGTGTTTGGCAGCATCTTCAATCGTGGTGTTGACTGCTTCGGCATATGCTGATGCCGCTGGCTTGCCGTTAAATTCAAGGATTGCACGGCTTGCTTCATCGGCTTTTGTGACTACAAGGCTTGTGCCCAGATCACGGAAGCTCTGAGTCTTGATAAAGGTAAAATCCGCCCCTGGTTTGAGTAATGCCAATAATGCCGCATTCGTGTAAGACTTTCCATTGGCGTACAGGTGAGTGGAGCTGAACTTCAGGTCATCGCCGGCAGATCCGCCAATGAAAGCGACATTCGTTGAGTCGCCGATTGTCTCCATCAAGTTTTCTTCGGTGCCGCTTAATCCATCAACGAGTATTATTCCCACGTACTCCCTTGATGCCATATCGGCAACGGATACCCCAAAGTGATTGGCAAAAGAGTCACATGCTTTTTTAACTCCCTCCGGATCCTTCACATCTTCAATGACTTCAATTTTCGCATCCAAAAGGGATTCGTCATTGAACCCCATGACAACAACAGAATTATTCAGCATTTTGCCGGTTGTAATTTCACCGGCAGTCGAACAGCCAAAAACGAGAGCGGACGGGAAGGCTTCCTGCATTTTTTTGCTGATTTCAGCAGGAGCGAAATTTGACGATGCAAAGAATATCAAAAGTTTTGTGTCGAAAAGAACGAATTGTTCGCTGATTTCTTTGGCGACTTCATCAATAGTGCTTTTCGATGAATGAGCGGTAATGATATCCAATTTTGTTATCTTTTTTGTTGAATCGCTGGCATTATTTTCTTCGGAATTCTGGCCGTTTTGGGGTGATTCGGCCTCTGGACAGAGATAGCCCAGTTCCATCGACATTCCTTCAAGTTGCTGTAATATTTCCGGGTCATCTTCTGATTCGGGTGTGAACTTGCTGGGGTTGATGCCTTTAAGAATCATTTTGGTTTTGATGATCTTTTCCAGCATAGAGTTGCCTGCAGCTCTCTGCTTGAGAACAAAATCAATCATTTGTTTGATCTTTCCTGCCATAAATAACGCCTCCTTGTGATTACCGTATGAATAATAGACTGACTGTCAGTGCACGCAGTAAATGTTCCGGATTGGTGACACTGCTCTATGTTGCTGTAATAAACAAAAAAACCTTCTCGAATAAAAACAAGAAGGGCGTAGTGAACAAACCATTATTCGCCCTCTTTTCGGGAACCCGGCTGTCCCGTATTCAGGACCCGTGGTTTTGCGTCCTCAGGTCACCCTGAGTTTGCTCTTATCGTAGAGGTTATATTTTAAGGTGATAGCCGGTTAGAACCACCTGCGATGATATGCATGGCATGCCCAAATCAGATAACAAATGTCACGCATGATAATTTGCTGTAACAAATGAACTTGGGGCATTCATGCCGGAATGTTGACTACATGATCGACCTGACCAAATACAAAAACCCCTGTCTTTGTTACCGAAGATAGAGGCCAAGTGTTGACTATTTTCTTCGGCGGACCGGCCGTCCGCTTTTATTGCGAACCCATGACTCTGCGTCCCTGGGTCACCCCAAGTTTGCTCTTATCGGAAAAGCTTTTACTGATATTAAATTCCCCTTGAATCTAAATAAACAAACATTTATTGTCAAGCCTTTTAATGAAAAAAAATGAGCAAGATTGCTTCTTTCCGTGAGTAGCAATGGCTTGAGACGTGAAATTCGCGTACCGGTCTTCAGTTGACAATAAATCGACTCGAGGTATAGGAAAAGCAAGGAGAGTAGCGGGCGCAGAGGGTAATTGCGGAAAGCTTGGAACACTATTGGAAATCCCCGGTAAGCGAGTCACCGGTTCCCGTTAACAGGATTCTCGCAATGGCTGATGGAGCGACGCATGATCTTCTCTGTACTTGCCGATCTGGCGGTGCTGGCCCATGCCATGTTCGTGCTTTTCGTGGTCTGCGGCGGGCTGGCGGTGCTGCGCTGGCCGCGCCTGGCATGGCTACAGCTACCGGCCGCCCTGTGGGGAGTGTTCATAGAGTTTAAAGGATGGATCTGTCCGCTGACCTACCTGGAAAACCATTTCCGGCGGCTGGGGGGTGAGGCCGGATACGGCGGCTCCTTTATCGAGCATTATCTGGAGCCGCTGCTCTATCCGCTGGGGCTCACAACGCGCTCACAGGTAATGATGGGCATGGTGGTCCTGAGCCTCAACGCCGGAGTGTATGTTTGCCTATGGTGGAAATGCTCGCGCAAATCATACTGACTACTTCCGCCCTTCCGCACGCTTATCCCTTTTGCGTCGCCAGGCGGCACGACCACCGAAGAAAGCCCCGGCAAGTGTCAATACCCAAATGGTGATGGTTACCGCGTATTCACTTGTGGTGATCATGCCTGTCCTCTATTTTTGTGGTATTCTTTTTAATCCGGCGATAAGCCAGTTATCTGAATCTTCGGTTTTCAGGTGTGGCATCTCCCGTGTATGAATGCAACTATTCAAAGGAGCGACAGAATGTCGACTGATACTACGCCTCAAAATGAAACTGGTGTTACCCCCCAAGAAACCAGGGATCTCTTCATCCTGCCGTTTTCGACTGATCCGACACTTGCGCGGCGTTTCCGCGAAAGGGATGTGGAAATTGTCGGCAACATACGTTTCGGCAAGATTCTCGAGACACTCGACAAGGTAGCCGAAAACACTGCGCTGGCATATGTCCACCGTTTCTACCCCGAAGCGCGGGTTGTAACGGCTGCGGTTGACAGCATCGTATTGAGAAATCCGGCGGATACAAAACGCGACATGGTGTTCTCGGCCAAATTGAATCACGTTGGCCGATCATCCATGGAAGTCGGAATACGGATCGAATGCCTGGGAGAGGGTTCGAGTCATCTGGCGAGCTGTTATTTCACCATGGTAGCTCGTTCGGCCGACAACGGCGAGGCCAAGAGTCTGACCCTACCGCAGCTGCAGTACCCGGATGCACTGGACATGAGGCGCTTCAAAAACGCGGAACTGCGGCGCCAGACCTATCGCGATGGACTGGCAAAAGCTGAGGAGATGCCGTCGCTGGACGAATACCTGTTCCTCAAGAAACTGCACAAGGAAGAGGAGTCGGAGGAGTTTTGCGGTATTCGCGCCGGAGATCTTGTTCTTGAGTCCACCTGCAGGGCCTACCCAGATCAGGAAAATGTTCCCAAAACGATTTTCGGGGGTTACCTTATCAGGAAGGCATACGAACTGGCTGAGCTGGCTGCCGAGATGGTTGCACCTGACAGGGCGGTGCCATGTCAGGTAAATCGCATCAATTTCAACCAGCCGGTACTGATGGGCGACCAGCTTAAATTCACCGCCCGGGTAGTCTACACCGGCAAAACCACCATTTCCGTACAGTGCGACATCCGGCGTTTCGGACGCAACACCGGCGACAAGGCGCTTTCCAACTCGTGCATGTTTACCTTCAGAAATGTTGACCGGGACATGTGTCCTCAACCGGTGCCGTTCATTTACCCCATCACCTATGCCGAGGATGCCCGTTTACTAAACGCATACCGCCAGAGAGTAGATTAAATGCCCGTTGTTTGCCAATCCCGAAGGAGTTTGCCATGTCGCGAACAAGACGTTTTGCTCGGGACCCAAAAAATGCGGGACAGATTAATTTTAACCTGCCCCTTGAAACTCCATGCTGTTTTCAGCAGCGCCTATCCATGCTGCTACGGCAGCCGATAGCCGACCCCAGCAAACTGGATATTGGCCGGATCTCCACAGCGTGGCGGTGAAACTGCATGAACTCCGCCGCACTGCGGACAGCTGTCCACAAAGGTGGTCAGCGTAAAGGCTGCGCCACATCCCTGGCAGGTCGCCTGCAGTCCCCCATCAGGCAACAGTTTGTTCCTCAGTGATCCGCCATGTGCGCGTGAAACAAACTCCACCAGATTCCTGCCTTCAGCAAATGGCCCCTCGCCTACTGCGTGGCCGCATCCACAATCTCCCATTATTCTCTCTCCTTTCGAATGATGCCCGTAATGTGTGCCGATTCAATTCTTTAGACAGACACTACACCGAATCCGGAGATAGAATTATGATGTACGTCAAAAAATCAGATTTGACAGTTCAGGTAAGGGGTTGCGGAAAAACAGGTGGCTGATGAGATTTTCAGACATTCTTTTTCCCGGATACAAGTCGAGGGACTCAGTTGACGTAATTACACAACGCTATGGAAGAGCTGGTTTCGAAGGAATTCCGGCTAGAGACACGGCAGCCGGGGGATCAGCCATGGAGAGAGAATTTCAGGGGGATTGTAGTACGCCTGCCTTAGGTGAGCCGGCAAACGCCACGGCCAGCCAGCCAACCAATCCGCAGATAGCCATGGAAGCAGCCATGGGCAGCGCCGTACTGTTGTGGAACATTCCCACCAGGGCTCCCGCGCTTGCGCCAAGCGTATATTGGATCGTGCCCAGCAACGCCGATGCACTGCCCGCTTCCCTGCCAAAAGGCGCCAAGGCAAGCGCGGTTATGTTTGGATAGAGAAGCCCGGTCATGCAGACACACACGAAAATAAGGAGTCCCTGGCCGGAAAAGCCGCCAACTCCGGTCATCATCGAGGCCACGAGCAGAAGAACAGCCGCGGCATTGACGGCAAACGCTGCTTTCAGAATCTGAAGCGCGCTGAAATGGCGCAAGAGCCTGCGGTTTACCTGGGACGACCCGATCAGCCCGAAGGCATTGGCCCCGAAGTAAAGGCCGAAGTGCTGCGGGGATACGCCGTGAAGTTCGATGAAGAAGAATGGCGCCCCTGAGATGTAGGCAAAGGTGATGCCGGAGACGCATCCCAGCGCGAGAGCGTAACGGATATAGCCGTTATTGCGAAGAAGATGTCCATAAGCGGCGAGTATCCCGCCCAAGGGATTTCGGACGCGACGCTCAAGTGGTAGCGACTCGGGAAGACCCACTGCCGCCGCGACAATGGAAACCAGACCGAAGACGCCCAGAAATCCGAAAATGCCGCGCCACCCCGTAATCAACAGAAGCTGCCCTCCCACAATGGGCGCCAGGATCGGCGCGACTCCCATCACTAGCATCAGCAGTGAAAACATCCTCGCGGCTTCGGCGGTATCGTAGAGATCGCGGACCACGGCACGCGAAATCACCATGCCTGCCCCGCCGCCAACCGCCATTACCATTCGCCAGAACAAGAGTCCCTCACCCGTGTGTACGCAGGCGCATCCCAGCGCCGCGACAATATACAGCGCCAATCCCCCGAGGAGAGGCATACGCCTGCCAAAACGGTCGGCAAGCGGACCATAAAACAACTGCCCAACCGCCGACCCGAACAGAAAGGCGGAAATGGAGAGTTGAACTGTGCCAAGGGACACCCCAAGATCGCGGGCAATACGCGGAAAAGCAGGCAGATACATGTCGATGGACATGGGGCCGAAAGCAGTGAGGGCGCCGAGTATCAGCACCATGCGCACCATTTGGCTGCGGGTCATATCGTCAGAATGGATGGCCGAGGCGGTGGCAGTCAACTTCATGGGCACGTTTTTCTCCAACCGAACCATATAGTTGCTCATAGCAACTAATTTGGCAAAAAAAATTACTTCCAAAGATTAAGACACGCACGACGAAGAACGTCGCGGCACACTTCCAACTGAGTTTCATCGATCCCCTGTTGTGCCTCGGCCAAGATATCCCGGACCAGTCCCGTTGCTTCGTCCATTATCTCTTTTCCTTTGTCCGTGAGATAGACGAGGCGCTCCCGGGCATCGCCAGGGCTCGGCAACCGAATGATAAGGCCGAGGGATTCCAACCCGGCGGCCAAGCGTGCCATGGTCGTCTTGTCCTTGACGGTTTTGGTGGCAAGCACGCCCTGAGGAAGGCCGTTCTGGTCCCACAACTGGACAAGGAACGAGTATTGATCGGAGGTGATGGGCAATCCATGTTGCGTGAGTTCGGCGTTGATGCGCCGCACCACAATCCGGGAAAAGCGGGATGCCAGGTATCCCAGTGACTTATCGAGGGCATAGTCGGTTGAAGAGCGTTTCATTGGTTGTATGATACAACTTGATTCATCCGTGGTCAACCGGTAAACTAGAGGCTCTGACCGGTAGCTGGTCTACCTGCTAAAGTTCAGGGAATCACCCTGAATCTGATGACGCCTGTACGGCATTCCAAGCGAGAGAAGCCGGGAAGGCATCCATCAGATTCAGCATCGTGCATCCTCAAAGAAGCGACTTCCGGAAGAGCACTCTATGCTGCGAAGGCCCAGCATGATTCATGTGCACGGATTCGCCATCGACATCACCATCGCCAGCAAGAATTTGAAAACCCATCCGCCGATGGAAGCGGATCGAGCCCGTGTTCACAGGAGATGTCAGGGAATGAACCTCGGTACAACCGAGATCCCGCGCTATACCGAAAAAATGTTCATAAAGCATTCGCCCATAGCCCTTTCCTCGACTCTCGGGAGCAACGCCGACAAAATGAATGTACGCAACACCGGGATCTGTCTGTGATTGGAACCCAACCAGAAAACCTTTCAGGTAACGTTCTTCTTCGATGACAAAGCTCGTGGGCCTGAAATGCTCAAAGAACAGGCGGGGCAGCAAGCCGCTTACGGAACGGCCGCCTCACCAGTCATTGAGGAGCGGTGAAATGGTTTCAAAATCGGATGAGTCAAGGTATCTCAGCACCATAGTCCTCCCTTCTCGATGCCAGTTATTGCGCACCTCACACGTCGTCAATCAGCCCCCTGTTACAAGCCGTGCCGCCAAGGCCCGGATATGACGGTCGTCCGTCCCGCAGCCCCCCCCCAGAATCTGATCATATCGAGGATAAAGCCACTACTCAATCAAGTTTTAGAGTCGAATCCAATCGTTGCCTGACAAAACATCTTGACCATCTGTTGGAAAAGAGACATTATGTGAATAACTATTCGCATGAGGCAATCATGATCCCCAAAAAAAGTACGCGCATACGCAAGGAAGAAATTATCCTGGCCGCATTTGATGTTGCCGGCAAAAAAGGTGTGCGTGCGCTTACCATTGCAACCATCGCCGAAGCAGCAGGGATGAGCGAGGCCAATCTTTACCGGCATTTTGGCGGCAAGGACGATATTTTCGCCGCCCTTGCGGAATACATCGGACGGACGGTCATGGGAAATGCCGCCACCATCGCGGCAGGGAGCGAGAAGCCGCTGAAAAAGCTGGAGCGTATTTTTTTCTCGCATATTGCAATCATCGCTGAACACCCGGGAATGCCGCGTTTCATGTTCTCCGAAGATGTCCATCTCGGCAGCCGTTCCGTGGCGGATACGCTTGCGATGCGCATCGGCAATTATGTGGAGACGCTTTCAGGGATTATCGCTGCTGGAATGAACGAGAATGAGCTGAATCCGGAGCTTTCCCCGAGGGAAACGGCCCTGACGTTTCTCGGGATGATCCAGTTCACGGCGCTGCGCTGGACCATGGGAGGCGAAGCGTTTGATATCAGGGAAGAAGCGAAAAAACTTTGGAGTAATTTCCTGCGTTTCATCCGCTGGTTTTTTTGCCCTTAATGTGAATACTCGGTCACATAAAATATGATCCCGGATACAGGAAAACAGTCATGAAATTCATTCTCCCCTGCGTGATAACAATCCTGCTTTCAGTTCAGCCTCTTTTCGCGGCCAGCGCGCTTACAATTGATGAGGCAGTGGAAACTGCCCTAAAAAACCACCCCCAACTGGTCGAGGCCAGGCAGAACCTGAATAGCGCCGAAGCAAGAACCGGCCAGGCACTGTCAAGCTATTACCCGCAGATCAGCATCGTCGCCGACTGGAACAAGGGGCGGACCTTCCTGACCCCGACGGAAAGCATCAAATCCACTGAAGTCCAGACAGACTCCGTTTACCTGAAACAAACCATCTATGATTTCGGCCGCACTTCCGGGGCGGTTGATGCGGCACGCGGCAATCGCGACGCCGCCGTTAAAACCATTGACATAACCCGGCAGGATCTGACATTGCGGGTTAAAAGCGCCTTTTACCTATTGCTGGCCGCCGAAAAGCAGGTTATCGCCTTCAAGGAAACCGTCAAGTCACGGCAGGAGATTTTTCTCCAGGCGCAGGAGTTTTTTAATCAGGGGATCAGGGCCAAGGTGGACGTGGCCAGGGCCGAGGCCAACCTGTATGCCGCCAAGACCGCCCTGATCCGCGGCGAGAACAACCGGGAGATCGCGCGGGTCGAGCTTGCCAACGCCATGGGAATGGAATCCCTGGGAGAGCTCACGCAGACCGAACTATCCCCCACCTCACTCCCTTTGCCTGAACGAAGCCGGTCTCTACGGGACGCTATTCACAACCGGCCCGAACTGCAACAACTGGCAGCCCTCAAACTGGCAGCGAATGCCAGCATGAAAACCGCCAAAAGCAGCTATTTGCCGATTCTTTCCGGTACTGCAAGCGCAGGCTATGCCGATCGGGACTTTCCACCCGGTGGCAACGTCTGGGCAGTTGGCCTGAACCTTACCATGCCTCTTTTTTCCGGTTTCTCCTCGGTTGAGCAAGTACGGGAAGCCAGCGCAAACATCGGCGCCGTCGAGGCCAGAAGCAACAATCTCAGGCTACAGATTATCAAAGAGGTGGAATCCGCCTGGCTTGGCGGAACCGAAGCAGCCGCTCGCATGGTCTCGACCGAAAAGGAAGTCGCGGCAGCCAGTGAAAACCAGGCCTTGGCAGAGGGGCGCTATCATGAAGGAGTCGGCAGCATCATCGAGGTGACTGACGCGCAAACCCAAGCCCTTGATGCGCAGACAGCCCATATCCAGGCCGCCTACGATTACTACATCGCACTGGCCCGGCTTGACCGGGCGGTGGGGAAGGAGTGAAACATGGAACTGCTGAAAACCCTGGCAAGGAAGAAAAACTATCTGATCTGGCTCACGGTTCTCGTGGCTGTTGTCATCGTCCTCAAGCTGACGCTGTTTGCCCCGCGGTTGGTCAAAACCGTAAAGGTTGAGAGACGCGACCTGGCGGCCCAAGTGTATGGCAATGGCACAGTCGAAGCCAAGGTGGTTGTCGGCGTCTCCAGCAAAATTACCGGCCGGATTGTGGAGCTGAACGTCGATCAGGGCGATGAAGTGAAACGGGGACAACTCCTTGCCAGACTGGAAAACGATGATTTTTCCCAGCAGGAACGGCAGTCCGAAGCCGGGCTGAACAGATCAGCCGCCAGCTTGAGTGTTGAACAGGCCAACCTCCGCAAGGCCAGGGCAAACTTGGCCCTGGCTGTAAAGAACGCCCAACGTTTCAAGGCTCTGGCCGCGAAAAATCTGGTTTCCAGGATGGAGGCCGAACAATACGACACCACCTGCCAGGTTGCCAGGGAAGAGGTCTCACGCTGTCAGGCAGCGATTGATGCGGTACGGATGGAACAGCGCGCCAACCGGGCCAATCTCGGTTTTAGCCGGAGCAAGGTGACCGATACACTGATCTACGCCCCCCAGGATGGGGTCATTATTACCCGTGACCTGGAAAAGGGCGCCACAGTAACGCCCGGCCAGGCGATTTTTACTCTTGCCGATCCCGGCACCGTCTGGGTCAAGGCCAACGTGGATGAATCGCAGCTGAAAGGAGTTGTTGCCGGCAAGAAAGCCGTCATTACGCTACGCTCTTCTTCCGAAGAGAAGTTTCAAGGACGGGTGGCCCGTATCGGCCGCCAGAGCGACCGGGTCACCGAAGAGTTGGAAGTGGATGTGACTTTCACCCCGCCGCTCAGGAATTTCCGGCTGGGAGAGCAAGCGGATGTCTACATCATGACTGAAGCCAGGAAATCTACCTCTTCCCTGCCCTCTGCCGCGCTGGTCACCAAAGAGAAAATACGGGGAGTATGGATCGTGGAGAACGCTAGACTGAAGTTCAAGGCAGTCTCGACCGGGATTGAGGATCCCCGCAATTTTGCGGAGATACTACAGGGGCTTACCGGAAGCGAGCAGGTTGTTGTGGCGCCGCCAGCGGAGATGGCAAAATTCAGCGATGGCATGAAGGTGCGGATACAATGAATCTCGCCATCCGCGACATACGCTATCACCGCGGACGATTTATTCTGACCTCCATCGGCCTGGGCCTGCTGCTCGGGGTGGTTATCAGCATGGGAGGGATCTACCGGGGCCTGTTCGCCGACGCGCTGGCAACAGTCAATGCCACAAAGGCGGACCTGTGGGTAGTACAGCAGGATACGAACGGCCCGTTCGCGGAAAACTCACGCATCCCCGAAGACATACGGTACCGGATCGCGGCGGTGCCGGGAGTGGCGCAGGCTTCCCCCCTCTCCTTTCAAACAATTCAAATCGACCGCCAAGCTAAACCCTTCCGTTTTTTCCTGATCGGCTATGACCTGAACGGCTTCGGCGGTCCGCCGGAAATCATGGCCGGACGGAATATCCGACAGAAACATTATGAAATGGTGACTGCCAAGGCCATGAAGATGAAGATTGGCGAAAAACTGCACCTGGGCCTCCACGACTACACCGTGGTCGGGATCACCGGGAAAGTAGTCTCATCCAGTGGCGACCCGGCAGCGTATGTGAGCCTTGCCGACGCGCAGGACATCCAGTTCAAGAAAGACAACGACGCCATCAGAAATGACCGGGAACGGATCGGGACGAATCTGGCCGGCATTCAGTCAATCTCTCCGGCCCAAGGGAAAATATTGATGCAAAACATTGCCGGCATCACCGAATCAACCCATACGGTGAACACAGTTGTGGCGCGACTGAAGCCAGGCGCGGACATCGGGGAAGTGCAGAAGCGGATCAACCGGTGGAACCATTTTCGCCCTCTCTCGGTCGAAGAACAGACGAAAATCCTTACCAAAGGAATGATCGAAAAAGCACGGATGCAGTTGGGGATGTTCCGGATAATTCTCCTGGTGATCTCGTCGGTCATCATCTCCCTGATCATCTACACCTCGACCCTCGACAAGATCAGGGTTATCGCCACCCTGAAACTGATCGGCTCGCAAAACCGCGTCATCGTCGGCATGATCCTCCAACAGTCATTGCTGATGGGGATACTTGCCTACGGAATCGGGTATATCCTGATCCTGCTGACCTATGAAAAATTTCCTCGCCGGATCGTTCTGGAAGCTTTCGACCTGCAGTCGCTCTTTGTCATCGTCATTGCAATTTGCATGATTTCGAGCTTTGTGGGCATACGAAAGGCGCTCAAGGTCGAGCCGGCCGAAGCATTGGGTGGATAACCATGTATGCAATAGAAGCGGAAAAACTTACAAAGATTTATGGCAAGGGTGATACGGCAGTCACCGCCATGGCGGACGCCACCTTCCAGGTAAAACCGGGAGAACTGGTCGCCTTCCTCGGCCCGTCCGGTTCGGGCAAGACCACCATTCTGACCTGTATCGGCCTGATCAACGAACCCACTCGCGGCAAGGTTATCCTGGACGGGACAACGGTAGCCGATGACGGCTGGCAACGCGGCATTGACCTGAAACGGATGCGCCGGGAAAAACTCGGGTTCATCTTTCAGGCCCACAACCTGATCCCGTTTTTGTCAGCCGTGGAAAACGTGATGGTGGCACTGGAGATCAATGGGGTGGGAAGAAACGAGGCCAGGAAACGTTCCGCCGAACTCCTGGATGCGCTCAATCTGGGGCACCGGATCAACAACTACCCGACGGCCCTTTCAGGCGGGGAATCACAGCGGGTTGCCATTGCCCGGGCGCTGGCCAACCGGCCAAGGGTAATCCTGGCCGACGAGCCGACCGCTGCACTGGATACGGAAAACGGAAAAAATGTCATGACGCTTCTGAAGGAACTGGCCCTGAGCAACAACTCGGCAATTCTGGTTGTCACCCATGATCACCGGATGGTGGAAAACTTCGACAGGATTCTCAAGGTCAGCGACGGCAGGATCGTTGATGGATGATGTTCAGGTGATACGTTCCCTGAATGACATGGCAGTAATACCCACGCTATTTCCCCGCGCAGGTACTGCTCTGCCGCAACTCTTCCGGGAACGTCTCGATAACATACCTCAGCATGGTTCGCGGCATGATCCTGTAGTGAGATTTCAGGAACGACTCCTCGGTGGCACGATCCCGTTTGCCGACTTCCCGGAGCATCCAGCCGACCGTTTTTAACGAATTAATGCAAGCATATCGCAACCGGCATGAGCGACAATAAGCGGCCATATTTGGCGATACCGTGCATACACCATGGCAAACAATACTCCCATGGTCAGAATACCAAGAGCACCGACCGGACCTTGATAAACATGTGCAAGTACTCGTAACAGCACGCTCATACCAACAATGAAAGAAAGAGATTCTCGCTTTAACGCTCTAAAGACAAAACCAACGAGAAACAATTCTTCGTATGTCCCGTTCACCATGGATGCGATAGCGGCCAGTGGCCATGAAACCGTGATTGAGGCAGAAATGTCATACAGCGGTTGTGCACTTCCACCAAGAGATAATCCAATTTTGTACGTGATTCCATAGAGCAAAGTCGCGACCATAAGGAGGAGTCCTCCTGCAGCCGTCGTAGACCAGCTAACATCAAGTGCATCCCGATTAAGCACCCAACCATTCTTTCGCAAAAAATGGTACACCATCCAACCGGCACACAACTCATAACAGACAAGCTGAAAAAACTTCGAGTCATCAAAAGTTGGTAGGTCCATCATCCCGAGAACAACTGCAATAGAGCGCATTGCAAACCACCCCCAAGACAAAACAACGACAAAAGCAAACTTTGTCCAAGAAAGCGAGTAGGACGTTTCGATATTTTGGCAATAGCTCAATAGTCACACCTCCACGACAAGAATCGCCCCACGCAACCAGAAAAATGGAAACGGCTTCTTTTTGACAGCAAACAGTAAAAACCAGACTTGCCCCATTCCTTAATAGTCTGTTCTTTTCAGGAGTTTTGCAGAACTGTTACGCAATCGTAACATTGGCCTGCTAGAGTATCTAAAAATATGGATACCAACTACGCTTAACAAAGAAATTACCAAGCTGGAAAATCTAGATAAAAAGGCACTTATGGTTACTTACACTAATGGTACAGAAGTAAAATTGTCGGGACACTGGGATCTCTCCGGAGTGGTTCTTCAGATAGAGTCGCTATCCGCGTTACATCAATTGGAGGAATCGGGCCTGGAAAAACTTTATAACATTGATTGCAGTGAGATCAGCAGTGTCGACATGAGTGGACTGCAACTCCTTCATGTCTGGCTGCAATGCGTTCGTCTCCGTGGTGTAAAGCCGGAACTGATCAATCTTCCCGAAGGCATGCAACAGACTATCAAACAACTTGGTCTTGAAAATTGCTTTGCGGATTTTTGCGCGGGTTCCGCACGAGAAACGAGCCAGGACAACTAAAAATACGGGAAAAAGGGATAGGCAACTTTGTGTTCACCTGCCGACTAATCCCCCTGTTTCACGTTTCTTCACCAGAAGAGTAAACAGCCAGAGTGTCCCGAACATAATTGCGACATCAGCTACGTTGAAAATACCGGTTCTCACTGGGCCGATTCCCATATTCATGAAATCGATCACCCGTCCATGGTTGAACACCCGGTCAATCAGGTTGGCAATCCCGCCCCCAGCCACCAGCGAAATTGCTATCACTTCTGTCCTCCCGACTTTCCTCGAAAACACGAGATAGCACATTATTCCAGCCAGAAACAGCCCGGTGAGTACGGTGAATATCAGGAATCGTGTCTGCTCATGGGCTCCGGCGCCCAGACTCAGAAAAGCGCCCGGATTTTCAATGTACTGGAACCGAAAGGTGTTGCCGAGAAACGATAATGGCTCTCCATTAGCAAGGTTCTGGCGGGCAATGCTTTTTGTAACCTGATCGCACCCGACACAGGAGATAAGAATCACCAGCATAATCATGATTTTGCTTGCTTGTTTCATTGAATGTTATTCCTTTTTAGGCTGTTGCCATGGCTTGAGATACAACCTGCAAAAAAAATATGAGCAACGAGGTGTTGGTGATATTCAAGCGCCCGCTGCCAAGTCTCTCCCCAGCTTGTAAGCCTGTTGCAGCAAGCCAGCATCGCGCAGGTAAATCATGAGGGAAACATATCATTGCAAACTCGGAGCGTAAATCCGAATTTGCAATGTTTATGGCCGAATCAAGTCACACTAACTTCTTATTATTTCACAGCAACATGTTAAGCAACCATAAAAATCGCCTACTCCGGAAAATTGGTAAAAACTTCTAAACATTGTGCAATTTATTGATTCACTTGATAAAATCAGCAAAATCGTCCAGAATCATTGCTCGGCAGGGTCGGCATTCTCCAGTTGCTTGGGCTCTCGCGCCGCGAATGGGCCGGCCAGGGCCGTAATTCAAGACCGTTTTTGCCGATACCGGAAGATATCAGCCCGCGAACAGAATCAGGCGGAAGTTTTTCCCTGAAAGAGCTTTACCGGATTATCTGGCACGGCTTTGTTCCGACGCTTCATAAATGGAGGTATTCCGATGCAGAACCCCTTTTTCGTAAAATATCGCCGCGTTCTGCATAATCTGATTACAATGGCGGCAAGCCTGCTGTTTCTCGGACTACTGAGCGGATGTGCTACAACGCAAAGCGCAGCTCCGCAGCAACTACCCGACTGGCGATCTTGGCCCTTGGAGCGTAAAATCGCACAGATGCTTCTGCTGGGTTTTCCGGGAGAGACCATTACCCCGGACAGTCCGATTTCACTGGCGATCCACGAGTATGGCATTGGTGGAGTAGTGCTGTTCGACAACAATGTCGATTTGGGGGTGACGGATCGCAATATCACCGGTCCGGCTCAGTTGAAGGCGCTGACTTCCGCTTTGCGGGCATCGGCGGAAACACCCATTTTTATCGCCGTGGATCAGGAAGGAGGGGTTATCGCCCGTCTCAAGGAACGCTATGGATTTCCGCCCACGGTTTCCGCGTCATACATGGGAGAGAAGAATGATCTGAACTTCACTCGTTCGACCACAGGCGACCTGGCCGCCACCCTCGAGGAGTACGGATTCAACCTGAACCTGGCTCCGGTGGTTGACCTGAACGCCAATCCGGCCAACCCGGTTATAGCTATGAAACAACGCAGTTTTTCCGCCGATCCGGCGCTGGTTGCCGCCCATGCCGCCGAATTCATCAAAAGCCACCATCGCCGGCATATAGTTACCTGCCTGAAACATTTTCCGGGCCACGGCAGTTCTCGTGACGATTCCCATTTGGGGCTTGTGGATGTGACCAATTTCTGGAACGAGGACGAATTGTTGCCCTACAAAAACCTGATAGGGCAGCGACTGGTGGACATGGTGATGACAGCGCATATTTTCAATTCCCGGCTTGACCCTGAATATCCCGCCACGCTCTCCAAAAGCACTATAGACGGCATATTACGCAAAAACCTCGGTTTTGACGGCGTAGTGATCAGCGACGACCTCTATATGGGAGCTATCATACAGCATTACAGCTATGAAACCGCTCTGGAGAAGGCGATCAACGCCGGCGTTGACCTTCTGGTTGTGGCCAATGACAAATTCTACAGACCGGATATCGCTCCACACACTATCGGCCTTCTGCAAAAAATGGTGGAAAACGGAAGGATCAGCAGAGAGCGCATAGACCAGGCATGCGAGCGTATAATGACGCTGAAGGAGAGATATCTTTTCCGATAGCAAAAGCGCGTTGCTTGTTATCATGGAAACCAAGTAGCAGAGTCATAAAGCAATAAAGCAGCTACGTCCGCCTAGCACCTCCCGATTCACCTCACGCTGGACCGCATCACACTAACCGTAGCTGCCCGCGAAGACAAAACATACGCTTCACAGTGAAGCCGCAATAATGACTTGACAAATAAAATCAATATTTTATATAAAAAACAGCCTGTAATGTCATACATCATCTCACCGTAACCAGGACAACGCTGAGTTTTTCAGGAACATTGCCGATTTCAAGAGGAACTCATATGAAAAACTTTAGCAAACAAATAGCAGCCGGGCTAACGGTAAGCATGTTCATTGCGACCGTCTCCTACTTTGTCCTGTATACGGCTGGTTGCGGTGACAAAGAGTTAAGCGTTTCTTCTTCCTCTGGACCAACTCCAACACCTGGCCTGACACCCACCCCCACTCCCACAGCTGGTCCAACACCGACAGCTAGTCCCACTCCGACAGTTGCTCCCACTCCGACGGCTGGTCCAACACCAACATTTGGCCCGACGCCGACATGAGCGGTGGCTGGTATTTCCGCATTTGATACGTGCCTGACCATCCTCATACATGCAGGGCAGAAGCGCCCGTTGCGCAGGATGACGCCTCCCTGCCGCTGTATGCAGCCGACAGGGACTATCTTCGTGAGCATCTCAAGGTAGTTCCCCCATTTCGTGCTCTGGTTCGCGCCGTGGAATCGTTGTTTTACAGGCAGGCAGGAGCGATTGAGACTCCTGCGCTGGATTTGGGATGCGGCGACGGCTACTTCGCGGGAGTCACCTTCGATCGCCCCTTTGCAGCGGGTATCGATCCGGACGTGCAGTCGATCGAGGATGCCCGGAAGCTGGGGCGGCATGTGTCGCTCATTCGAGGAGACGCAAACAACATACCCTTTTCCGATGGCATGTTTGCATCGGTCGTGTCCAATTGTGTCCTTGAGCACATCCCGGACCTGGATGGGGCGCTACGCGAGGTCCATCGCGTGCTGCAACGGGGCGGCAGGTTTCTGTTCAGCGTTCCGAGCCATCTTTTCGGAGAAATGCTTCTGGGATCAACCATCCTGCGCTCCTGTCATTTACAATCAGCAGCCCGAATATACGAGTCATACTTCAACAGGATATCCCGGCACTACCATACCGATGACCCGGAAACCTGGTCAAAACGCCTGGATGCGCATGCGTTCAAGGTCATATACCACTCATATTATCTTAACGCCAAGGCACACAGGATATTTGATGCCACCCACTACCTGAGCATCCACTGCCTGCTGAGCCGTAAACTCACCGGCCGCTGGACTGCGCTTACACCAGACTGCCTTAACCATCTCTATGAACACTGGCTACGGCCATGCTATCAGGCTCGACACGGCGAACCGGGACCGTACCTGTTTTTCATCGCGGAAAAAACCTGATATCAACAATTCGGACCCGGTATTTTCCAGGTCTCTCGGTGGCATTTTTCTTGAACAAAACCACAAACAATAATCAATCCCCATGAGATTGAAAGCGCCGTTTTTTTTAATAGCAGCCATTCTGCTGGTTGCGCTGTTTCTGAGATTCTTCGGCATTGCTTTCGGCTTGCCGTTGATCAGCAATTTCTACATCAGACCGGATGAAACGCTCATAGCGCTTCCGGCCATCAGTATTCTGGAACACTCCGGAAACCCTCGCTATTTCGGCTATCCAGGCCTCATGATGGAAATCAGCGCCTTGCTCTACCAGGCGTACTTCATGGCACATACGCTCCTGGGAGGAACATCCGCTCCATCTGTTTCGGCCCATTTCGCTGACAGCGTGTCGGAATACGTCATGATCTCCAGGTGCCTTTCCGCCACCTTTTCTACCCTTACCGTCTTGGTTGTCTATAAGCTCGCCGGTACGCTTGTCAACAGACGGGGAGCCATGCTGGCCGCCACACTGCTGGCTGTTACCCCGCTGGCCTGCCGGGATGCACATTTTGGCGTGACGGACAGCCTGGTCACGCTTTGCGGCGCCGCAAGCATATACATGCTTGCCAGACACCTCAAAACAGGCGGAATCAAATGGCTGTGCGCCGCCTCCATGCTTCTGGGGTGCGCATTCTCCGCGAAATACTCCGCGGCAACGCTTTTCCCCGCCCTGTTTCTTGCCGTGCTGTGCAACGGCAACGTCACCACGACATCAGAAAAGATCAGACATCTGGCGATTGCAGCGCTCGTGCCGTTCGGTGTCTTTCTGCTGTTCAACCCTTATGTCATTTCTGAGTTTGGACAGTTTTCCGGATCGGTCCGCATGATAGTGGGGATCCTGTATATCAATCACTCCCCCAGCCTGCCAATAGACGTAGTGGTCAGTCAGGCTCTGACCCCACTCAAATATGGCCCTGCCGGAATCCTGTGTATCCCCCTGTTAGCGGCATCACTGGGATACGGTACGCAGAACGCCACGGAACACAGAATCAAATGGCTGATACTCATCGCTTTCATTCTTGCGTTTCTGCCGATCATATCCGCCAAGCATCCGATGCCTTTCAGGTATGCGCTCCCCTCCCTGCCATACGCAGCGATCCTTACGGCACTCGGCATACAGTCCATTGCCGGCAGGTTCGACAACGGTTTACAAAAAATCGTATACGGCAGCTTTGTCCTGGCAACGGTGACGCCTCCACTGGTCTCCTCCGTCTGGATGGATGTGCTGTTGAACAGGAGTGACAGCCGGACTCTGGCCGGCGAATGGATTTCTAAAAACGTCGACAGATCCACCCCGGTTGCCCTGGCAGGATGGCCGGAATGTGAACCACAGGTGCCTGAAACGGATTCCTCAATCCTTCGCAGGATAGACTTTGTCAGACGATTTTACGGGGAAGCTGCAGTGCCTGTCGTTGCGCAGCCGTACCGCATGCAACTCTGCAACAAATCCGGCGCCACACGACAGGGCTATGAACTCTACCGGACGGCAGTACCAGTGGATGTTCCCGGAAACCAGATCTGTCTGGTGATTCCCACATATCCCTACACCTCTTCCGCACTAAGGACCGAGGCGGCAGCATCTGTCATCGACAAATTTCCTGGCCGGATCACACGCAAGGTACACATTGAAACGCTTTACAACACGACAGCACGGCATGACCTTGATCCGATAGATGCGTTCTACCTTCCCATGGACAGGCTCTTGAACATAGCCCGCCCTGGTCCCGCAATTGACATTTATCTTATATCCCGCACTTCACGGAAAGCAGAGAACAAGCATGGAAAAAGGAATTTCGTTCGTAATACCGGCCTACAATGAAGCGGACAATATCACCGGAATGCTCGAATCCTGCCTTAAAACCGCGCGATCGCTGGCAACCGACTTTGAGATTATTGTCGTAGATGATGGAAGCACTGACGGTACGGCTGAAATGGTTGCCCTGATCCAGTCGCAGCATCCTGAAGTGGTGCTGATACGGCACGAAAAGAATATGGGCATAGCCCAGGCCATGCGAGACGGATTTACGGCTGTGCGATATGGGCACGTCTTTTACACCGATGCCGATGCCCAGTTTGATCCGGACGATATCAAGCTGCTGGTGCCACATGCGGACACGTATGATTTTGTGGTTGGTTATCGTGCCCGCAGAGCCGACCCCGCCCACCGCAGGTTCAACGCATGGCTGTACAATCTCTGTCTCAGAGTGTTCTTTCGGACTATTCTCAGGGATGTCGACTGCGCGTTCAAGCTCATTAAAACAGAGTCGCTGCGTTCGCTCGACACAGGGGCAAACAGCGCGTTTTACTTTGCAGAACTGGTCAATGCCGCAGCACGCGCCGGCATGACCTTTCACGAAGTCCCGGTCAGGCACTACCCCAGACGTCATGGTGTCCAGACCGGCGCGAACCCCAGAGTCGTCATCAAAGCCATACTCGACATGCTGCGCCATATTTTCAGGACCAGGGGCTTTGGGCTATGAGGCATGAGGCAATAAAACCTCTGCTGCTGCTCGCAACCTTTGTCGTCTGCGCAACAGTGGAACACCTGCCTCTCGGACCTACGGCGCTGCTCTCCGCAGTCCATGTGGGCATCCTGGGCATATGCGGAGAAGCGGCCGGAAGAGCGGCAGGATTGACGCCACCCCGTTCAATCTGCGACAGGATCGTTACCAGCTACCTGCTGGGCTGGTGCCTGATACCGTTTTTTGCCCTCGTGGCCTTCCTCTCCGGTTCCATAGGAATCGAGGTCGGAATCGCCGTTGCAATCGTTGGGGCCCTCGTATCACTGAGCCGCAAGAAACCTCCGGAAGCATCCGCCCTTGTTGCGGAGCCAATCCCCTTCTGGCTGTACATCATCGCGGCAGTTTTCTGCATCATTGCGGTGGCACTACCCTTTTCCAGCTTTTCAGGCACTTCGATCCTACGGGAATTCTACGGCGACGCCATACAGCGCTTCGGGGTCATTTATGCGTTATCCAGCGAGGTTCCGCCCCGAAATCCGTTTTTCGCGGGCGCCCCGCTGCGCTACTACTGGCTCTGGATGGTCCCCTATGCCGGAGAGTACAAATACCTGTGCAACGACCTCTTCACCGTATGGAAATGCGGGCAAACCTGGACGGTTCTGTGCTTCCCCCTTGGATTGTGGTATCTGCTCAAAAACCTGACCAGCAGCAGAAAAACCGCTTCTATCGCGGTTTTATTGGCCCTGATTTTCACCTCCTATGAAGTTTTCGCCCATCCCGTTTTCTTGCATAAAATAGCCGGCATACTGGGGATCAACCACGCCTTGCCGGCGCATGCGGACCGAATGGCGGATCCGGACTTCGGCATTGGAATCCTGCAGTATTATAGCGATCAATTACTGACTGAAGATTTCTGGTACATACCCCAGAACAGCTACGCCATCATTGTCACGCTGACAGCCATGATAGCGCTGACAAACAGGAAAGCTGGAACCGGAGCATTGATCCTCAGTACGCTTGTCGGAATAAACACCTTCTTTGCACCCTTTGCATTTCCAGCCTATGGCATCACCTGTCTGGCGTTGTACGGCTGGAGAAGCAGTATCATCGCCGCAAGCTCCCTCTGTGCGGGATGCGGCATATGGATGGTACTGTGCGGGATGGCTGCGCCGGATGTGATGGCGCCCGCAGTGGCCATATGCGCGGTAATCGGTCTCTCTGTTTCAGTCTTGCACTCTGACAGAACCGGGACTCCCCCTTCCGACAGGATGCTGCAATTCTGGTCAGTTGCAATGCTGGCATCCTTTGTCTGCCTGATCTCCCTCTCACCTCTCCACAACAGCGCGGCTCTCGCGCTGGGGTACAGTCCCTCCATACTCTTTGGCGTGATTTACCTGCTCCGGCTTGCCCAAAAGCGGGATTCCGGTCCGCCCTTGATCCTCTTCCTGCTGGTTTTCTGCACATTCTATGCGCTCACGACGTTTTTCATTTCTTTCCAGCATGTGGCGACAGCCCCTGAATGGCTCAGAAATGCAGCCATTCGTGTGGGCCAGGAAATAAACCTTTTCAACGCCTACCATAAATCCGGAAAAATGGTCAGGGTTGCGTGGGCAGTGCTCGGCGCCATGGGATTTAACGCACTGCTGCCGCATCTGGAACGTGCCGCCAACAAAAGACCCTGCCTGGTTACCGTCGGAACCATATGCCTCGCCCTCTCTACTCTTACCGGCATATTCCGCCCATTTACCTACCGGGGCCATATTCCGGTTGCCGAGGCCGAGGCAGCAACCTACCTGAATAGCATATCCAGTTCGGGGACCGTGCTGATTGAAGACTTCAGAACATCGAAAATCAACGAGCTGGCTCCGGTTGAGGTTTTCTATTACTCCCAGTGGTCGAACGGCAACAGCGGACTCAACACCTTGAGCGGAACCTGGGCAGACCAGTATCTCCCCGTAGAAATGCGTGATATGAGCCTGGAGAGAGAACGGCAGGCCGGCATTTTCTTCACATCACTCACCAAACGCCAACGATTCGATTTTCTGAAGAAAAACCGTATCAGCCATATTCTGACGAGACAGCGCTACGATTTTGACGGCATTGCCGAACCGGTAGTGACCAGACCGGGAGGATATCTGTACCATGTGCGCAACTAGGCAGGTCTGCATTATCGGTGGTGGCTTTACGGGGCTGGCCGCGGCAACGGATCTTCTGCAATCCGGCGCAGGGGTGCATCTGGTGGAGCGAAGAGACAGGCTGGGCGGCATGGCCGGAGGATTCCGGGAGCCGGGTTGGCTTTCATCTCTTGAATATACCTATCATCACTTTTTTGCCACCGACCGCACGTTTCGCGAGTATGCCGAAAAATGGGACATGGCCGATCAGCTGATCCTCAGACGGCCGGTAACGTCTATCGAAACGGCGAAATCCGGCTTTGTGAGAATGGATTCCCCCGCTTCGCTGCTGAAGTATCCCGATATCAGCCCGCTCAACAGGGTGCGCCTGGGGGCTGCACTTGCATACCTGCGCACAACAGGGCAATGGAAGCAGCTGGAACGAATTACCGCGGAAACGTGGTGCAGGCGCTGGATGGGGAATGAGGCCTATGAAGCTCTCTGGAAACCGCAACTGGTCAGCAAGTTCGGCGCGGAGTGGGAACCCAAGATCAGCATGGCTTTCCTCTGGGCGCGGCTCCATGCGCGTTCCCCGGAATTGGGAACGATCCAGGGTGGCTTCCAGGCAATGGCTGACAGAGCCGAGGAGCACCTGGTCAAACAGGGTGCAACGGTAAGCAGAGGGATCGCCGATGCGCATCTGCAACCGGAGGATGGCGGCTCGTGGAGAGTGCGGATCAATGGCGCATGGCATATATTCGATGCCGTCATAGTCGCCGCCCAACCGCAAACACTGCAGACCGTCACCTCAACGCTCGATCGTGAATTCTGCGAACGGATCTGCAGCCAGCCGTATCTTGGTTCACGCACGATCATACTCAGCCTCAACCGCCCCCTCGGCAGATCCTACTGGTACAGCCTCCATCCTCGGAATGATTCGTCATTTACCGTTGCGGTCGAGCACACCAACTTTGTTCCGGCAGAGCTGTTTGCAGGCGAGCATATCGTCTATTTCAGCACATACCTGTCTCCGGACTCTGACGAGTGGAACCGGGATGACGCCACCCTCCGGAGCAAGGCGCTCGAATGCGCAACACGGATAAATCCTGAGATAACAGACGACAACATCAACCGCAGCTGGGTTTTCGATTATGCATATGCACAGCCGATCCGGTGCGTCAATGCGTCTTCAACACTGCCGCCAGTGGCAATCTCCGGCTGCAAGGGGCTGTTCCATGCCTCGATGGCGCACATCTATCCCTGGGACCGCGGAACGAACTTTGCCCTTGACCTGGGAGGCAAGGTCGCCGCACTGTGCCTGAACTATCTACGGAGCTTGTAAATGGGCTTTTTTGAAGCACTCTGGTCATATATTACGGAAGGATCCCTGCAACAGGTTCTGCAGTGGTGGCTCGTGCTGTTCGGCATAGGGGTGGCGTTTTTTCCCATCTGTTCACGCCTTTTCAGACGTTTTTTTGACAAGGGGTATGCGTTCTCAAAAGTATTGGGAATGATTTCCGCCGTGTACCTCTCCTGGCTCGCGATATCCCTTGGAATAGCACCGTTTTCCACTCTCACATGCATGATTGCCGTTATTGCCATCACTGTGGCCGGAGCCGCGACAGTCACATGGACGGAATACCGGAAAACAGTTCATACACTTCTGAGGGTACTGCTGTTTGAGGAGGCGCTCTTCCTTGGAGCGCTTGTGCTGTGGGGGTTCATCCGCAGCCTGCACCCGGACATTCACGGAGTCGAGAAGTTCATGGATTACGGCTTCATATCCGCTATTCTAAACTCCAGACATCTCCCCCCTCCCGACCCATGGTTCTCGGGTTTCTCCATCAACTATTACTACTTCGGACACTTCACATACGCCTGGCTGACCAGGCTTTCGGGCATGTACGCCCCGGTCGTGTACAATCTTTCCATTGCCACACTGTTTGCTTTTTCCTTTTCACTCGTCCATGCGCTTGCCGCAAACATGATGTATCTGCGCAGGGATTGCACGAGGACCATGTGCCATGCCGCCGGTATCATATCAGCGTTATTGTATTCATTCGGAGGCAACCTGGTTACCGCAACATTCGGCTTTTTGCTTCCGGTATTGAAGCTGTTGGGGCTGTATCACGGCAAACTGTTCATAAGCTATATGCATTCGACCAGATTTGTGGGCCATTTCCCGCCTACTTCCGACAAACTCATCACCGAGTTCCCAAGCTATTCGTTTGTTGTCGCGGACCTGCATGCGCATGTCATGAGCATTCCCCTGGTTCTGACGCTGCTCGGATTATGCCTGCTTTACATCCACACCGCTTTTGATGGGCACGGAACACCCGGCGGCGCCAAAAGAAACGGCAACATGGCGGTGTTTCTCTTGATGACTGTTGTTCTCGCTGCAACATCGCTTACCAACGCATGGACGCTGCCGATCGGAGCCCTGATTATCTGCGCGACAGCAGGCATGGCCCGCTACCTTGAAACCCGCAAGCCGGTGCAGGGAGCCATCGCCTTTTCCATTGCCGGCCTTGCAATTATCCTGGGTATAACGGTATTGACCATGCCATTTCAGATGCACTTTAAAAACTTCAGCCAAGGCATCTGTCTCTCTGATGCTCACACGCCTCTCTGGCAAATGTTTGTTCTCTGGGGATACCAGGTTGTGATGGCTGCGTGGTTTTTTGGCGCGCTTTTCATGCATACGAAAGGCAGCGCAGAAGGGTTGACCGCGTCAGACTACGCCGCCATGGTTTTTTTCTCGTGTGCGCTGGTTTTGATCGCCATACCTGAATTCATCTATTTCAAGGACATCTATGGCTATGATTTCAGACGCGCAAACACAGTGTTCAAATTTTCCTATGAAGCATTCACCCTGCTTACGGTACCAATAGGATACTATGCGGTTTTGATTGGCGGGCGGCTTACGGCGTCATCGCGCAGGGTGACCATTGTGGCTTTCATG
>WSSedB1CaDRAFT_10000251_pt1 | contig 24568 bp, 13 predicted proteins | sample WetSurSB1Cattail_FD_9460 | JGI IMG/M metagenome (IMG submission 9460)
CCGCTGCATATGTCTGACAATTGGCTCATCCATTTAGCTTGGCTTTTCCATACCTGATTACGCACACACTCACAGCGAGTGCATCCCCTCTTTAAGTCCGCTAAATCCCTTCAAATTTGTTCCACTGCCGGCAACAAGCGCCATATCGCTCATGCCATATCCATTACCGCTTGTCATTCCTTCCCCATTGTTCACGATGCGACTGAGGTCAGCGCCTTTTTTGAAGTGCTGATAACAGTCATCGGAGTTGGCCAGATCCAGGGAAATGGCTCTGTCTATGGCATCCCAACGGGCGGCAATGCTCTGGTCGTCCCTGCTTACGTTCGTATGATCGAACCTATCAAGATATTGTTCAAGCAATTCAGGATTCAGGCAACTTACGGGCAAAGGCTGGATCCGATCATTATCCGGCCTGTTCCCGTGATCATCATCATTGCGCCGGCCATGGTCAATCTCCCCGCAATGCTCTTCCTTGTTCTTGCGATGGTCATTATTGCCAGGAAAGCGTGGTACGGTGAGCTGGTCGTCATACCGGTCATTACAATGTCCACACGATGAATTGCCTGCTTCACCCACCCAGGAATTGCCCTTGACAACGGAGAGATTGAATGTGTCCGAGACGGAGAGACTCCCTTTCGTGTCGCCGGTTGCGGAAACCTTGTCGGTGGCGGTGATACGGACATCAAGTTTGCCGAGTGTTTTGGGAGCCTTGCCGGAAAATGTGGCGCTGGCTGCATCGAATTTCAGCCAGTCCGGAAGTGCTTTCCCGTTTGCCAGGGTGGCGGTGTAGGTAAGCACATCTCCTTTATCAATGTCGGTGAAGCTGTTTTCAGGCAATTTGAAGCTGAAATCCCTGTTATAGGTCAGGCCCCTGTCAGCCAGGTGTTTCGTTATTATCGGCGCGTCGTTGGTTCCGGCTATAGATATATCCAGGGTTGATGTGGCGGTGGCTGTGCCGTCGGTGATGGTGTAGTTGAAACGGTCTGTGACGGTATCGTCCCTGCCCAGCGACTGGACGGATGGCGCACAGTTGGAAAGAATATAGCCGTATTTGCCATCTTCCATTATTCCCAGGTAGCCGTACTCGCCCAGCTTGATGCCGGGTGAGGTTACTTTCAGGACGGTACCGGAGTCAGGGTCGGAATCGTTGGCAAGAACGTTGCCGCTGGCCCAGATACGCTTGTCTTCGATCAGGCTGGCTGTGTCGCGGACTGCCACAGGGGCGCTGTTGCCGCCTGTTACGGTGAGGTTAAAGTTTGAGTTGGCTGTTGCTCCGGCCAAGTCGGTGGCGGTGAGTTGAATGCCGATGCTGCCTGTGGAACTACCTGTCGGAGTGCCGGAGAATGTTTGTGTGGCGGGATCAAAGACAAGCCATGCAGGCAACGGATCGCCGTTGGACAGCTTGGCGCCGAGGGTCAGACTGTCGCCGGCGTCAACATCGGTGAACGTGTTGACAGGAACGTGCCAGGAGAAGGCTGTCCCTGTCTTGGCGGACAGATCCGGAATGGGGGTTGTTGCCACCGGGACGTCGTTGACGTTTTGTACTGTCAGGGTAAAAGCGGAGTCGGCTGTTGCACCGGCCAGGTCTGTTGCGGTCAGTTTTACCGCATAGCTGCCGACTTCGCTGTTGCCGGGTGTGCCGGAAAATGTGCCTGTAGCGGCATTGAAACTCAGCCAGGCGGGCAGAGGATTGCCGTTAACCAGAGTGGCGATATAAGCCAGTTTGTCTCCCTGGTCGATGTCCTTGAAACTGTCAACCGGGATCTGGAAGCTGAATGCCTGGTCTTCAGTTGCTGCCTGGTCGGCCAGTGTGGTTGTCACGACTGGCGCATCGTTGACGTTGGCTACGGTGATGGCAAAGCTGCTGTTTGCCATTGCACCGGCAAGGTCGCTGACGGCAATCTGGACGTTTATGGCGCCTACGTTGTCATTACCCGGAGTGCCGGAGAATGTTTGGGTAGCAGCATCGAAGGCCAGCCATTGTGGCAGAGGATCGCCGTTTGTCAGTGTTGCGGTGTAGGAAAGCTGATCACCGGCGTCAATATCCTTGAAACTATTGGCTGGAATCCGGAAGCTGAATGCCTGATCTTCGGTGGCTGCCTGATCGGCTAGAGGAACCGTAACAAAAGGCGCGTCGTTGATGTTGGAGACGTTCAGGTTGAAGGTGCTTTCCGCGGTTGCTCCGGCAAGGTCGGTGGCTGTCACCTTGATGTTTACTGCCCCGACATCCGCATTTGCCGGTGTGCCGGATAATGCGCCGGTTGTCGTGTCAAAGGAGAGCCATTGCGGTAGAGCATCGCCATTAGCAAGGGTTACGGAGTACGTCAGTTGATCGCCTTTGTCGATATCCTTGAAGGTATCGGCCGGAATTTGCATTGTGAAAGCTTGATTCTGGATCGCTGACTGATCGGTGAGCGGATTTGAAACCATCGGGGCATCGTTGACGTTGGCAACGTTCAAGCTGAATGTTTGGAATGCCGTGGCACTGTAGTTGTCCGTAGCCATGATCTTAACCGTTAAAGAGCCGACGTCGCTATTCCCGGGCGTTCCGCTCAAGGCGCCGGTTGTTGCGTCTATCTTAAGCCAGGCAGGAAGCTGGTCGCCGTTTTCAAGCGTGGCGCTGTAGGTTAAATGGTCATCGGAATCTGGATCGACAAAGGCGCCATTAGGCAACTGGAAGACAAACGCCTGGTCCTGGGTGGCGGACTGGCTGGAAAGAGGCTCCGATGCCAGGGGAGCCTGGTTAATTAATTCCCGGAAGCTGATTATGCTTCCATCGGCAAACTGGAAGGTATCGATAATAGTGGAGCCGTCGCTGCCTATCGGATAGAAATCCTTAACGGTCACCTGATCGCCCTCATCTCCATACTGGATTCTCAGATCGTTTCCATCCTGAACAAGCACGATGCTTTCGCGGCTGATCCCCTCCCTGAAATTGATCTCGTTTCCGATTCCGTTTTCAACAGTATCGATAATAGTATCGATAATAGTATCGGAGCCGTCACCGAGGTTCAGTACGTAAGAATCCCGTCCAACTCCACCAATAAGCGTATCGTTACCAACACCACCAGTCAGGACGTCATCGCCTGCGCCTCCGGAGAGGATATCGTCTCCCTGGTAGCCATAAAGGCGATCGCTGAGATTTGTACCGGTCAGGTCGTTTTTATACTCATCCCCTTCAACAATAAAGACTGAGCGCGCGAGCTCAGAAAAGGAGAGGGTCGTTCCGTCGTCAAATTGGAATGTTTCGACCGAGCGCGGACTATTGTATACATCGTCCGGATTGAACCCGTATAAGCGTACCTGGTCACCGTTATCAAATTTGATGACAAGCGTTCCGCTGTCACCGCCTTGAGGCGGCTCGAAGTACAAATGGCGATTCATGTCCTGTGGCGAAATGCCGGGGCCGAACTTGAGCGTGTTACCGGTGCCTGGCTCCACGGTATCATAGATATTCACTATGCCGTCACCTTGGTTGAAGACATAGGTGTCGTCACCGGCGCCACCATAAAGGTAATCGTTGCCGGCGCCACCATCCAACAGATCGTCACCAGAGCCGCCGTAAATACTGTCGGTCGTAGCCGTGCCCAACAAGGTATCGTTGCCGTCGGTTCCCTCAATGTCGAACCCTTGGGAAAGCAACTCTGCGTAAGTCAGGGTCGGCCCGTTCTGACCGAACTTGAAATATTCAACGGCATGTTCCCCGAATGGATCCAGCCGGTTGAAATTTGTCATATGGATTTCGTTATTAGTGCCCGTCTCCCGCAGAATAAGGGTATTGGTGTTCGGGTCAAGGCTCAGGTATACATTGCCGGGAGCAGAACCGTCAGGAAGCACTACGGTATTCCATTCGCCAGGTCCGGAAATGTCGTCGATTGTGTCCGTCCCTTCTCCGGCCTTGAAGAGATAGGTGTCGTCTCCGGCGCCACCCATGAGCAGGTCGTCTCCGGCGAGGCCACGAATCCTGTCGTCGCCTGAAGTGCCAATGAGGGTGTCCTGTTCAGGAGTGCCGACTATTTCGAAGCCGCGGGTAAGCAGATCGGTAAAGCTGAGACTTGATCCGTCCTGAAAATTGAAGTTTCCCACCGGTTGTGGCAAGCCCGGAATATTGGGGTCGTAGCCCTCAAAACGGATGGCGTCGCCACCGTCACCCACCCGCAGCACCAAGGCGCCGTTTTCAACCTCGGTCCGGATAGTGTCGGGAGTAATGCCGTAACCGAAATTGATGCTGTTCTCCATGCCGGGCGTGCTGATATCGACAATCGTATCTACCCCATTGCCCAGGTTGAATTCATAGGTGTCGTCACCGCTGCCGCCGGCAAGACGGTCGTTGCCAATCCCGCCCACAATGTAATCGTCACCCGATCCGGCATTTATGATGTCGTTTCCAGTCGTTCCGTAGAGTTCATCATCTCCATCTGTCCCCGTAAAGGATATGCCAGAATCGAGGATGTCCGAAAGGGTGGCCTCGCTGCCGTCGGCGAAAACAAAGCGATCCACGGCGTTTGTCATGGTCGGGCGGTCCGGGTTATAGCCGGCCAGCCTGAGTTTGTCTCCGGTTGTGGGGATATCCACCACCAGGTAGCCATCCTTTTCAGAGAAATGAAGATCGGCAAGAGCAATTCCCTGGCCGAACTGAAGAACGTTGGTGGCTGTAATAGTGCCGCCATACCCGCCGCCATAATCACCACCATAGCTACTGTTTACAAAAAGCGCGGCCATTGATTCTACCGGACCGCCATAATCACCACTACTATCCAGATAGTCGTCCTCGATGGTCAGCATGCCGTCACCGGCGTTGAATAAGTAAGTATCGCTTCCGTTGCCGCCATAAGCAATGTCGTTGCCCAGCCCTGCGTAAATCATGTCGTCGCCGTCACCTGCATAAACAATGTCGTTACCGAACCCACCGTAAATGATGTCGCTTCCGGAGCCCGCTTCGATCCGGTCGTTTCCGGAGCCTGCGTCAATGTAATCATCTCCTTCATAACCATAAATCAAATCGTTGCCAGTCCCGCCTTGCAAGTTGTCATCATTGGGTGTTCCCATCACGATATCATTAGCATCGGTGCCGGAGTTCATATGTGTATAACTGGGCATAGTAAAGGGCACGCCGGTTTGGGCATAGGCTACGGCGTAATCACCTCCGGCAGGGATAGCAGAAGACGTGATGTCGTAGCCGGTCGTATCATTGAACAAAGAAATCGCCCTGTCCACGTCGGAGTTAGCCAGTGCCGCACTATTAGCTCGCGCCAGACCGGCAAGGTCGAAGATCTGCGTATCTCCATCGGCATTGATAAATTGAACCCTGTTCAGCGGCAGAAATGTGTTTTCCGTCATATCGGAACCGTACCACTGACATGTAATACTGCCACCAGCCCCCCCTTCCACCAGCAGGACCAATTCGCCGTTGCCATTGACATAGGCCGATACATCTTTAGGTACTATATCAACGCCGAATGAAAGGGTATCCTTGTCTTTATTGTTCGCACCCCAGTTGGTTTCTATGTAATCATCGCCATCCCCGCGGTTAAACAGATATGTATCATCCCCAGGTCCTCCGTTGAGGTAATCGTCACCGGTCCCACCATCCAGGATGTCGTTGCCATAACCGCCATAGATCGTGTCGTCACCGCTATCACCTGCGATTACATCGTCACCGTTGCCGCCATTTATATAATCGTTATTGTCGCGGCCACGTATCTTATCATTCCCGTTGTAACCGTAGATGTCGTCATCGCTATTGCTGCCGACCAGGTAATCATCATCATTGGAGCCGCTTTGATAATCGGGAACTCCACCATCGTTCAGTGCCAGCATCTGCTCCAGGCTCATCTCGGTGCCGTCGCTGAAGCGAAAACGTCGCAATGACGACTGGGCTACATCGTAGCCGCCTCCATTGACCGTGATCTCGAAGGCATCGTTGTTACCGATGCCGATTACCAGCTTGCTATAGCCAGTGTCGCCCGGTTGCGGAGTGCCGGAATAGACCGAATCGCCCAGTTGCACCTGGATATCGGACGGTGTTATGCCGGAGCCGAATTCGACGATCTCGTCCGCGCCATCAGCCAGGCGGGTCTGCACAGTGTCAAGACCGGTGCCGCGCTCGAAATGGTAGGTGTTGGCGCCGAGGTCGCCATTGAGAAAATCCCGGCCCGCGCCGCCATTCAGAATATCGTTTCCGTCACCACCCAGGAGAGTATCAGCCCCATTGTTGCCCAGCAGCAGGTCATTACCTGCACCGCCCTCCAAATGGTCGTTGCCGCCAGCGCCGATCAGGGTATCGTTCCCCTCAAGACCCAGGATTGTGCTATCCAAGTCTGTCCCGACGAGGTTATCGTCGCCGGGAGTGCCGACGATGTTCTCGGCCGATGGCAGGGTTGTAGCCAGACTACTGATGTTGGCCGGTGTCAGGACGGTACCGTCGGTAAATTCGTAACGGTCGATGGAATACAATCCTGACTTAATCCGCAGGGTGTCCTCGCTATCCTTGATCCGGATCAGCAGTTCGCCATTGTTGTCAATGGTGTAAGAGAGATCATTCGGCGTTACCCCGGCCTGAAACCGCACAGTGTCGATATCACCCCATCCCCAGCCGTTCTCTTCGGCCACATCGTTTCCGTAACCACGTCCGAATATGTAGGTATCGCTCCCGTTGCCTCCTCTCAGTGTGTCATTGCCGGCCTTGCCATCCAGAACGTCATCCGCCACCCCCCCCTCAAGGATGTCGTCACCGTCAGTGCCCTTGAGCGCCAGGGTCTGCATAGCGGCATAATCCCACGTCGTGCCGTCGGCGAAACATATCTGATCTATCCGGTAGTAAGATTCGTAGAATCCGTTCTTGACCGTAACCCGATCTTCAGTCCCCTTGATGGCAAGGATCATGTCATCGCCAGAGCGCTGGACGATTACATCGTCAGGCAGCACATCGGCATTGAACTCAATGGTATCAACGGAGTTTAAGTCGGATTCAAAGTTATTAATGGTATCGTGTCCGCTCCCCCTGCTGAATAAATAAGTGTCATTACCGTGCCCACCTTCCAGCAAGTCGTCTCCGGCGCCTCCATCAATAATGTCGTCCCCGTCACCGGCATATATCTGATCAGAGCCGGCGAGCCCCCTGATAATTTCACTACTTCCGGAACCATAGATGGTATCGTTGCCGCCAGTCCCCAATTTGGTAAGGTGTGCTTCAACATATGCGGGATCAAGTACCGTCCCGTCCGTGAACTCCAGCCGTTCGATCTTGAAATAGTTGCTGTTATATGCAAACCAGTCCTTGACCGTAATTGTATCGGAACCGTCACCGACGACGATCTTCAGGTCATTGCCGTAACTGCTACGCTCGAAGCGGACATCGCCGCTTGCAACCCCATCCTTGAAGCGGATAGTGTCCACGTTACCCAGCTGCCAGTCATAGTCCAGAATGGTATCATGGCCGTCGCCAAGGCCAAACAGGTAGGTGTTGTTGTCGTTCCTGGCGTCATTGTATCCAACGTCGTAATAACGGCTGTCACCGCCGTAAATCGTGTCGTCCCCTTTGCCGCCGTCGATGATGTCGTCGCCAAGCCCGGCATAGATGGTGTCGTTGCCGTCGCCCCCCGAGATCGTGTCGTTGCCGCTGCGGGCATCGATATCGTCGTTACCCGCCCCGCCGGTGATAACGTCATCCTGGCGGTAGCCGATTATGGTGTCCGCCCCGTCCGTGCCTGCGAGCAGCATGTCGCGGAGTGTGTTCCAGGTCCACTTGGTGCCGTTCGCAAACTGGATTACCTCGATCTCGTAATCGTGGTGCTCGGGATAGCCGGGGTACTTCTCCTGAAAGTGATTGCGGATAGTGACGCTGTCACCGGTGTCCTTGATGGTCAGGATCAAGTCGTCATTGCTGCGGCTCACCGCGATGTCTCCAGGCACGATATCGTCCTTGAACTTCAGAGTATCGGTGTTCAGGGTGTTGTCGCCGTCAATGATGGTGTCATGGCCATCGCCACGGCCAAAGATGTAGGTGTCGTTGCCGTTGGCCTCGACATCGGGAGAATAGCGCAGCTGACCAGTGTAATAGTCGTTATAGATGTATGCGCTTCCAATCAATGTATCGTCGCCGGCGCAGCCCTTGATGGTGTCGTTGCCTGCTCTGCCGATGATTGTGTCATTCCCGCCGAGTCCCAGGATAGTATCATCAACGCGGCTGCCGATAATGAGGTCATTCCCTTCCGTCGGCTTAGCCACCGTGGCGCGCAGGGCATCTTCCTTGTTCCATACCGTGCCATCGGCAAAAATGAACGAGTCGATAGACGTATTTTCGTTTGTCGACCAGTTCCATCCACCAGATGTGTGCAACGTCTCGCCTGTGTTCTTGATAGTGAAGATAAATTCGTCGCTGTATGAATCTGGCGTGGCGACTGTTATATCGTCGGGCGTGAGCCCCGCAAAGAGGACGCTGTTGCTTCCCTGATTGTCATAGATGGTATCATTGCCGTTGCCGCGCCGGAAAATGTAGGTGTCGTTGCCCGCCTCGCCGCGAAGGGTGTCGTCGCCTGCGCCGCCCGAGATAATATCGTTTCCGTTGCCGCCGGCTATGGTCTCGTTTCCCGTACCGCCCAGCAGCACATCGTTGCCAGCGCCGCCGGAAACCGTGCGGGCAGTATTATCGCCGAGTATGACATCGTCCTTGGCAGTGCCGGTTGCACCGTTGAAACGAATATTGAGAGATGTGAAGACATTTTGCCATTCCAGAGTGTCGCTATGGCCGCGAAGGGTCTCCTCCAGCATTCCATAGCCATCCCATGGGGTTCCCTTCAAGTAATTCTTTGAAACCCTGCTGAATTCGATCAGGTCGGTCACGCCGTTGAGCGGGTCGGAGGCGAGCTTGTCCTGAAACATGGTATTTAGACCGCTAAAGTCCCATTCCATGGAGTTTTCGGTAATGTTAAGGTCGATGCTGTCCATGTACTTCTTCAGACGGGTCTGGGTGAGGAGACTGTCGTAGATTGCGTCGGCAATGGCTGCATAGCTCGTGTCGTAATTGGTTACCTGTTTGGCGGTTGCCTCGTTCAAGCCGGTGGCCCTTGATGCGCCAAAAACGGCGTCCACGACCCCGATATGATTCTGTTGAGTGACTCCCAAATATTGCGCGTTCGTACCAGCTAGCCAGTTTACAATTACGTTCTCACCCCGCCACAGATAAATTATATTTGTCGAGGTTTCGCTGTATATGAGACCTTGGGCGGAACTGTAAAGCGCTATCGGGGCGTTGGAGTATTGGGGGTCGGTCTTTGCCCATTCAAGAAGCAACTGGTCGAGAAGCGCACGCTGTTCCGTGCGGGTTCCGGTGGCGGCGTACTGGGTAAGAACAGCAGCCAATGCAGGCGAAAGTGCGGCGGCTTCCTTTAATTCCCGCAACCTTCCCATCCCTGGCAGGTTGGGCAGGTTTTGCAGCGATTCCGGTACTTCGATATGGTTGACGTATTCACTGAAGAGGTTGTCCTGGGTGAAATTAATGTCGGCCAAAGTGGAGGTTGTGCCGTCTACCCTGGTGAAACTGCCGGCGAGGGTTTGTGTTCCGGCTGATGTGCTCATGGCCGGGGTATTGTCAGTTGCGGTGTTCAGACTCTCTATGCCGAGTTCTGAAAGAGTTTTGAGTTCATACGCCTGGCTGATGCCGTCCTGATTGGTGTCGCGCCAGACTTTCAGCTGACTGAAGGCAGCGTCGGAGGCGTCAACCCTTCCATCTCCGTTGGAATCAAGGTTGGCCAAGGCAGCAAACCCGTTGGCAGCCATGGCGCCATTGGCAAGCCGGGTGCTGTCGCCGAACAGCTCCGCCCCGGAATCGATTAAGCCGTTTTCATTCAAGTCACGCACCAAAAGGCCGTCGTCGCCCTTGATCCAACCAGTGGCGGTTTTTATTCCGTCATTGTTGTGGTCGAAGAGGACGCCGGAACTGCCGTTTACAGCGGTGGTTTCAATGCCATCGCGATCAAGGTCAAGCGCTAAAGGGTCGCGACTGAGATAGACGATGCGGTAGGTATTGGTGTTAGGGTCACGGTAGGTATTGGTTTTAGGGTCATAATTGGGATCCATACTGCGAGCGTCGACTAAAGCGTCTTTCAAATAGGGCCATAAATAATGCTCTGCGGCTATTCCCACAAGAAATCCAAATATTGCAGCGGGCCCTGTAGCTATACCTAAAGCCACCAAACCCCACGTCGCAAGAGTAGCAGCTCCTGCTGCCACCTCTGCTCCGCCTAACTCGGAATCGTCACCAGTTTCAATATACTCATATAATCCTTTTAACATAGCAAGCATGTGCAGACCTTCGACATTCTCATGCACTGAACCAATAGTGATTCCAGCAACAGTTGCTTCGGCATTTGAGGCGCCTAAAACAAGAGGTTCCTGCCCATTCTCAGCTACGAATGATCTAACATTCGGGGTAACCGAAGCACTTACAGCAAACTCCTCGCTGTCCTTTTTACCCGTTAATGCGTCTATGGCATTTTGGATATTATCTTGCACATAATCCTTATCGCTCTTGGTACCAAATTCTGCTGCTTTGCTATCGCATGCTTGAGCAATTTCTTGAAAAGCGTCAGCAGCGGGCCCATTCCCCCAATTTTGCAACGCTTTTTCATAAGATTCCGATGCCCTTGCTGCCATTGCCTGCAAATCGTTTCTGAATGCAATTGCTAATTCTGATATTTGCTCCGTCTTTGGAATTGCACCTGCCAATATTTTGTTGAATGTTTCAGTGAAACAGCTAGCCTCATTTGTCAATGTTTCATCAACAAGTTCCTGAAAAACGTTGAATTGTACTTTCATTCGATCCTCCTTTTCCTGTTGTTGAAATATTTATTACTAATGTCTAATAGGAGCGATATCATAATTATTACCATGACAATGATCGTATAATAGATACCCACCCCAAATAAAGCAGAAGTAAGCGCACAAGTCCTTATGAGCATAAATATAATATTATCATATAAGGTTAGACCAGGTGTTGTTATCGGGGTAAAATAAAGACCAACCACTGCGAAAACAGCTATTGGTAACATCAACATTTTAAGAAACAATTTACCTTGTGGCAGAATATGAGTTATAGAGTCATTCATCAGTTGATTAATGAGCCACTTTATTATCAGACCTGCAGTTACAATTGGCCATATCCATGACAATGCAATTATTAAACATGTATTGTTTGGATCTTTAGATGCAATCGAAGTTCCATAAAGAGAGGGGACTAATGCTTTAACTACTTCACAGTAATATTTGGAGATTTCAAAGTTGCCGATATCGAATATTGCAATCAATGCCGCAGTCAGCAAATATATTTGAGCGGATCTATTCATAAACTTCTCAACTCTAGGGTCCATCCGCTCGACTTCATCATCTGAGTTTACCCTGTGAGTGTGACTGTTTGACGATAATTCCGCTGCATGGTATTTTTTGAAAATCAAGCCGCACTTTATGCAGACTTCGCTGCGTTTCTGGACTTCCAAACACTTGGGACATTGGCAGATTTCCGCAGCCGACTTTTCATCTTGGCTATTCAACCCTACCACCACAGCGACCTCCTTTTTAAGTTGCCGCCCCATATCCATCCATCTCCAACAAACCCTTCATCTGCGCAAACCGCACAGGCTGTAAGATCGATGGTAACATTCAATTACGTTTCATTATCCTTCCCACCCTGTTCCACCACCCCCATCATCTGCGGCTGGTTTTGTTGCTGCTGACCGAACCTGAAGACTTCATCCACCTGTAGTCCTTTTGGGAGCTGGTGGGTGATGAAGATCATGGTGACCTTGCCTTTTATTGCGTTGACCGTGGCGGCAAAGTGTTCGGCGGTCTGGTGATCGAGGTTGGATGTGGCTTCGTCGAAGATCAGGATGCGAGGACGCTTGAGCAAAGCACGGGCAATAGCAACACGCTGTCTCTGTCCACCTGAGAGGCCGACGCCATGTTCGCCAATTTCGGTTTGGTATCCCTGGGGAAGCCCCTCAATGACATCGTGTATCTCGGCCTGGCGACAGGCATGGACAATCTCCTCGAATCCGGCATGCGGGTTGGCGTGGCTCAGGTTCTCGTAGATGGTGCCGGAGAAGAGCACGGTTTCCTGGGGAACGACACCAAAGATGGCCCGTAGTTCGTTGGCGGACATATGGCGAATGTCGCCGCCGTCAATCCTGATCTGGCCGTCGGTGGGCTGGTAGAAACCCAGGAGCATTTTGGCCAGGGTGCTTTTGCCGCAGCCTGATGGTCCCATCATGACGCTCAGGTGTCCGGCTTTGAAGGTCAGGTTGAGGTTGCGATATAAGTAGGGATGTTCCGGGCTGTAGCGAAAGCTCAGGTCCTTGAGTTCCACATGGCCGCCCTGGGCGCTGTTGCTTCGTGCCGGGGTCAGGGCATACGGTTCGGTGGGCATGTCCATGATATCGCCCAATCGTTTTATGGAAATGTCTGCCTGCTGGAATTCCTGCCAGAGTCCGACCAGCCTGAGCATGGGTTGACTCATGCGGCTGGAGAACATCTGGAAGGCGACCAGCTTGCCGATGGTAAAGCCGTCGTTCTGCATGACCAGTAGCGCCCCCACCACAAGAATAGCCAGGGTCATGATCTGTTCCAGGGCGTTGGCGATGACGTTGTAGGTATTGGAGAGCTGGCGGGTGGAGAATCCGGCTGCAAGGTATGATGAGATATATTCACCGTAGCGATGTTCAAGTATGGGTTCCATCTGAAGCGATTTTACGGTGCTCATGCCAGAGACATATTCGGTGACAAAGGCCTGGTTTCGTGCCCCCAGCAAAAACTGGTGGTTGAGCTTTTCGCGGAAAACCGGGGTAACAAGGAAACTCATGAAGGAGATCAGGCCGAGTATGCCAAGCGATATGAGCGAGAGCTGCCAGCTGTACCAGAACATGACGCCGAGGAAGATCAGCAGGAAGGGGAAGTCGAGAATCAGGGTAACGGCTGCACCACTGACAAACTGACGGATGTTGTCTACACCCTGCATACGGGCAACAAGCACACCGGTGGGGCGATGTTCGAAGTAGGGCAGCGGCAGCCTGAGCAGATGACGGAATACCTTGCTGCCGAGTACGGCATCTATGCGGTTGCCGGTATGCAATACCAGGTATTGCCGCAGCCAGGTCATGATGGTGCTGAAGACCATGAACAGGAGCATCCCGACACCGATGACAATAAGGGTGCTCTGGGTCTGGTGGACAACGACCTTGTCAATGACTACCTGGGTGAAAAGCGGTGTGGCCAGCGCAATGAGCTGGATAACCAGCGAGGCCAGCAGGATTTCCTTCCAGATGACCTTGTGTTTGAGTAGTTCGGGGATAAACCACTTGAAGCCGAAACGAGGTGCTTGGGCAACATTTTCACCGTCCACCGTCTTTTCCGATTCGGGTCTGGAGATCAGGGTTATTTCCGGAAGGAGGATGTCTTCAAGCCCATCAAGCAGGATGGTTTCGGGTTCTTGCGAACCGGCGCGAAAGAAGAGCAGGTGTTCGCTATCGCATTTGACGATCAGCGCCGGCTTGAGGACTAATTCAGGCGGTTCTTGCGAGGTTTGCTGTTCTTCTCCTGTGTCGGATACTGCTTCCTGCTGTCCCCGTATGTAGGCAATTGCCGGAAGTGGAAGGCCCTTCAGACTGTTTGGTTCAAGGTTATGTGTGCCAAGCTTGAAACCGAGCGCATTAAAGGCATTGTGCAAAGTAGCAATGTTGCAGGGAGGTGGAAACTGTCGCTGGATCATCAGCGGATCGAAGGGAACCCGGTGCAGTTGGCAAAGACTTCCCAACAACCAGATCAGGTCAGCCCCGGTGAAGTGCGCAGCATCCAGACTTTTATTTTTTCTGGATTCGTTTTGCTTCTTTCTAACAGCCTTCAGCATTCGGAATTCCTCTCGGATTCAGAAACGCACAAAAAAACCCGCCTTTTTATAATTCGAAAAGGCGGGCCGTGTAGACCAAGTGACTCATTTCGACAACCCCTCTGCCCGGAACCGGGTAGGTAGCTTTGCGTCAACGGGTTTCCCCGTTTTTGCCGTTTCGATGACTATTAATTTTGGCATAAAAAACCATATTTAATGATTATAGGCAATTAAATTAATATTAGAAATTAGCATTGTGTTTTACCAACAAAACAATGCTGCACCAAATACATAAATACATCAGTGATTCCTGTGTGTTACCCATCATGTTTTTCCAGACCAATGAATACAATACGGTGGATAATAACAGAACATGGGATACCCATGACTGGCTTCAGAAGCATTTTTGGAAGATGAACCGGTACGGGGCGGGCTTTTTGATTTGAACGGATATCAAATTATTTTAAATTTTTCATGTAATAGCACTAAATGTACTAACCATTTGGTTATGCCTCAAATCGGCTTTTCAATCATTTGATGAAAAAGATTCGTATTATAATCGGCAAGTTATAGCACACCACCCATCCTCGGCATCCACCCTTATGCAAATATTTTTCTCTAGTTTTCAATCTTACGTTGTACATCCTATACTGAGAAATATAGCCTGTTGACCGATTGTTGCCCTGAGTGTCATCTGCTACAACTACTATTGCAACAAACAAATGTTGCGCCATCGGATTGTTGAAGTAGTTTCCCGAGCCATCTGAAGTCTCATTAATTCGCGGCGCAATAATATCGCTCTCCGTAAACTGTTTTGTATCCGGACATCCAACTAAATAACAACAAACCTCAGGAGGATTAACAATGAAAATCAAAAGAATATTAAAAGCAGCCCTGTTATGTGTTTCACTACTTGGATTCTCTATTCCATGCCTGGCAACCGAAACCCCCGCTTCAGGAAATTATGCACAAAAAATTCAACAGGAAGAAGCAGTCGTTGTTCGCATAGATCAAAACAATGTCACGCTTCAGGCTGTCGGGGACAAAAGCAAAATAACCACCGCGCCATTTAGCAATGCTGCCGAGTTCAAGGTTGGAGACAAAGTGATCGTAGTGGGAAATGCCTTGAAACAGTCAAACGACGCCGCATCCGATACTAAAACAGCCCCCACCGCAAAATAAGCTAAAATTGCACGGTGTTTCCCGCACACTCCCTACTCCAGCGAGGTAGGGAAGATATGCATACCGGTGTGCGTTAACCGATACAATACAAAAACAGTGGAGAGGCAAAATGACAATGGGGTACTCCGGACAATTTCGGGGCACCCCATTGTTTTTATCTTCTTCTCTATTACCTGAATAAACATAAGGCAGGTTTCCACACACTTACCATAAAACGCTCAACGACGTTGCCAAAGAGCCATTTCTCGCAGGCATCCATCCCTGGGCCGTCATTGATGTCACCGCAGACCAGCTTTCTCCCACCTTTTGCTCCACTCATAGGCATCAAAAATCCGGATCAATGCACATAAAAAAAACGACGATGTTTTTAGCTCAAGACAACCCGAAACCAATTTCGCCTGAATTGCCCCCGCCCCCCTCCCAACGAAACAATATTCGCATGCGTTCATGTGATTTCAATACGTTACGTGTGGCACACAGTTTGCTTTATAAACAACAGAAAATCATTTTTGCACATCCATAAGGAGTCGACCATGCATGACATTGACAGAACGGTAAACGAATTCGGAACAGGAGAAATGAATACGGGTGAAATAGGATACGAGTTTGAAACAATTAAAGGAGGAAGGTCCATGTGGGAACAGGAATACGCTACTGAAATGAATGAGTACCAGGGAGAAAACTTTGAGTTTGGAGCTGAACTGCCCGGCGAAGTATTCGGAGAGTTCGAGGGAGAATACCAAGGAGAATTTCAGGGGGAATCGCCCTTGAATGAAATGCAGGAAATGGAACTGGCGGCTGAACTATTGTCGGTTACGAATGAGGCGGAACTGGAACAGTTCCTCGGCGGCCTCATCAAAAAGGCCGCGAGATTCGTCAAAAACCCGGTTGGCAGGGCACTTGGCGGAGTTCTCAAGGGAATCGCGAAAAAAGCGCTTCCGGTTGTAGGCGGAGCACTGGGCAGTTTCGTGGCTCCAGGCGTCGGCACAGCGATCGGCTCATCCCTCGGATCAGCGGCCGGCAAAATGTTCGGGCTCGAGCTTGAAGGGTTGAGCAATGAGGACAGGGAATTCGAAGTGGCGCGACGCTATGTTCGCATGGCAAGCGCGGCAGCCCGCCACGCAGCCGGCTATCCAACCAACATTCCTCCACATGTCGCGGCAAAGAGAGCTATAAGCACGGCAGCGCGCGTACACGCCCCTGGACTCTTGTCCTGCCCGACGTGCCGCCCGGCAAGCCCACACACGAAAGGCGGAGGGTACGGCGTACAGGCGCCTTCCTATTCCGAATCGGGACAGAGCGGACGTTGGATCCGGCGCGGACGAAAAATAGTACTGTTCGGAGTCTGATAATGGCCAGCCCGGGCACGGCTCTGCAAATACTCAGAAATGAAACGCGATCCCTTTTGACCAGAATCGACCATATAGCACCATTCGCTCTCCATACACCAATGGTCCCGGCCGCGGCAATTCCCCTTTCCGCGCAGATTGCCATAGAGCGGCACCTGACGGAAAAAAAACGCAAACTCCGGGCAATGGTGACGGGCTATCTGAAGTGGCTGGAAGGGCCAAATGGAAATGATGCGGCGCCAACCCTGGCGCAGCGGCGCTTTGCCTTCCTGCGGCTCCGCTTTATTGCCATCCTTTCCCAGCTCGATATCTTCGCCGATGTCCTTAACCAGCGAAGCGAGCATGGCACAGGAGTATGGCTGTCAGGTCTTGATGTTTTTGCCGCCGATGCCCTTGATCTGCCGGGAAGATACTTTGAGCCAACACCCGTCATCTGTTTTCTCCAGCGTGGTCCCGGTGCGGCAATTCGCAGGGCCAGAACCCGCCTTCCCGGTGGCGACAGCAATCCGGTTGCCGTCATCCAAGTGCCTCGTGAACGAATGATCGGCGGTGGCATCGCATCATCCCTGGTACACGAAGTTGGCCATCAGGGGGCGGCACTCCTCGACCTTGTCAACTCGCTGCGGCCCGCGCTGAGGCAAAAAATTAATTCCTCGGGTGAGGAAAAGGTGGCCTGGACGTGCTGGGAGAGATGGATTTCCGAAATAGTTGCCGATTTCTGGGCCGTGGCAAAACTTGGCATAAGTGCCACTCTCGGGCTGATGGCGGTGGTCAGTCTCCCACGGGCTTTTGTGTTTCGCCTGGATATGGAAGACCCTCATCCCTCGCCATGGATCAGAGTCAAACTTTCCTGCGCCATGGGAAACGCCCTGTATCCCCATCCCCAATGGAAGAGGATCGCCGGAGTCTGGGAGACATTCTATCCTCGCAAAGGTCTGGATGAAAAGCAGGAAGAGGTCTTTACAATGCTGGAAAACAACATACCGCCATTCGTCCGGCTTCTTTTGGGTCACCATCCCATGGCACTCAAGGGTAGTTCTCTTGCGGCGGCCATCGCCTCTCCCGACCGCCACCCGGAGAGGCTCAGAAAGGCATTCCAGGGATGGCGGAACTCCTTCGCGCTCATGCGGCAGGCATCACCAACGTTAGCGTTCGCGGTAATCGGACAGGCAAAAATGGACGGAACCATTTCGCCGGAGGAAGAAAGCAAGGTACTGGCGGATCTGCTCAGGTATTGGGCGGTAAAGATAACGCTCTACCCTTCTGCCGGTTACGCGGCGCAATTTGAATCATACTTTGAAGCCTCGTCCGCGGCGGCAGGCAGTTACGTACCATAATCCCGGAGGTAACGATGAATACGCATATTCATGTACACAAGGCCAACAACAGCGAACAACTCGAAATTGCCCACGAAGGAGACGATCTGATTCTTTCCGTGGATATCGAGAATGGACTCGACATAAATCACTGTCCGTATGAGCTGAAATTCTGGTTGGGCAAGGAGCCCCTCATCCCCCGCTTGAGCAAGCACTACATCGAACACCGCTCTGTCCGGTGGATATGGGACACAACCGACATCAAACCCGGCACCTACAGAATTGAAGCGATCCGGATCGAAGATTCCACGAAAAAGAAACAACCCGTTAACGTAAAAAAGGACTTGGCAAAAGCCAAAAGACTATCAATCTGACAAATTCACGAAAGGAGGTACACCATGCCGAATCCAATCGAAATAAAGATCAAACCGCGCTCCATAGCCAAAGGCGACATTATTCCCGTCACCATGCGGCGAACCGCATCCCAGCCGACATCCGACCAGGCGTTCTGGGCCGCTATCCGGAATCGTTGCGAGGCAATCAGCTTCAAGCGTTTTGCCGATTTTATCCAGAATGTATTCTGTGATGAAGGGGGGGAGGAAAAGATACGGGAGATTAGAAAGGACTACGCCGAAAAAATTGGTTTAAACAAGCTGAGAGCATTGGATGCACGCCTCAGCATCAACGCTGTTGACTCTTACAACGTGCTGAAATTGGCCACCGAGGTTTTCCTTCTCCTGGAATGCGGCGTAATTGTGCAGGAAGGCAATACTTACAAACTCCAAGACCTTGACAGTATGTTTGATGAATCGGAAGAAAGTGCGCGGTGCGGTGAAGAAGTAACCCTGGATGTAATCAAGGAGAGGTTGAGTCAATACCTTGTCGGCGGGAGCAGAGATAAACTCCCCTATCTCGACCGGATTCTCACCGCACTGATCGGACTCGACCCGGAAAGGCAAAAGGAAAAACTACCCTATTGCGACGGCGTGCTGCAGTTCCGGTTCAGCCGACCGAGTCTCCTCGAACTGATCTGGTCATATTGGCACGAAGAAGGAATGCTCGTGCAGACCATGAATGCCATTGCCCTTCGTTTCCAGAACCGGCGCGGTTTTGCCGATCGCGATCCCTTGGCGGAACTGGAAATAGATCCCCTGCGGCCGCTCAACAACCTGATCTGGGGCTACATCCAGAACGAACACAGCAGACTGACCGTAGCCCGGAGAACATATGAATATGATCACCATTACGGACTGACCCTGTACGGCAAAGCGGTTCCCAAACTCCGTTCAGCCGACAGCCGTTCGAAGTTCCTGGAGGGATTCCACAATCTCCTCTACCGCATCTCACTCTTCTACCGGGAAGACGCCGACACAACGGTGATTGCCGACGCATTCCCGCTCCTGAAGGCGCTCCGTGAGGTACACCTGATACTCGCCGAAGGCGCCCACAATCAGTTCGGCGACCTGCCGTGGACTGCCCGTGTCGAGATGATGATTGAGCAATGGCTGCTGGCCAGACCGGAAACGCAGGAGTTTCTGCGTGGACGGGCCATGGTTCCTTACCGCGAAGAATGGATGGGGCGGGTCGATGCCATGAAAAAACTTCAGGGCTGGACCGACACCACAATCACCCATTTCCAGGAACTCGGCATGTATGGCGAGCAAATCCTGCTCTCAATACGTTACGGCGACTGGATCGTCGTCAATAATGAAGACCAAGCCAAAAACTGGGCAAGATACTGGAAGCCCGAGATTCAGGGATACATCCATGCGTACAGGGCCGCAACCGGTGTTGACCTGACTTCCGAACCGGTTAACGCAACACCGCCATGGGTACATTTCAAACGCCAGGAAGAAAAAAAGAAGATGGGTTTCAGGTAAACGAAGGTATCGTGCACGACTTTACCTCATCTCTCTACCTGGGGTTCCGGCATCCGTCGCGCATGCTTGAATCGTGGGAATCCCTGACCACGGGTGCGCCAGCCACACTTGATGAACCTTTGCGGGCCAGCATAGCCGCCCATGCGCTGGCCCGGCTACAGGGATGCGAAAGGGGCGTTCTCGCCCCTTCCACACTCCATCTCTTTCTGGACCTGTTCGGTATCCTGAGCAGGAAACCGGCAATTATATGCATGGACGCCGGTGTCTATCCCATTGCCCGCTGGGGGGTGGAACGGGCTGCCGGCCGGGGAATACCGGTATGGGAGTTTCCGCACCGCGACGCCCGCGCATTGCGGCGGCTTCTTCGACAGTACAAACGGCGCGGCGTCACCCCCTTAATAGTCACCGACGGCTTCTGTCCGGCTTGCGGCAGACCTGCGCCGGTCAGGGAGTACCTGGCATGCGCAAGGGAGTTCGAAGGGTTGCTGATTATTGACGACACCCAGTCCCTTGGCATTCTTGGCCATTCACCCGGCCCCGCCATTCCTTACGGCAAGGGAGGGGGTGGAGTAGTGCAATGGTCCGGTGTCAGCGGTCCGGAAATAATCCTGGCAAGCTCTCTTGCCAAGGGGTTCGGGGCGCCAATTGCGGTATTGAGCGGAAGCGGAAATATGCTCGGGCAATTTATGGAAGCAAGCGAAACCAGGGTTCATTGCAGCCAGCCCTCAACGGCGGTTATCCATGCGGCCCTTCATGCGCTTCAGGTCAATTCCCAGGCAGGCGATGCACTGCGTCTCCGCCTTGCCCGGCTCGTTTCGCGGTTCCGCAACCGCTTGGTCTTTTCAGGACTTACAACAACGGGAGGCATCTTTCCCTTTCAAACCCTCCTGCCCATCCCCGGCATTGACGCAGTATCCATGCATGAAGACCTTCTCCGGCGCGGCGCCAAAGCGGTCCTGCATAAAGGAGGACGCGGGAAAACCCCGCTCATCAGTTTTATCATCACGGCCCGCCACACTCCGGCTAACATCGACCAGGCCGTGGAAGCGATACATGAAATAATGGAAAAGAAATACGCTCATGCAAAGTTATGGGGGTAACCATGGAACAGCCGTTCAGGTTTGAAGCAGAGTCATTCGAGACAAATCCGGAAATATGGAATGAAACATGGGAACTGAATCCAGAATTTTTCGAAGAAGTATGGCAGGGAGAAATGAACCGGAACAGCCCTGAATTCGTGAAGGGGGTTCAGGATTCGCTAAACAAAGTCATGGGGTTGAGACTCGCCGTGGATGGTGTTATGGGACCGATGACCCGCAGCGCTATTCGTAGTTTTCAGCAGAAAAAGGGATTGGTTGCGGATGGTATCGTCGGGCCGAAGACAGAAGCCGCGCTGACGGATGTGCGCAAAACACCCTTACAACCCGGTTTAGGCTGCCCAACCCCCAATCCGTCTGATTGCACACGGAGTGCTTCGGAAACTATACGCAGTAAAGATCGTGAAGATAGCAAAGAAGGCAAAGTAAGAAACATAAAAAAAACTTCCGAACAGATGGATATAGTGCTTGAAGACTTTGACATAGACGATCACAGGTTGAAACCTAATCACCAGCAAGCTCTATGCAAGCTTATAAAATTCATGTCGGAGGATTTGAAACAACGTAAAATGTCCGGTCAAAGATGGACGGTAAGTATTGACGCAGGAGCAAGCCACACCGGTACAGCCGGACATAACAAACAACTGTCAATATCTCGCGCTAACTGCATCGAAGGATATATGAGATGGCATTTCAACACCTACATCAGCACATGGGACCAGGAAAAATTCTTTTCGTCGATAGATTTCAATAAAAACTTCAAGGGATTCGAGGGAAGTCCTCCCAATATTGAAAAGGGAAAATACCGAGCTGCCCGTGTGGTTGCTCACCGGCCGGGAAAAGTGCCTCCACCGCTTGTCAGGGAAAGCAGAATCGAATTTCTCGGACCGGATATGCATGTTTTACGCACCGGTAATGAAGGAGTTCATTTTGGATTGTTCGACAATGCCGTAGTGCGCGATCCCAGTCCTCCGCAATGGCCCACCTCTCAGGACCCGCTGCTTAATGACGTTGACGATAGAAACAATTTTGTCGGTGCGGATAGTCGCAGGTTCTACATTCGACTTACTTCGCCGCTGCCCCAGGACATTAAGAGCCTGCCCAACGGAACCCGGATTATCCAAGTTGAATGGTACACGTCATACCCAACCGGTCAGGTTCTCGATGATAACAATGGCGACCGGACTATTGCCCTGGTAGAGAAGGAACCAGGAATCTTTGTGTCGCGTGGACTTATGCTTGTAACAACCGAAGAAGATCGAGACTGCATCACGCACTGTGGCATACCAGAGCTTTACCTGGCCTCCCCTCGCCGTAAATATGGTGAAAGCGATCACCGTACGCGACTCGGTGGCATGTTCAGCAGAGTTCATGCACGCTATACTCCAAGTGGTCAGAGTACCTATCGAATCGAAGTGTCCGCGCCTGTTTTCCCATCGCATGAACAGAAACGCTTGCAGCTTCAGATCTTTGTTCTGACCGACAACAATGGAGCGCCAGCCGCCAACCCGCACAGCATACTTAATGCAGCGCTGCGCAAAGCGCGAACAATCTATGAAAGATTGGGAATCTTTCCGCAAACTGTCGAGCACCCGTATGCAGAGAAGCTTGCAGCTTCAGGGAGTCATCCGGAGGCCAGAAAAGTTCGGGGAGGCCTGGATGGTAAGGATTTTGCCTATCTAGTGCCTTCTCCGGGGAATATCAATGCATTCAGCCAGGCCGATGAACGGCGGATCTGCGAAACGTTTCAGCGTACGGGAAATATTATTCGTGTTTTTGTCGTCCAGAAATTGGCCTCAGGTAGCATGGGGGAGTCCTTCCCGGATGCAGATCATAATGCCCCGCTACACGGAAGCACATTTATCCCACCGGATATTGACTCGAAAAGAGCATTGCTGGCGCACGAAGTTGGTCATTTGCTGACAAACAAGTCAGTTAGTTATGGCACAGCGGCTTACTTTGCGGTCAGCGGATCAGAACGAAAACCATATTTCTGCAACAGCGGCGGCGGACATTTTACTCGTCCCGGTACCGCGATAAACGGTCAGTTTAATAACCGGTTCGTTAACTTCTACAACCTGATGGGTGGAACCCGGTTCCGGCTCTGGGATGTGACGGTAACGGAGAATCCGCATGAATGTAAGCCTAATAATGGCAATTATCTTAACCTCATTCCCAATAATTCTCCTCCTAATACTCCAAGGCACTTTAACCAATACCGGGATATCCGTAACTCTGCCTTCGTTCTGAATATTGCCCGCCCCCCAAGTAAACGAGAGCAGCACCAGGACATGGCGAATGTTGGTCAAAGAAGGATGAGCATGGAACAGCCCCAGGCCGGAATTCTTTAATAACACGCATAAGTCGAACAGTCGTATAGCTAATGGTTATTTGGACACAATCTGCCTGTCCGGAGCAGCCCGGAGCGCTTTCTCGGATTTGCCTGCATCAATTACAGGTGAGACCGGAGAAAATAAAATACGCTCATGCGAAGTTATGGAGTTAACCATGGAACAACCGTTCAAATTTGAAGCAGAATCATTCAAAATAAACCGGGAAGTATTGAATGATACCTGGGACCTGAATCCAGAATTCTTCGAAGAAGAATGGCAGGGAGAAATAAACCGGAACAACCCTGAATTCGTGAAGTGGGTTCAGGATTCGCTAAACAAGGTCATGGGGTTGAGACTCGCCGTGGATGGCATTATAGGGCCAATGACCCGCAGCGCGATTCGCAGTTTTCAACAGAAAAAGGGGTTGGCAGTTGACGGGATTGCTGGACCACAAACGGAAACTGCGCTCAAAGCTGCTCTTGCCGCACTCCAGACAACTCCTCCTTACACAACTCCTCCATTATTAACTCCGCCTTCCGGGCAAATCGCTCAACAAACAATATATGGCTGGAGTCAATACAGACGACGAGTGGAAGAGCTTCCGGCTGATCAGCAGGCCATTCTTAAGGGCATCGGCGATACGATCATCGCCAGCTACAAACCGGGCGGCCAGCCAGTACGTACCGTTAAAATCTACGGACATGCAGATTGGGATACGCCGCGTAATCCTCAGAGAGAACAGCAAATGAGTGACGAACGCGCTCAAATGATTGCGAATTGGCTGAGAGACTACATAGGCAGTTCTATTGCTGCTCAGCTCGTCTGGAATATTCGAGGATTCGGCGCAACTCAATTGCAGGCACAACCAACATCAGAAGCCAATCGAAGGCAGAATCGACGGGTAAAGATATTCATAAATGCACCTCCAGGTCCTTTGCCATCCTGCTCTTCTCTCTCTGAAGGAAACACTGAATTTGTGCGATGGTTACAATCTTCCCTTAACCGACTTCTTCGCACACATTTGCCGGTAACCGGATCGATCAGTGCTGTTGATCTGAACGCACTTGGTGTCTTCCAACAGCGAGCTGGACTTCCTGTGTCGGCTGCTATTGATGGCCGGTTACTTAAAGCGCTGAGCAATGCAGGTGCAGAGGATCCACCTTGTAATGTTAGTGCGAAACCACAGCCAAAATTATGCTTTTGGCAAATCAAATTAAATAACAACGAACAAACCAATACTTTTCAGTCTTGTGCAGACTCACATGCAAAACGAATCTGTGCAATCGGTTCGCCTGTCGATTTTGCAATGAACATACAAAATTGCCTTTTCCCAAGCCCATATTTTAACCCTATAGTTGGGGCTGCCCCATATAGAAATGGTCAGGATATAGTCCAATCAATTTATTGCGCATATGTGGCGCTCAAAAAACCAGTAAACGGCGGCTGAATCCCCGCCCAAAGGACGGGGCTTTGCTAATGCCCCCTGGAAGGGGGCTGCTCAGCGATTTTCGCAAAATTGTTACTGCAGAAATGCC